>Ga0075428_100001070_pt1 | contig 29103 bp, 27 predicted proteins | sample RhiMetdeltSRZDD2_FD_75291 | JGI IMG/M metagenome (GOLD analysis project Ga0075428, IMG submission 75291) | Populus rhizosphere microbial communities from Tennessee, USA - Rhizosphere MetaG P. deltoides SRZDD2 | ecosystem: Host-associated > Plants > Roots > Rhizosphere > Soil | place: USA... | reverse complement strand
TCCTGCTCGCCGCCTACGCCGTCATGCTCGGACGCCTATCCGGGCGGCCCATGGGCGTTTTCCGGATCGCGGTCAGCAACCGCTTCCGGCCCGGGTTCGCCGAATCGGTCAGCAATCTTGCCCAGGCGGGACTCGCGGTCGTCGACACCACCGACTGTTCATTCGAGGAGGCGATCGGCCGCGCCTGGAAGAGTGAGGTGGCCGCCGGGATGCACGCCTACTACCACCCGCGCGACATGTGGCCGCTCATCGATCGGATAGGCCAGGAACGCGGCGTCGAAATCGACACCCGCAGCTACTTCAACGACCGCCGCTTCGCCGCCGCGCAGGGACCCGCCGGCCCGCTCCCGGAACCCGACCAGATCGTGGCCGCCGTGCCGCGGAGCAACCTTCGCTGGGGTCCACGGTCCAACGAGATCGACGCGACCTACTTCCTGAATGTGGACGCCTTGCCCGGCGCGATCGACCTCACCTGGCGGGTCGACACCACGGCCATCTCCCCCGAGAACCTTGAGGCGTGCCTGCGCGGCATCGAGTCACTGGTCGTGACCGCGGCCCTCGATAACGCTCGATAGCGACTGTCCATTTTGAACATCCCACTTGCCATCGGCGTGCCAGATCTACTAGGCTGACTGAGGAAGCGCTGCCGGAATAACTCTCCTCAGATCGTACTAACCTGAGGAGAGTTATTCCGTTGGAAGGGGAGGGCCATGGCACAGTGCGACGACCTGCCGGCCACCTTCACCTACGCCGAGGCGATGGCCGCTGGGTTGACCACGATCGACATCGCGTTGCCGAGGGGTGCGCATCGGCCCGCGACGACCACTCGAGTGACCTGGCACCAGTTCGATCGAGAATCCTTCGACATCGGCCGAGACACCATCGACGTCGCAGGGCACACCGGCATCGGTGTCTACAGTGCCGAGCGAAGCATCATCGACGCCTTCCGCCTGCGCCATCGAGAGGGCGACGAGCTGGCTTACGGCGCCTTGCGCCGATGGCTGCGCCGCCCGGGGAGCAGCCCTGGAGCGCTGCACGAAATGGCACGGCGGCACTTTCCCAAGACAGCCAAAGCCATCAGGCAAGCACTGGAGATACTTCAATATGAATAGCCGCCCCACCCGCTCGACGGTCACCGGCCGCACCTACCTCGATTTGCAGAACCTTGTCGCAGCTGGTGCTCAAGGGAGGAGTGCTGCTCGCCGCCTACGGCACCCGCCGGACCACCCGTGACATCGACTTTCAAGGCCGATGGATCACCAATGAGATGAAGGCGGTTCTGGGCCTGGTCAAGGAGATCGCCTCGGTGGTCCTCGACGATGGGCTCGTTTTCGAGCACGGGGTCGGCGGCGGCGAGCACGATCCGCGATGAGGACCAATACCATGGCATCCGAGTCAGCATGACGGCCCAGCTCGCCACGGCCAGAGTCGGATTCCACGTGGACGTCAACGTGGGTGATCCAAATCTGGCCGCCGCCGCAGCCCATCACTTTGCCGGGCATTCTTGGGCGCGGCATCGAGCTGATGGGTTATCCACTCCCAATGGTCTATGCGGAGAAGGTCGTCACCCACAGATTTCGCCGCCATCGTGAGCGCGGTGGCGGCATTCGCCGATCCGGTCTTGACCGGCCAGGCGCGGGGAGCGGTCTGGCAGCCGGCCGGGCGCGCCTGGCTGAACTGAGGGGTTTCAGGAGACAAGCCAGGATTTCGCGGCGTCCATGTCGGCGGTGGCGAAGGTGTGGAAGGCGCCCGGCATCATCCAGCCGAAGGCGTGCGCCACCCGGTCGACCCAATCGGCGTCGCTCACCAGGGCTGTTTTGCGCCAGGCCGACAGGTGCGGCACGCCGAGGGTGGCGCCGGTCTTCATGTCCTGCACGGCGGCGCCGGCGGAGTAGTCGGTGTCGTCGGCCAACACATACATCAGCTTGATGGGTTCGCCGCGCTCGACCACGGCCCGCAGCACCGGCTCGAGCACCGTCTTGTAGTCGTCGGCGGAGACCTTGCCGCTGGCGCGCAGGCCGATGGTGCCGGCGGGCATGCCGGAGATCTCTTCGATCATGCCGCCAGACTATCGGCCGCCGTCACCGCCTGGTGCGGTTTTTGTAGAGCGCGTGTAGGAGCCTGATGAAACTAGGTATCCATGACAGTGACGAGACGATGGGTGCTTTCAAGCGGTGCGGCGTTGTCCGCGAGTATGGCGCTGGGCGAGGCGGCCGATGCCGCGCTGCCGGTGGTGGACATGGAGATGGTGCTGCTGGCCGCCCAGGTGGACCCGCCCAAGCCTGACACCGGGCTGACGCCGGGCGCGGGCGCTCATGTGATCCAGGTGGAGCGGGCGCTGAACGCCAAGGGGCTGCTGGCTTCCGGCTCGGTGGATGGTCACTACGGTACCTCGACCGTGTCGGCTTACGCGGCCTGGCAACGCTCCCTCGGGTACACAGGAATCGACGCGAATGGCATTCCCGGGTCGACCTCCCTGACCGCGTTGGGCCAGAACAGGTTTACGGTGACCCGTCCCGTCCACACCGGCTCGCGCACGGCCTCCTACTCCGGCCTGCAGGTGAACACCAGGACCCGCAACATGTTGAGCGCCACGGACGGCATGCTTACGTGGGGCATCGTGCTGACCCAGGGGTCCTATACGAGCGCCGACCCCACCTCGGCGGGCACGCACGACGGCGGTGGGGTCGTGGACATCGCGGTCACCAATTTGACCACAACTCAGCGGTGGCAGACCGTGAAAGCGTTGCGCACCGTGGGATTCGCGGCCTGGCTGCGCAACCCGTCACAGGGCAACTGGCCTTATCACATCCACGCCGCCGCGGTGTCGGACCCGGATCTCTCCCAGCCCGCCCGCAATCAAATCCACGATTACTACTTCGGCCGCAACGGCCTGGCCAACCACGCGGCCGACGACACGCCGACCGCGTACCGCACGCCGTTCACCTGGTGGGAGAAGTACCAGCGAGGCTAGCCAAGGACCGAGCGCACCGCGTCGGTCGGCACGTCGTCCAGATCTGTCGCCTTGACTATCCAGACGAAATCACCATCCATAGTGGACGGTATGGATCCGTTGTCCAGCCCGAGGACCTGCGCGGCAAGATCGGTAAGTGGCCGATCAAAGCCAATGACCAAAATCAGCCAGCGTCAGGGAACCAGACTGAAACATGCAGTCATGTTGTTCAATGAATAGCGTGGCGGATTTCTCCAAGCATGATGTTCCCGGTCCCGGGCTGGACCCGATCCGGATCTTGAGCAAAACCAGCGAGTCGATCTGACCGGCGCCCACTTGAGCGGCGCCACCCTGACCGGCGCGACGATGGCCGACGCGATCCTCACCCGCGCGAACCTGCCCGGCGCGGTCCTGACCGGCGCCTATCTGACCAACACCACCATGCCTCTGCAATCGCGATAACCGCGATAACTCAGGCCGGAGTCGCGTTCAGCCGCTGATTGTTTCCGCCGGGCGCCCCTGCGGCCAGCCCTCGAGCCGCACCAGCACCCAGCCGACGCCGAGGTCGACCAGCGCGCCGGCGATCAGAACGAGGCACTCATCGGTGTCGCCGTCCTCGAACAGTTCGACGTCGAGGTTCCACCCGCTGATGCCTGTGCCGGCGCCGGTGATTTCGCCCCGCTCGCCCAAGGCATCGGCTATCGCGTCCTCTACATCGTCGCGGTCCAAACTGTCCGGGAGGGTCTCACGGCCGATGACTTCGATGAACATCATCCGATAGTACGGAGGGCAGGCGGTCCAGGCAGTCGTTCCAGCCCTGCGCGTGAGAGTCTCGCTCCACCGCGGTGGCGAGGCGGTCGTGGCGCAGGGAGAGCGCCGTCTTGCCGTCGTAGCCCTCAAGCTCAAGGGTGACAAGGCTTTCCGTTTCGTCGCCGTCCCATCGCCAGGTGAACACCAAGCGGCGCAAGGGCTCTACCTCGAGGTAGACCCCGCTGACCGCCATCCCGGTGCCCTCGATGCGGTAGGCACCGCCGACGCGCACCTCCGCGCTCACCGCCGGTGAGAGGCGCGCGGGCCAGAACCAAACGGTGAGGGCGGCGGGTTCGGTAAAGGCCGCCCACACCCGCTCGGGCGGCGCGGCGAGGACCCGGGTGATCTGAACACTGGTCATGAGGTCTCCAAAAATCGCTCAAGGCTGTCGATGCGCTCGGTCCAGAACTGTTGGTGCCGTTGGAGCCAGTCGGTGGCGTCGCGCAGCGGGCCGGGCGTCAGGCTGCAGATCTGCGTGCGGCCGGCCCGGCGCTGAGTGACGAGGCCCGCCCGGCGCAGCACGGTCAGGTGTTTGCTGATCGCGGGCAGCGTCATGCTGTGCGGCGCCGCCAGCTCCCCGACGGTCCGGGCGCCGCCGGCCAGCTCGGACAGCATGGCCCGGCGGGTCGGGTCGGCCAGCGCCGCGAAGACTTCGTCAAGGCAACTATTAACCACATGGTAAAGTATACGATACTCAGACCCGGCGGACCACGTGTAGCAGATACTCCTTGCGGTGCAACGGGTTGTGGTCCCAGCGCGGCCGCACCGGGATCTCGCCGCGCACCTGAATGAAACGCGAGAACTCCGACTCGAGCACCCCCTCGCCCCGGGTCAGCGCGGGCAGCTCCTGCTGCAGGCGGTGCACCCGGGCCGCCGGGATCTCGCCCTCGAGAAGGGCCGAGTCAACCCGCGAGGACGTGGCCAGGGGCACGGCATCCAGGCGGGACAGGGCATGACTTACGGCGGCCGAGGTGTCGGCGGGCACCTCCAGCGTGAACCGGTGGATAGGCTCGAAAACCTTGGTGCCGGCCTGTTTCAGCGCCGCCATCACCACCAGCGGGGTCAGCGAGCGGAAATCGCCGGCGGAGCTCGACCAGATGCTCCAACCATAAGGCGGCGGCGGGGTGTAGGCGGAGTAGGTCAGGGTGACGGCGCAGTCGATGACCTGCCAGCCTTTCAATCCCTGATTCAAGGTTTGGTACACCGTCTCCTCCACCGCTTTGATGAACGCGGCGGTGAGCGATCCGCGCTCGATCCCGAGCCGGAACAGCACGCCACTGCCCTCGGGCGCCGGATCGATGCGCAGGCCGACCCCGGCGCGGAACGGGTTGTCCGGTGCCCCCAGGTGCTCGGCGGCGGCGCCCGAGACGGCGACCCGCTCGACGCAGATCGTCGTCGTCTCCCGGAAGGAGACCTCGATCCCGAAGTCGGTGGCGAGCGTGGCCTGGATGACCTCCTTCTGTACCTCACCGTAGAGCGATAGCGCGATCTGCCCGGCGCCGGCACTCGCGTGCTCGACCCGCAGGTTGATCAGCGGATCCTGCTCGGCGAGCTGGGTGAGGGCAGAGTGCAAGGCGCCCTTGGCGCGCGGGTCGTCGGGCACGACGATCGTCTCCAGGGTGGGCGGGGCGAAGTGGTGGCGGGCGCGCGGGTTGTCCAACCCCAGGGTGTCGCCGATGCGGATGCCGTCCAGACCCCACAGCTTGGCGATCTGCCCGGCGCCGGCGCTCGCGGGCTCGACCGCGGCGCCCCGGTGGAAAACGCCCACGGCGGTTACCTTTCCGGCGTCGAGGCGGTCGCGGGCGCGCAGCGTGCCCGAGAACAGCCGCGCGTATGCGATTTTCTCGCCGGCCGGACCGCGCTCCACCTTGAAGACCGTGCCCGACAGCGGTCCGCGGGCGTCGCCTTCGGCGGCCGGCAGCAGCTTGGGCAACTCCTCAAGGAGGGCGGCCACGCCGGCCCCGGTGATCGCCGAACCGAAGAAGACCGGGTGGACCAAGCCTCGTCTGCTTTGCGCCACAAGGGACTCGCGCAGCCGGGCCGGGCTCACGTCACCGGCGACGTACTCGGCGATGAGCGCGTCGTCGTGCTCGCTGAGGAGGTCGAGAGCGCGGCGATCCAGAACCGGCACGACGGATGCGTGCCGGGTTCCGATGTTTTCGACGCGCCCCGCGGGTACCAAGGAAAAGGGTTTGAATTCAAAAGAGTCGCTGGCGCCCGCGCGATCAATCTTGTTGACGAAGATCAGAGTGGGGATGGCCAAGCGCCGCAGCGCCCGCATGAGCACGCGGGTCTGCGCCTGCACGCCCTCGACCGCCGAAATCACCAGCACGGCACCGTCGAGCACGCTGAGCACCCGCTCCACCTCGGCGATGAAGTCCGGGTGACCGGGTGTGTCGATGAGGTTGACCGTGACGTCGCCGACGGCGAACGACACCACCGCCGACTTGATGGTGATGCCGCGCTGCCGTTCCAGCGCAAGCGAATCGGTCTGCGTATCGCCGTCGTCGACGCGGCCGACGGTGTCGATGACCCCGGCGGCGTAGAGCAGCCGCTCGGTCAGGCTGGTCTTACCGGCGTCGACATGGGCGAGGATCCCAAGGTTGAGCGTTTTCAAGAAGCGTCATGTCCTTTGCGTGGGCGACAGTTCCTTCCTGGGTGGACATGACAGCTGCTCGCATCGCCCTCTCCTTTCGATCAATGCGATCGAAGCAGACCCCCCGAAGGGCAGGCAAGCGAATTACGCCGGATAATGATCCGGTGAATCGCGATCGGGACCGGATCGACGAGATCCTCGAGGAGTGGGCATCACGCTCACCGCCAAGGGGCGCAAGGTGGTCGACGCCGCCCTGACCGAGCACGCCACCAACCTCGACCGGCTGGCCTCCGGCCGATCCGTGGCGCCAAACTTGTCCGGACGCTCGATCTCCACTTGGAGACTGTTACGCGGAAAGTGGCTTTCGTGCCAGCAGAAAAGCGCGCGGCGCCTTCTCCCACTCGGCGTCGATCTCGCGCGTGAGCGTCGCCATCGTCTCGAAACCGGCGTCGCGCAACCATCCGGCGACCCGCTCCGGCGGCCGCAGGTGATAGGAGATTTCGACCTGGTGGCCGTGCGCCTCGGTGCGCACCCGGAACTCGTCACCGATCTGGAACGCGAACAGCAGATGCCCGCCCGGCGCCAGCGCGCGGTGGAAGCCTTGGAAGAGGGCCGGAATCTTCTCGTCGGGGACGTGCATGATCGAATAGTGCGCGATGAGGCCGCCGAGCGAGGCGTCGGGCACATCGAGTTCGGTCATCGAACCGATCTCGAAGCGCACCCCGGGAAACTCGCGGCGGGCGATGGCGATCATCGCGGGCGACAGGTCGATGCCGAAAGTGTTGAGCCCCAAAGAGTTGAAGTGGTCCGTAAGCCAGCCCGGGCCGCACCCGATGTCGGCCACCGGGCCGAGACCCGAGCCGCGCACCAGCTCCACGAAGGCGGTCAGCATGCCGTGATCCACCGGGTGGCCGGGCAGCTCCCGGGGAAAGTGGCTGAAGTAATCCTCGGCGATCGTGTCGTACCCGCGGCGGATCGAGGAAAGGAAGGACGCTTCCGTCATCAGTGGCACGTTAGCATCGCCACCGTGCTGGGCGAGATCGGTATCGGGAGCGAGGCGGAGCGGGAACGATACCAGCGGCGATGTGGAGCAATCCGGAGCACACCGAGATCTACAGGCTCACCGTGCACTGGGAGACCTGGCCGGCCTGAGAGGCGGCGGCCAGGCCTTCCCGATCCGTGGTTTACGTCTCGGGCTTGGCGTCGCCCGAGACGTGTACATCATCGACGCGGATGTTCACCTCGGTGACCTCGAGGCCAAGCATGTTCTCCACCGAGCCGATCACCTTGGTTCGCACCGCGTCGGTGACGGAGTGCACCACGAAGCCGAACTCGACGACGATGGTCATGTCGATCGACGCGGTCGTGCCCTCGAGCCGCACACGCACGCCGCGGTTGGCGTCGCCGCCCTCGCTGTCGCCCAGGCCCACCCGCTCCTTAAGGAAGGCGAACCCGCGGGCGACGTCGCCGCCCAGGTCGTGCACGCCGGCGACCTCGCGCGCCGCGATGCCGGCGACCTTGCCCACGACCTCGTCGGCGATGATGGTGGTGCCGCGCTCCTCGGTCACCTCGGCCGTGTTGCGCAGCCGGGTGAAGGCCCGCTCGACCGCGTCGCCGGCCCGGCTCGCGACCTCGCTGGCGACCTCCTCGACCCGCTCCATCGCCACCCGCCCACGCTGCATCGGGGTGTCGGCTTGAGCGGCCGTCTCGTCCGGTAACCCGGAGCTTTCTACGGTCATTGATCTGCCTTTCGTTTGATGGCGTCACCGAGCTTGTTGAGGCTCTCACCGATCGCATCGGCGAACAACCGCCCAGCTTCCTTCACATCGGAGCGGACCGCCTCGTCCTTGACCGCGTTGCCCGCCGCGTCGAAGGCGTCCTCCACGCCCTTCTTCAGTTTGTCGAGGGTCTCTTTGGCCTCGCCGCCCTGGCCTGCCTGCTCATAGTGCATCTTAAGCTTGAGCCCGAGCGCCTCGAGGCGGCTCGACAGCGCGTTCCAGGACTTTTCGTTCTCCGTCATGCCCCCACCCTAGGCAATGATGGCGAACGCCCGACCGGAAAGCTGCCCGGCCCCGCATCCGCGGCGGAGCGGCGAAGAAACGCAAACCCATGGGCGGCAATGCCTCCAGCCCGGCGAGGCGCTAAGTTCGATCAGACGGGTACCCATGGGCCGCATCGTATTCGGAGACCAGTAACGACCAGACCTGCACGTCGTGCCGGACCCCATTATGCGGGAAAGCCTCACGCATCACCCCGTCGAGGGTCATGCCCAGGCGCTTGGCCGCCGCGATGCTGCGCTCGTTGTCGGTGAAGCACCGCCACTCGACCCGGTGCATGCCGCGCTCGCTGAACACCCACTCGATCATCCGCCGGGCGGCGCGCGTGATGAGCCCGCGCCCACCCGCCTCGGGCGAGATCCACACTCCGATCTCGGCGGTGCCGAAACGCGGCTCGAAGGTCCGGAAGAGTGTCCCGCCCACCAGCTCCCCGCCGGCCCAGATGCCATAGATCCGGCCGCCGTCACTCGCCTGGCTATCCGCATATCGCTGGAGCCAGGCCCGCGTGCCGTCTACGTCGGTCAGGGAGGTCGCCCACGGCAGCCACGGGCCCAGATGCTCCCGGTTGCGCTCGATGTAAGCGGCGAACTCGGCGGCGTTCCAGGGCTCCAGGGCCCTCATCTCGGCCGTCTCGTCAAGGGGGTACCTCAGCATGGCGCCAACATAACCATGCGGGCCATCGCGGTCGAGATGGGCGCCTCCACCGGCCTGGTGACCCACTACTACTACTCCAACAAGCAGGAGTTGGTCCGCATGAGAACGAAGGCCTCGACGGCCTGCGGGCCGCCCTGCTCGATGTGCTGCCGCTCACGCCCGAGGCCGCGGCGCCAGCGAGCCTACTTGACCAGTTCATCGAGCGGCTACGCGGCCACCAGCCGGGCCAGCTCGACGCGTGACCGGATGCCCAGCCGGGTGAAGATGTTGCGCATGTGATGGTCGACCGTGCGCGGGCTGAGGAACAGCCGCGTGGCGATCTCGCGGTTGGTGGCGCCGTCGGCCGCCAGGCGCGCGATGCGCCACTGCTGCGCCGTCAGCGCCCCGGGCGCCTGTGACGCTCCGCCATCGAAACCACCAGCGGCCCCCGCCAACCCGGACGCACTGGAAGCGCCGGAAGCCTCGCCGTTGGAAAGGCCCGCCGCGGGGACAGTATCCGGTGGGACGGCAGCCGCAACGGCGTGGCCGTTGCCGCCCGCGGCCCGCAGCTCCGCCCGGGCCCGCGACACCCATGCCCCGAACCCAAGCCGCTCAAAGGTTTCCACCGCCGCGTGGAGCTGCTCGCGGGCGTCGCGGGGCCGCCGCTCGCGCCGCAGCCTGTGCCCGTAGAGGAACTGGGTGCGGGCCCGCTCGAACTCGGATTCGCTCAGGGCGTGCAGCCGCAACGCCTCCACGAAGTTACCGTCGTCGCCGCGTGGAGCAAGCAGCGCATGGCATCGCGCCGAGAGCGCGCATCGGGTGGGATCCCCGGTGCTGCTGGCCCAGCGATGGAACAAGCGCAGCGCGGGCCGGACCCGCTCGCCCAGCCCCGCCTGGGCCGCCGCCTCGACCAGCCACGGGATCGCCATGGTCTGCACCACCACATGCCCTTGCCCGGTCCGCGGATCCGCGATCGACAGCAGGCGCTCCAAGGCATCCTCCGGACGCCCGGCGAGTACGTCGAGCACGGCCAGTGCCCACAGGCTGAAAGCCTTGGGGCGGTTGAGCTTTCCGGCGCCCGGTGGCACCGCCAGCCGGTGCAGGCGGCGCAGGCACACCTCGGTCTCGCCGCGCAAGGCCGCGAGCACCGCCAGCATCGCCATGTGGTCACCGGCGTAGTTGTCCTGCCCGCTGCTCCCGGCGGTGCGCACACCCTCCCACGACGTCGCCTCCGCGGCCTCGAAGCGCCCGAGCCAGTACTCCGCGCACGCCATCATCTCCAGCGCGAGCGGCAGCAGCGCCCGCTCCCCGCGGCTGCGGGCGTCGTGCACGCCCTGGCTCGCGGCGCGGTGCGCGATGTAGTCGTCCCCCAGCAGCAGGCCGGCCGCGGCCGAGGCGGTCAGCGAGGCCGCGTCCCCGGCCTGCCAGGCCAGCGCGATGACGCGGCGCAGCGCCGGGCTGGCGGTGGCGTGGTCGGCGCGGAACGCGGCGCCGAACCCGGCGATGGTCTCGAAGACCAGCTCCACCCCGGGCGGATCGTCCGGCCGGCGCAGGGATGAGGCCCGCCGGCTGATCTCAACGAATCGAGGGTAGTCGCCGGAGAAGCAGACAGCTTCGGCCGCCCGCATCAGCGCGGTCACCGCGAGCTTGCGATCGCTTCCGCCGTACCGGTCCGCCGCCGCCATCAGCTTGTCCAAAGTGGACGATGCCGCCCCCGAGCGCAGCTCGATCTCGCCGGCCAGCACCTGGCCGCGCCCCTCGGCGTCGGGATCCGCCCACTCGCGGGCATCGGAGAGCAGGCTCAGCGCCCGCCGCGATCGGCCCGACAGCCAGGCGTACCGGGCCGCCGCGATCATCCGGCTGGCCGCCGCGGCCGGCTCCACGGTCAGCTGGGCCGCCCGTTCCAGCGCCGCCGACGCCCGCGCCGACGACGGCGCGCCGTGGCTCGCCGCCAGCTCGAGTTCCAGGGCCAGCTCCGGATCGGGCTTGTGCGCCGCCGCCGCCAGATGCCAGGCCCGCCTCAAGGCGTTGCCGACCCCACCCGCCGACCCCCCATCCCGCAGCCCCTGCCGGTCAAAAAGCTTGGCCAGCAAGGCATGCGCATCGTGGCGCCGGGCCAGCGAAGCGGAATCATATACCACGCAACGGGCCAGCGGCAGCGGGAAGACCAACCGGTTGCCGCGCACGCGCATCAGGCCGCAACGCTCGGCCGGCTCCAGCTCGGCGATGTCCACATCGGACGCCTCCGCCGCGCGCACCAGCCCGGCGGTGTCCAGGTCCTCGTCGGCGGCGGCGAGCAGAAGCAGCCAGTGCGTCCCGGCCGGGAGGCGTTCCAGCCGCTCGCGGTAGGCCCGCGCCAGGGCGCCGTCATAGGGCAGGCGAGGCAGGATGTCATTGGCGTCAACGGCGTTCGCGGCCAGCTCGGTCAAGGCGAGCGGGTTGCCGCGGGCGGCCTCGACGATCGCCGAGATCGAGGGCTCGGCCAGATCGGGGCGAAGTCCGGTGATGACGTCACGCGCGGCTCCATCATCCAATTTTGAAAGGCTTTTCCTTGGTACCCCCAAAAAACCCGAAGGATCGCAGGTCGCGATGACCATCGCGGTCCCCCGACCGGCCAGACGTCGCGCGGAGAAACCGATGGCGTCCAAAGAGGACGCGTCGATGGCGTGGGCGTCGTCCACCAGGCACAGCACGGGCGGGTCGCGGGTCAGCATGGTGAGCACGTCGGTGTGGAACCGCAGCCGGTCGGGGTCGGGCGCCAAATGACCGGAGAGCAGATCGTTCAGGGCGGCGTAGGGCAGCTCGCTCTCCTCGGCGCACCCACGGCAGGCGCGCACGGTGAACCCGGCGGCCCGGGCGTGACCTCGGGCGAACTCGAGCAGCGTGGTCTTGCCCATACCGGGATCGCCTTGCAGCACAAGGGCTCCGCCGCCGGATGTGAGCAGCCTCAGAATCTCTTCCCGTTCCTGGTCGCGGTTGTTACTCACCTGTTAAGTATGTGCCAGGACAGCGGGCTTCCAACATGACAATCGACGGCGGTCATAGTAGAAATGTTCGGATGAGCCGAACGCCCGTCGTGGCCCTGCTGGCCGCAAAGGCCATCTCAGATGTCGGGTTCGCGCTCGATTTCGTGTGCCTGACCGTTTTCGTCTGGGTGCGCACCGAGTCGGTAATCGTCGTGAGCTGGGCCGGCCTGATGCTTTACGCCGGCGGCGTGCTCGGCGGCCGGCTCGGCCATCGCTACGCGGCTAGCTGGGATCGCCGGCGCGCCATGGCCACCGCCGATCTCGCGCGGATGTTGGCGCTGCTGGTGCTGGTGGCGCTGCCCGCGTCGCTGCAAGTCGGATGGTTGTTCGCCGTCGTGCTCGTCATCGGGGCCGGGCGGGCGGTGTTCGAGGCGACGTTCGCCGCCGCCACACCGGCCCTGGCCGGCGAGCGCACCCAGCTGGTCAACAGCGTGGCGTCCGGGCTCAAGGGCCTGGCCCTGGTGGCCGGCATGGGTCTGGCCACCGTGGCCGTGCCGCTGATCGGGTTCCGGGGGGTGTTCGCGCTCGACGCGGCGAGCTATGCCCTGTCCGCCGTGGCCGTGCTGCTTTTGCCGCTGCGCCTGTCCGAGCAACCGTCGGCCGGGTCCTCGCGTGACGCCGCGGGCGGGCGCCTCCCGATCCGGGCGGCGCTGCTCGCCGCCGGTGTGATCGGGCCGATGGCGGTGCGCGGACTCGACGCGTTCGGCAGCTCGTCGCATCATGTGGGGCTGCCGCTGCTCGGCGCCGAGCAGGATCCCTCCAATCCGGCCGGTGCGGCCGGCGCGCTGTGGATGGTGTGGGCGGCGGGCACGACCGTCGGCAGTTTCGCCCTGCGCCCGCTGCTCGCCCCGCTCATCACGCGCGCACCGGTGCTCGTGTTCTACGCGGCCACCGCGGTCATGTCGGCCGGCTTCATCGGCATCTTCTGGCTCGGCCCGTGGTGGGCGATGCTGGCCGCGGCGGGGATGGCCGGCACCGGCGACGCGCTGAGCGAGATCACTTTCAGGCAGGCGGTGCAGCGCCTGCCCGACGAGAAGCGCGGCGCGGCCTTCGGCCTGGCGCAGGTGGTCGTCAACGCCGGGTTCATCGCCGGCCTGTTCATCACCAGCCTCGCGCTCGTTCCCGCCCACGTCGACGGCTGGGTCCTGGCGCTGCATGGCATCCCGCTGCTCGCCGCGCTCGCGTTCGGTGCGGGCGCCCTCCGCACCGCCATCCGCGGCGCGAGACCCGATGAGAGGCTGGCGACGGCATGAGGTCCTACCTGGATTACGCGGGCATCGGGGTCGTCCGGCCGGCGGCGCGCAAGGCGATGGCGGCGGCGATCGAGGACGTGCTGGCCAACGGTGGCACGGAGTATGGTGCCTTCTTCGCGGCCCGCGAACGGGCAAGGCGCGCGGCGGCCCGGATTCTTCAGGCGTCCGAGGACGAGATCGCCTTGCTGTCCAACACAAGTGAGGGCTTACAGATCGTCGCGGCCGGCCTGCGCTGGAGACCCGGCGACGAGGTCGTGGTGTTCGACCGCGACTTCCCGGCCAACGTGCAGCCGTGGCGCCGGCTCGCGGATCTCGGCGTGCGGCTCAGGTTCGTCCCGATGCGCGAGGGCGGCTACGACCTTGACGACGTCGCCGCGTCGATCGGCCCGTCGACGCGGCTCGTCGCGGTGAGCCACGTCAACTTCATCACCGGCTTCCGCATGGACCTCGACGCCGTGTGCGCCCTCGCCCGCGAGGTGGACGCGCTGGTGTCCGTGGACGCGGTGCAAAGCATTGGCGCGCTTCCGCTTTCGGTCACAGACACCCCGGTTGACTTCGTGGCGGCCGGTGGGCACAAGTGGATGTGCGGCCCGCCCGGGACCGGTGTGCTTTATTGCCGGCGGGAGCGGCTCGACCTGCTGACGCGGGCGCCCGCCGGGTGGTTCGGCTATGAGGGCGCGCAGGACATGCTGGTGCGCGGCGAGTCCGGGCACTTCACCTACGAGCGCGTGCCGCGGCCGACGGCCCGGCGCTTCGAGGGTGGAATGCCTAACATGCTGGGCTTTGTCGGCTTGGCCGAGGCGCTGGAGGAGATCGAGTCGATCGGCCTGCCGGTGATCGCCGATCGGGTACTGGGTCTTGCCGGGGCGCTGCGGGAGAGATTGATCGAACGCGGCTTCGAGATTCTCGGCCCCGATCACCAAGGCACCCGGTCCGGAATTGTGACTTTCGCGCCTAAGCACCCGCGTGAGATTTACGATCGCTTGTCAGCGGCCGGAATAGCACTCTCATTCCCCGACGGCAGGCTACGGCTGGCCCCGCATTACTGGACTTCAATGGATGAGATCGACGCGGTATTTCTCGCCACGTGATCGAACTGATCGACGTATTGACATTAAGTGTCAATGTCGAATAATTCACCAGAAAGATAAAGTCGGCCAACCCGAAGGAGTTGTTCATGGATCACTACGAGTCGTGGGAGAACCTGACCGACGAGGTCGAAATCGTGACCGAGACCGCCGACTGCTGGACCTGCTTTATCGACATCGGTGCGTAAGCGGGCCATGTAACTTCGCCGAGAGCCCCGCCCCAGTGTTACCTGCCGCGGGGCTCTCATGCGTCTGGTTTGGCTGACCTCTGAAGGGCAGGTACACATCGTGCACCGATGGCAACGCAGCAGTGGACGCGTCGGGGCCAACGCGCCAAGCTGGCTGACATTCGAGGTGCACCGCCCGTACTTCGACGGCGGCGACTCCCCGCTGACCGCCATCCAGTCCCGCGGGCCGCTTCTCGCCGCCCGGCTGTTCGCCGCGCGAGACCCGGTGACCCCCCGCTTCGGCATGGTCATGCCGGCCAGCTTCCGGCACCTGCTGGTGGAGGAGTCGAAGCTCTTCGAGTACCGGATCAGCGCCCCCGACCAGCTCGACCCCGAGCTCGCGTCACCGCCGTGGCGAACGATGGCCGACGCCTACCGCCGCGCGGGCGACCTCGACGCGGTCGATCGCGCCGGGCTAGCGCTCTGGCTGCTCGCCGCGTGCCTGCCCGAGGCGTTGCTGTCGTTGGCCCCCGCCGACCTCGACGCCGGCGCTTGCGTGGATCCGCTGCTCGCCACCGCCCAGTGCGCCCGCGCCAACGCGCTGCTGCAGCTGGGCAAGCCGGCGGAGGCGGCGTTCGCGCCCGTGATCGCGACTCGCGCGCCGAGCGTGGCAAAGGTGCAGGCCCTGTCATCGTGGGGCTACCACCTGGCGCGGCACGCCTCCGACTGGTCGGCCGCGCGCGAGCACGCGTTGCTGGCCCAGCGGGTCCTTGACGGGCTTGACGGCCTGCCGGAGTTCGACCGTGGCATCCTCCAAGCGCGCCTGCTGGTGCGAGAGGTCATGCACGCCGACCGGGAGGGCGACCTCGACCGGGCGTGGGAGCTGCTCGACGAGGCCGCTTCGACGCTCGCCGGCCTGTCCGGTGACGCACAACTTATGGATGAGATGCGGCGGCGGATCATCGACCGGCGGGTGGAGATCGCGGTTAAGCGCGGCGACATGGAGACCGAGTGGGCGACCGTCCAAGAAGGACTGCGGCTCGACCCGTACTGCGTGAAGATGCGCATGCAGGAGGCTCAGGCCCAGCAGCGCCGGGGCGATGACGAGGCCGCGCTCGCGGCGTACCTAACCGCGGCCCGGCTCGGCCCGCACGGCACCGCGTTCGCCTTGCTGGGCGCCGCTGAGTACGCGGACAAGTTGGGGCGCAAGGAGTTCGCACGGGTGATCACCGAGCGGGCGTACCGCGCGGCGCCGCGATCCAAGCGGACCCGCGCGGCCCTGGTCCGCGCGAGCGGTGGCGACGCGCAAGCACAGATCTTCGCCAAGCCGGTCTTCGCCGAGCCGGCGGGCGGGCACGAGACCAACTGGCACTACCGCATGTATGGCGCCTACTTCAACCTCAGCGAGTCGCGGTCGCCGTGCCTATACGCGAGCCTGCCGGTGTACACGTTCGACTTCGCGGCCGCGGGCGAGCAGACCCGGATCGGACCGCAGCGCATCATGCCGCCCGCCTTCCGTACCAACCTGATCCGCGAGTCGGGGCTGCGGGAGTTCGCGGTCAAGCACCCGTCGGGGCTGCCCGAGGCGCTGCGCACGCCGCGCTGGCAACAGTTGTGCGACTGGGTGGAGGGCTACCGCGAGGCCGATCCGAAGCACCAGTACCAGACCAGCCATGTCCTCTTCCGGCTCGGCTTCCGGCAGCTGATGCTCGAGCTGGCGCCGCAGCGGCCGGTTTCCGCGCTGCATGAGCCGCTTGACTTCTACCACCAGGCGTGGATCGACATGGCGCGCTATGCGGACTCGGTCGGAGGCCGAAATCCCGTGCCGCCCAAGGATGTTTTCGAGATGGTGGACCATCCCCGGTGTCCGTTGCACCTGCGGCTGACCGGGTCGGTGATCGGCGTGGTGTACGCGGCCCGCGGGACCAAGTCGCTGGAGGACGCCATTGGCTGGCGCGACCGGGCGCAGGAGCACCTCGACGCGGTTCTGGCCGACGACAGCTTCACCGACTTCGAAAAGGTGATGCTGGAGAGCCGGTTCTACCGTGGGGTCGGCTTCGTTCCGTTCATGCGCGGCGACAAAGGCGGCACGGTCGAGGACATGGCGCGCGCCGAGGAGCTGGCCCGGGCGGTGCCGGCGAGCACGCCGTGGGAGGAGTTCCTCAAGCGGGAGAACCTGCACGCCTGCCTGGAGAGCCGGTCCAAGGAGGCGTTCGGCCTGCGCGAACCGCGGCTGGGTCTGGACAGGACACGGGAGTTCCTGGCGCTTGACCCGTACGATCCCAAGAGCCACATCGAGTTGGCCGAGGCACTGTCCAAACAGGAGTGTTTCGCCGAGGCCGCGGAGTCCTACCTGCGGGCGGCGCGGCTCGGTCCACTTGGGACGGCGATCGCCTATGCCATGGCCGGCACGTGCTTTTCGAAGGCGGGCGACGCGGTGGCCGCCGAGGACTGCTTCGTGCAGTCGCTGCGCGTCGATCCCTATGCGATCTCGGCGGCCCGCGGCTGGCGCGAAGTGGCCGGTGAGAGCCCGCTTGCGCGGGAATATGCGGGGCAGCTTGAGGAGTGGGGCGCGGAGATGAAGGAGCGGAAGGTTGCGGCCTGAGTTACGGGTGGTGGGGGAGGTCCCCTCCGATGTCGACGCCATCGGCTCCGTCGTGGCATCGCCACAAGCTCATCCCGAGGCGGGATACCTTGCCGCCGTGGGTTTTTCCGGAAAGGCCGGCGAGAGCGCGACCCTGCCCGGCTCGCCGATGCGGGTCGTGGTCGGCGACTGTGACCCGCGGCGCCTGGGCGCGGCCTTCGCCCGGGCTGTGAAGCGGCACCGGTCGGCCGCGTTCCTGGTGCCCGAGGACTGTGCGGTGGGCCCGTTCGCCGAGGCGGCTCTGCTCGCGTCGTACCGGTTCAGCAAGTACAAGTCCGCGGCGGAGGAGTCCGCGCTGGAGCGGCTGGATCTGGTGACATCGCAGGCATCAGCCGCCTTGGACCGGGCTCGGGTGGTGGCGCGGGCGGTCGGGCTGGCGCGCGATCTGGTCAACGAGCCGGGCGGCGTGCTCACGCCGCAGGTGTTCGCGGAGCGCGCGGCCGAGATCGCCGCGACCACCGGGCTGGAATATGAGGTTTGGGACGAGTCGCGTATCGCGGCCGAGCGGCTGGGCGGTTTGCTCGGCGTGGCCCGGGGATCGACGCAGGCACCCCGGCTGGTGCGGCTGGCTTACCGGCCCGACATGGCGGATCACGCCACGATCGCGTTGGTGGGCAAGGGAATCACCTTCGACTCGGGCGGATTATCGATCAAGGCCACCAACTTCATGGTGGACATGAAGTACGACATGGCCGGCGCCGCGGCGGTCGTCGGCGCGATGTCCGCGTTGCGCGATCTGACCTGCCCCACGGCGGCGGTGGCCTGGCTTCCGTTGACCGACAACATGTCCGGCGGTGACGCCACGCGGCTTGGCGACGTCCTGCGCACTCGCAACGGCGTCACGATCGAGGTGCGCAACGCCGATGCCGAGGGCCGCCTCATCCTGGCCGATGCTCTGGCGCTCGCCGCCGAAAGCCAACCGGACGCCATCGTGGACATCGCGACGCTGACCGACGCCGTGCCGATGGTGATCGGGCGGCGCTATGCCGGGCTGGCGGGCAACGACGAGGCGTGGATCGCGCGCATAGCCGCCGCGGCGCGGCGGGCGGGCGAGCTGGTGTGGCCGATGCCGCTGGACGGGGTGGAGCGCAAGATGCTGGACTCGAAGGTGGCCGATGTGGTCAACGCGACCGGCAACCGCTACGGGCAGTCGGCCGTGGCCGCCTTGTTCCTCAAGGAGTTCGTGCCCGACGGTCTGCCCTGGGCGCACCTTGACATCGCCGGGCCCGCCTTCGCCGACGAGGACGACGGCGAGCTGACCGCGGGCGGCACGGGATACGGCGTGCGCACTATGATCGAGCTGCTCATGTCCCCGGACGGCGCCCGAACACCTTGACGGTCGTGCCGACCTTGATGTTGTTCCAGTAGTAGATGGCGTCGGCCTTGAGCAGGTTGACGCAGCCGTGCGAGCCCAGCGCCATGTTGTGGATATAGGTCGTGGTCTCGTGGAAGCCGTTGTTGCCCATGATCCGCTGCCAGTAGTTCAGGTAGACGCCGAAGGTGTCGGTGAAGTTGCTCCGCTGGCGCTCGATGATGTGGTACGTGCCGGTCGGGGTGGGCGCGCCCAGGCCATCGGGGTGGTTGTAGCCGGTGCGGGTCACGGTCGGGCCGTAGAAGACCTTGCCGTCGCGCATCAGGTACGTGGTCTGGTTGGTCAGGTCGATGCACGCGGTGAGCTCCGAGCCGGCCCCGCAGCGGCCGGGGTCGCTGGCGCGCAGGCGCTTGGCCACATTGAGCGTGGCGCCGCCGGCCACGCCGTCGACCGGCCGCAGGCCGAAGCGGCTCTGGAACTTCTTGATGGCGGCGCAGTCGGTGTCGGACTGCTTGCCGTCAACGTGAATCTTGCCCCAACCGCCCATGGCGGACAGCAGCTGCTCCACCTCGAGCTGGCTCTTGCCCTCCTTGCAGGCGGGCTTGGGCGATGGCGTGGGCGACGGCGCGCTGCTGGTCGGCGGCGGGGCTTCGGGCGTGGGGCTCTCGGTCGGCTCGGCGGTGGCCGACTGGACGGGCTCCGGCGCGGGGTGGAACGCGGCGTTGTTGGGACCCCCGGACTTCGCTCCACAGGCGGTCATCGATGCCAGGATCGCGACCGTCGCGGCGATTATCCCTATGCGCCTCATTTGTCCTCCCCGTCACACCGGCTCGTCTCTAACAGCAGACGTTTGGGATGGTACGGAAGGTTGCAGTTGATTTCCCTCGGGCATCACGGCCATAATAGAAGACGATGCGTTCTCTATGGGGGAGTTATGACCGTTGTATCTCTGCGTGACCTCGGCCGCGACGACGTGGCTTTGGCCGGTGGCAAGGGTGCCAACCTGGGCGAGCTGGTGCGCGCCGGCTTCCCGGTGCCCGACGGTTTCGTCGTGACCACGGCGGCGTCCGGTGATTCACCTTCATCGATCACCGAAGCGTACGAACGCCTGGGAGGCGGGCCGGTCGCGGTGCGGTCGAGCGCCACCGCCGAGGACCTGCCCGGCGCCACCTTCGCCGGGCAGCAGGAGACCTACCTGAATGTCGTTGGGGCGCAGGAGGTAGTGGCCGCCGTCGAGCGCTGCCGGGCGTCGTTGTGGACCGAGCGGGCCGTGGCCTACCGGGCGCGGCTGGGCATCCGCGACGACGAGGTGGGCATCGCCGTCGTGGTGCAGGTGATGGTGCCCGCCGAGTTCGCCGGCGTCTTGTTCACGGCCGACCCGCTCACCGGTGCTCGGGATAGGACGGTCATCGACGCCACCGCCGGCCTGGGCGAGGCGGTCGTCTCCGGCACGGTCACGCCGGACCACTATGTGGTCGTCCGCCGCCACGTCCGGTCCCGCAGCGGAAATCTGTTGCCGGACAAGGTGATCCGCGAGCTGGCCCGGCTCGGCCGGCGGGTGGAGCGGCATTTCGGTGCGCCGCAAGACATCGAGTGGGCCGTGGTCGCGGGCCGGATCAGCCTGGTGCAGGCCAGGCCCATGACCGCCCTCCCCCCGCCGCCGGTGAAGCTGAGTGCCATGCGGCGCCGGCTCGCCTCGATCCTCGTCGAGTACCTGCCGGTGCGCCCCTATCCGATGGACATGTCCACCTGGGTGCCTTACGGCCCGGCCGGGCTGATGGCCGAGGTCATCGGGCACTTCGGCTTGCACGGCGCGTTCACCGACTATCTGCCGGAAAAGGACGGTGTCGTGACGGCGTTCGTGCCGCCGTCGCCCAGGCCGACGTGGGCCGTGCTGCGAGCACCCTGGCGGATCGCTTCCCTGGCAAGGCGATTCGATCCAGCACATTGGACAGACGATCCGCGTTTCATCGATTTTCTTTCCGGGGTACGCGCGGCGGAGTCAGTCGAGATAGGAAAGCTGGACTGGTCCGAGTTACTGAAGATGCCGCACCGAGCGCTCGAACTCGTCAAGCCGATCACCGGGCTGCGCATCAGCTACTTCCCGCGCACCGGGTTAAGTTTCGCCCGGCTCTTGCTGGCGCTCAAGCTGATGGGCAAGGGGCGCCTCTTCGGGGACCTGCTCGCCGGGGCGCACACCCGCACCACCGACGCCAATCTCGAGCTGGAGCGGTTGGCCTCGCTGCCACCGTCCGAAGTGGACCTGGCGCCGTTCCTGGCCGAGTACGGGCATCGCGAGACCAGCACCCTGATCCTCGTTTCCCCGCCGACCTGGAGCGACCAGCCCGAGATGGTGACGGATCTGATCCGGATGCTCGCCTCCCAGCCGCCGCACACGGCCGACGTCTCGGGCGCCGCGATGCGCCAGATCTCCAAGCACAAGTTCCTTGTCCGGTGGGCAAAAGCGGCGCAGGCCGGGGTGGCCTTCCGCGAGGACAGCCACTTCCACTTCACCAGGCCGCTACCGCTGCTGCGCCGGTCGCTGCTGGAGATGGGGCGGCGGCTGGGCATCGGCGAGGACATCTTCCACCTCCGCCTCGAAGAGGTCGAGGCCCTCCCAGATCCCGCAGCGCCCCAAGATCCCGCAATTTGCCCGGCAAATGCCCGGATCTTGCGTGCCCGGATCTTGCGCGACCTGATCCGGGCGAGGAAGGCCAAGCGGGCCGAGCTTGACGGTGTCCCGCTCATCGACCCGGCGCTGGTCTTCGGTGCGCCGCCCGCGGATGGGTCGGCGTTGGTGGCCGGCACGCCGGCGTCGCGCGGCAAGGCCACAGGGCCGGTCAGGATCGTGCTCGCCGCGAACGAGTTCTCCCGGTTGAAGGCCGGGGACATCCTGGTGTGCCCGTACACCAACCCCTCGTGGACCCCGCTGTTCCAGCGCGCGGCCGCGGTCGTGGTCGACACCGGCGGGGTGGGCTCGCACGCCGCCATCGTCGCCCGCGAGTACGGCATCCCGGCCATCATGGGCACCGCTTGCGGCACAACGGTTCTGACCGACGGCCAGATGGTCGTCGCCGACGGCGACACCGGCCGGGTGGTCCCGGCGTGAGCACCAGCCACCGCCGACGGGCAGCGCTCGACGCCGACCCGGGCGACCCCGACCCGGCCCTCGCCGACCCAGGAGCGGCCGCCGACCATCGCACGCTGCCGCGGCGGCGCGGCCGGGCGCTGGAGCAGGCAATCCTCGAGGCGGCCCTGGCCGAGCTGGCCGAGTCCGGCTACGCCCGGCTCACCGTGGAGCGGGTGGCCGAGCGGGCCAAGGCGGGCAAGGCCTCGGTCTACCGGCGCTGGCCCGGCCGGATCGAGCTGGTGCTCGACGCCGTCTATCACGCCGCGCCCGACCTGGCCGAGCCGCCCGACACCGGCACCTTGCGCGGCGACCTGCTGGCATTGCTGCGCGGCGCCGCGCGCTCGCTCGCCGGCCCGGTCGGGGAAGCCTTGCGCGGCTTGATGAGCGAGGTCGCCGGGGACGCCTCGCTCATGGCCCGGATGCGCGACCACTCCCAGGGCGCGAGCCGCCGGGCCATGCTTGAGATCGCCCGGCGGGCGGCATCGCGGGGCGAGATCGCGCGGGCCGAACTGCCGCCGCGGCGGTTCGAGGTGGGGCAGGCGATGCTGCGGCAGCAGTTCCTGCTCCACGGCCTGCCCATCCCCGATCGGGCCGTCGTCGAGATCGTCGACGACGTGCTGCTACCCCTGTTCCACGCTTGAGGCGACCTCCCGGCGCAGGATCTTGCCGGTCGCGGTCTTGGGCAAGGAATCCATGATCCAGAGCTGGCGCGGGTACTTGTAGGCGGCGATGCGCTCCTTGACGAAGTCGATCAGCTCCTGTTCGGTGGCGGTGGTACCCGGCTTGAGCGCGACGGCCGCCGCGACCTCCTCGCCCCACTCCTGATGCGGTACACCGATCACGGCCGCCTCGGCGACCGCCGGGTGCTCGTAGAGGACCTCCTCGACCTCGCGCGGGTACACGTTGTAGCCGCCTCGGATGATCAAGTCCTTCTTGCGATCGACGATGTAGAAGTAGCCGTCCTCGTCCTGCTTGGCCAGATCGCCGCTGCGGAACCAGCCGTCGGGGATCGCGGCCGCCGTCGCCTCCGGATTGGCCCAGTAACCCTTCATGATGTTGTGGCCGCGTATGGCGATCTCGCCCACGCCCTCGGAGATGTCCACGAGCTTCATCTCCGTCCCCTCGATGGCGGTGCCGATGGACCCCGGCTTGCGCTCGCGGTCGGGCTTGTTGAACGAGGCGATCGGCGAGGTCTCCGAAAGCCCGTACCCCTCAAGGATTATCGCCCCGAAGGCGGACTCGAACGCGTGCAGCACCTCGACCGGCATGGAGGCGCCGCCCGACACGCAGATGCGCAACCGGCTCAGGCCATAGGAGTCGCGGTCGGCGTGGTGCAGCAGCCCGAAGTACATGGTTGGCACGCCTTGGAAGACGGTGACCCGATCCCGCTGGATCACCTCCAGCACCTTGGTCGCGTCGAAGCGGGGTACCAGGGTCAGCTCGGCTCCGGCGTGGAAGCACACATTCATCACCGAGGTCTGCCCGAACGAGTGGAACAGCGGGAGGCAGCCCATCATGACGTCCTCGTGCGTCACCGTGAGCAGGGTCCGCGCCGCCACCTCGCAGTTGCGCGCCAGGTTGTCGTGGGTCAGCTCCGCGCCCTTGGGCCGGCCGGTCGTCCCCGAGGTGTACAGGATCACGGCGGTGTCCGACCCATCACGCTCGACGATGCCGGCGGTGGGCGTTTGCGCGCCGAGCAGCGACGCCCAGCCGTCATCGGTCTGGATCATCGTGGCCCCGGCCACCTCGGCGCCCTTGCCCGCCTCCCCCGCCACCTCCGGCCAGGCGAACAGCAGCTTCGCGCCCGAGTCGCCCAGGTAGTACTCCACCTCGCGCGCCTTGAGCAACGGGTTCATCGGCACCACCACCGCGCCCGCCCGCAGGATGCCGTAGTAGATCGGCGGGAAGTGCGGCACGTTGGGCAGCATCAACCCCACCCGGTCGCCGGGCTGGATCCCTTGCACCCCAAGCAAACCCGCGACCATGGCGGTCTGCTCCAGCAGCTGGGGATAGGTGGCTGAGTAGTCGTCGAGCCGGACGGCGGTGCGGTCGGGGTGGCGGTCGGCGGAGGCGGCGACGTTGTTCGCGAGGTTGGCCATTCGCGATTATTGCCACGTTTTCCTGACCGCTTCAAGAGACCGCGCTCTCCAAGATCAATTAAGTCCCCGCCATATCCGGGATATGGCGGCGTCAGAGGATCAGCGGCCGGTTGACCCATCCGGCGACGAGTGGTTCACGAATATCTATCGACGGCTGGAAGTGTCGGGCGATGATGGACGGCTATGGACACTCATGAGGAAGTGTGGCAGGTGCTGGGCGCGTGGGCGCTCGACGCCTGTGACGACGACGAGACCCGGCTGGTCGCCGGGCACCTGATCGAGTGCCCACCCTGCCGCGAGGAGGCAGGGCGGCTGCGCCGCGCCGCCGATGTCCTTGGGGTGCTTGGGGAGCTGTCGCCGCCGCCGGGGGCGCGTGGCCGGCTGCTGTCGGCCGCCCTGGCCCAGCGACCCCCGGCAAGACTGGATCTGACGCCGGATCTGCGGCACCTGGTCGGTGGCTACCGCGACCAGATCGGCCAGCTCGGCTCGTTGCTCGACTCCCTGGACCACCACGGGTGGGCCGCCCCGGTCCCCAAGCACGGCAGCGTGCGGGATCTGATAAGCCACCTGTCCGGCAACGATCACGCGTTGCTGGCGGCGCTTGGCGGGGAGGGTACCGCCGTCGCCGTCGGGCCGGCCGGGCCGCTGGGCTGGCAATGGCAGGCGCACCGGCTGGCCGACAGGCTTGGCACCACGCGCCTGATCATGCGGGCGGAGCCGGTACGACTGGCGGGGCCGGCCGGTCTGCGCCGGCCCATCCGCGACGCCGTGGTGCAGCGGATGTTCGAGACGTGGGTGCACGCCGACGATGTCCGCGTCGCGCTGGACATGCCGCGGCGCTCGCCCGGTGAGCAGGCCATCGGCCACATCATCGACCTGGGCGTGGGCCTGCTGCCGCTGGTGCTGACCGCGATGGGCCGCGAGCACCCGGGCAAGGCGGGCGTGCTCGAGCTGACCGGCTCCGGCGCCGGGACGTGGACCGTGGCCCTTTCGTCCACTCCGTCCACTTCGGACGGTAACGACGAGTCGGTCGGCGAAGTGGTGGCCGAGGCCCTGGACTTCTGCCGCTTGATGGCCGGGAGGCTGGCACCGAGCGCCCTGCGCTGCGTGACGAGCGGACAGGCCCGGCCGGTGGCGGATCTGCTGCACTGCGCGTCGCGGCTCGGGTGTGATCCGGATGCCTGACGGCCTCTAGGAAGTGATGACAAGGCGCTCGCCGGTGTCGGCCACCTCGGTGCCGAAGGCCGCGCAGGCGCGGGTCAGCCGCTCCCGCACCCAGGCATACTCATCGTTCTGGGCCAGGCGGGTGAAGCAGAAGTCCAGCGCGATCGGGACGGCCTCCAGGCGCCGCAGCCCGCCGCCGTCCAGGGTGGCCAGCATCAGCACGCCCAAGTCGTTGCGCAGCACGCGATCCACCGCGTAGTCGTCGACAAAGTCGCCGAGATCGAACACGACATTGCCCGATACGCCATGGAACACATGCGCGGAGTGCCCGGCCACCAGAGTCGCCCCGGCCGAAACCAGCTCCCGGGCGGCGGAGCGGATGTAGCCCAACGGTTCCGTGGTCATGTTCGGTCCCCAGTGGACGGTGACTATCACCACGTCGGCGTCGAGCGTTTGTATCGTCTCCAGCAGCCATCCCGGTACCCCCGAAGAAAAATCGACAAAGGCAACACCGGGCGTATCAGGCCCGGCCGCGAAGTCCGCCGGATGATCGGTGACGCCGACCACCGCGACGCGCAACCCACCGGCGCCGAAGACGGCCACCGCCCGCGCCTGGTCGAGGTCGGGCCCGGCGCCCACGCACTCGATCCCGGCGTCGCGCAGCAGGTGGAGGGTGTCGGTCAGCGCGACCGGGCCGTAGTCGAGTGCGTGGTTGTTGGCCAACGTCACGCAATCGACACCCAGCCACTCCAGGGTCCGCACGGCCAGCGGCGGCGCGCGGAAGAAGAAGGGCTTGCCCAGCCGCGCCCACGGCACCCCGCGCTCCGAGACGCAGCACTCGAGGTTGAGCAGGAAGAGGTCCGCGTCGGCGACAGCGTCGAGCACCCCGCGGGTGAACAACCCTTTGGGGCCCACCTCGAGCAGCCGCTCGCCTACGCCGCGGCCCAGCATGGTGTCGCCGGCCAGCGCCACGCGTACCATAACCTCAATCTACGCTGCGATTCTGCGCGCGTGCCAAAGCAGCGCGCGACCGTGCCTGATCATCCGGCCGACGAAACCTCGAGGGGCCAGGGCCGTGCGGTGCAGCCGAGGCGGTTCCACGCGTTGATGACGGTTATGGTCCAGATCAGCTCGGCCAGTTGCACGTCGTCGAAGTGCTTGGTGGCGCGCGCGAACACCTCGTCGCTGACGCCGCCCTCGGTCAGCCGCGTCGCCGCCTCGGTGAGCTCGAGCGCGGCGCTGCGGCTGGCCTGGGTGGTGCTGCCGCCACGCCTGGTGGAGGCCTTCACGGAAGCCAAGCGCCACCAGGACTCGCACACCGAGACGCCGGGTCAACTCACGCTGGCCGACATGATCACAAGTCACGCCTATGACCGGCACGTCCGCTCGTGCCGCCTGCGCTACCGCCACCGCCGGGACCTGCTCGTCTCCCGCCTTCACCAACACGAGTTGCTGGGCATCTCGGCCGGGCTGCACGCCCTGATCAGGCTGGAACGGCCCGAGTCGGCTGTGCACGAGCGCGCCGCGCGGCACGGCCTGGCCCTGGGCGACTATGCCTCGCATTGGCACAACCCCGGGACCGGCCCGCCGGGGATCATTGTCGGTTACGGCACCCCGGCCGAGGGCGCCTATCCCGGGGCGCTCGACGCGCTGGCGCGGGTGCTTCAATCCGTATCATAGATCCTGACCAGGCCGAAAAGCGTTGCTATGTAAGCCGATCCGTCCGGCCCCAGAGTGATGGCCGCGTAATGGTTGTTCCACTGCATCCCGACCCCGGTCAGCACACGGAAGGCGGTGCGGCCGGTGCGCATACCGCTTGCCCGCCAACGCATCCCGTCGCGAGCACCACCACCGCCACCAGCGCCACCAGCGCCGGCCTCATCCCGCGCCTCATGCGCGCCCACTCTAGCGCCGGCCCGCACAGCGCAATCCCGCCTCCAACCTTCGCCGGCCTCCAACCTTCGCCGGCCTCCAACCTTCGCCGGCCTCCAACCTTCGCCGCCCCCGCTAAAGATCGATGTAGCCCGCACAGCGCAATCCCGCCGCTAAACCACTGCCGGCGCCACATCAATCTTGGCCGCACACTCGTCGACTCGCGATGCCCCTGGCCCGCTCCGCGCTCTGCTCAGGCTCTTGCCGGTCGTGGCGCTTGCCGGCCGGGTTACTCTCCGGCGGCCGCTGCCGGTGTGGCTTCCGGTCCGCCTCGCACCACGCGCACCGTGCGGGCCGTCGAGCGCAGGCGCCGCAGCGCCTCCACCACGTCTGAGGACTCGACCGGCCGCGAGAAGTGGAAACCTTGCCCCGCATCGCATCCGAGCCGCACCAGCGCGTGCCGCTGCTCCTGCGTCTCCACGCCTTCCGCCACGACCCTGATCCCCAGCCGCTGCCCGAGGTCGATGATGGCGCGCACGATCGCGGCCGCCTCCTTGGACTCGGCCATCCGCGCGACGAAGGTGCGATCGACCTTGAGCTCGTCGACGGCGATCCGGGTCAGGAACGTCAGGGAAGAGTAGCCGGTCCCGAAGTCGTCGACGGCGAAGCGGACACCAAGCGCCCGAAGGGAATGCAGCACTTGGTCGGTGATCCGCAGCGGGCTGAGCACTACGGTTTCGGTGATTTCAAGGACAAGGTGCTCGGCCGGTACCTCGTGCCGCGCCAGCAGCTCCGCGAGATCACCGGGCAGTTGCGGGTCGAGCAGGCTGCGCGGGCTGAGGTTGACCGAGACGGGCAGTTTGAGCCCGGCCTTGGCGAGCTCGGCCGCGGCGGCCAGAGCCTTGTCAAGCACGTATCGGGTGAACTGTCCTAAAAGGTCACTCGCCTCGGCCGCCCGCACGAAGTCCTTGGGGATCAGCAGCCCCCGCCGCGGGTGGTGCCACCGGATCAGCGCCTCGACGCCGATCGGCAACCCGGTGGGCAGGTCGACCGTAGGGAGCATGACGACCGTGAGCTGATCCTGCTCGGCCAGGGCCGCCTGGAGCTCGGCGACGATGGCCAGCCGGTCGGTGCTGGTGTCGTCGCGCACCGGCAGGTAGGCCTGGGTCCGCACGCCTGAGCCCTTGGCCTGGTAGAGCGCGATGTCGGCGCGGCGCAGCAGCTCGATGAGGTCGACCGGGCCGGCCGTGGCGACAACCACGCCGGCGGTCACGTCGACCGAGAGCATCACGCCCGCGACCTCGATCGGGGCGGCGAGGCTCACGCTCAACGCGCGGGCGCGCCGCAGCGCGACCGCGGTGGCGCCCTGAAGCGGGTTGCTGTCGTTGGCCGGATCGACCGGCTCGGGCAGCGTCGTCATCAGCAGCGCGAACTCGTCGCCGCCGAGCCTTGCCACGAGCTCGCCGGTGTCGGCGTCGTCGGCCAGGCGGGCGGCGGTGCGCTGCAACAGCTCGTCACCGGCGAGGTGGCCGAGCGTGTCGTTGACCGCCTTGAAGTTGTCGAGATCCAGCAGTACCAGCGCGACCGGCTGGCCGGGTGGGCACGAGCGCAGCAGCGCGTGGCCCCGGTCGAGCAGGGCGTCGCGGTTGAGCAACCGGGTCAGGGGGTCATGTGAGGACTCGTACGAGGTACGCTCGTGAAGATCTTTAAGTGCGCTATGGGTCGCCGCGTCGTGCAGAGCGGCGGCCAGCGCGTCGCCGAAGGCGGCGAGCCTGTGCTGATCGTTGGTGCCCCAGCTGCCCGCCCGGGTCGGGATGAGGGTCAGCGTGCCGACCGGACCGCCCGCCACCTCGAGCCCCCGCGTCACCGCCAGCCCTGGACCGGCGACGAGCTCGGGCTCCTCGGCGGCGTCCGAAGCCTCCACATTGGACGAAACCGAATCCAGCGTGTACCTCGTCCCCGAGCCGAAGACCGTCAACTCCACCCGCTGCACCGGGAACAGCGCCCGGGCCGACCGCACCCCCTCGTGGGCGACCGCCACCTCGTCAAGGCGATGCAGCGACCGGCTGGCCAAGGCGAACGCCCGCCAGGTGCGCCGCTCCTCGTCCTCGCGCAGGCGATGCGAGTACAGCTGGTGCATCAGCCACAGCAGCGGCGGCAGCACCAGGATGAAGTAGTCCTCCGTCTGCCACAGGAGGGCGGCGAGCAGGCCGAGGGCGAGGTTGCCCACGATCATGATGGGCGTGTTGCGCAGTGCGCCCCAGACCACCGGGACGATCGGTGAACCGTCGCGAACGGA
>Ga0075428_100001066_pt1 | contig 29132 bp, 27 predicted proteins | sample RhiMetdeltSRZDD2_FD_75291 | JGI IMG/M metagenome (GOLD analysis project Ga0075428, IMG submission 75291) | Populus rhizosphere microbial communities from Tennessee, USA - Rhizosphere MetaG P. deltoides SRZDD2 | ecosystem: Host-associated > Plants > Roots > Rhizosphere > Soil | place: USA... | reverse complement strand
ATCCAGCCGGTCTGGGTCGAGGTCGCGAACAACGAAGACGTTCCCTACTGGTTGATGTACGCAGGGCTCGACCCCGATTTCATTCCTGCGTCGGAAGCGGCCGAAGCAATGGCTTCGCGAGACTCAGGCCGCAAGCTCGAGGAGCTGGATCGTCGTTTTAGTGAATTGGCTTTCCGGAATCCAATTCCTCCTGGGGCAACGGTCTCGGGCTTTGTCCTCACGCATCTTGATGAGGGCGCGAAACTCCTGCAAATCGATTTGTTCGCGGACCGGCGCAGCCACAGCTTTTCGTTCCTGGCCACGGTGCCCGGCCTGCGGACCGACTACGAGAGGAGCAGGGTCTTCGACAGCCCAGTTGCGACGAATGGCAATTTTGTCAACTTTACGAGCGACGCGGGGTTCGTGGCGGCTCTGGAAGCGTTGCCGTGCTGCGCGACCAACGAGGACGGCTCGCGCAACGGCGACCCCCTGAACCTCGTCATCATCGGTGGCCTCGAGGACGCGTTCTCTTCACTGGTTCGCCGCGGCTGGACCCCGACGGAAGTGACCTGGAAGGGATCGGTAATGCGCATGATGAGCTCCGCCATGTCGCGCGAGCGATACCCATACGCGCCGATCAGCAACCTCTACCTGTTTGGTCGCTCGCAGGACATCGCGTTGCAGAAGGCGCGCGACAACGTTCACCAGCGAAATCATCTGCGGTTATGGCGAAGCTCGATGCTTTACCACGGCAAGCCGGTCTGGGTCGGCCAGATCAGCCGCGACATTGGCAGCCGGATGACAATCCATTCGCCGACACTGACCACGCACAAGATCGATCCCGACGTGGACGAGGCCGGTCGAGCCCTGATGGAGGATCTGGTCTATTCACAGGGACTTCATGCCATCGGACTGGTCAAGGGCGTCGGCGCGGCGCCGAAGAGCGCGCCGCGACAGAACCTGACGACTGATCCCTACTTCACAGCCGGTGTACGCAGCGTCCTGTTGTTTGACAGTGAGCTGACGTCCCTGACGGAAATCGAGATACTTCCGTGGCAGCCCTTTGAGAAAGGATTCCTGAAGCAACCGGTCGAGACAGGCGAGCCATGAGCGTGGCTTCGATACGTCGTCGCCAGGCAGAAAGCCTCGCTTGTCTGGCCTGCGTCGCAATCGCGCTTACCGCTTGCGCCACCTGGACGGTACCCACCGACATCAGCGACATGCCGTTGCGAGCACGGGCCGTCGCGGAAGCGGGGCGCGGTGTCGAAGTCAGCGCCACGGTTCTCGGCGCCAAAGACTGCGTTCGCATGCTGGGCTCGGATGTCACCGCTGCCGGCGTGCAGCCGGTGTGGATTGAGGTCAGGAACGACACCGAGCACATGCTCTGGCTGCTGCGTGCCGGCGTGGACCCGGACTACTTTTCGCCGCGGGAGGTCGCCTGGTCCGCGCACGTCAAGTTTGCAGGTGAAACCAACGCGCGCATAGACGAGCACTTCAGCCAGCTGGCATTCCCCAACCCGATTCCCGCGCATGGCACGAGCAGCGGAATCCTGTTCACAAATCCCCAACCGGTAACAAAGCTGCTCACGGTCGACCTGCTGGGTAGCAAGATGATGATTCCCTTTACGCTGTTTCTTCCGGTGCCCGGCGATGGCGCGGGCGCCAAGGAAATGATTCATCAATACGCTGCCACGGAAATCACCAACTACGACGACCTGGGTACGCTGCGTGACGCGCTCGCGGGCTTGCCTTGCTGCGGGGCGACGGCTGACGGCCGCCAGGTCGGCGAGCCGCTCAATGTCGTGCTCATCGGCAATTTCGATGACATCGCTGCGGCCGTCAACAGGCGCGGTTTTCGACAGGCTCATTTCGGGACAGAAGCGTCACAGCAGGTGTTGGGTCGGAAGGCCGACTTGACCGTGCGCAAGCGCGTCAAGGCCGGGGCATCCGAAAGCTGGCTTCACATCTGGCGCGCACCGCTTAGCTATCGGGGCGACATGGTGTTCGTGGCCCAGGCCGGAAGGCCGATGGGGGGAAGATTCCTCAAATCAAATGCACCGGCCTCGATCATGCATGCCGATGTGGACGAGGTCCGCAATCTGCTGATTCAGGATTTCATGTATTCGGGAGGACTCGAAAAGCTGGCATTCGTGGGAGGCGTCGGCGAGGTCACACCGGATCGGCCGAGAACCTTGCCCGGCGGCGGTCACTACTTCACGGACGGGCGACGCGTCGCCCTGTTCTTCAGCACGCGACCGCGGACTTTTGCCGAAGTGGAAATCCTGCAGTGGGAGCCGATTCTGCCGGCACGCCCGGTCGAGACGGCAAAGGACTCGAGCAGTGCGAGCAACTGAAGGGCGAGCGTCGCTGGCAATGCTCGCTGCTGTCGCACTCGGCGCCTGCGCCACGACGTCGCCGCCGCACGTGGACAAGTACACGGTCGAAGTTCCGGTCGGCGTAACAGATGCGCGTGGACGCTTCCGGGAGATCTATTGTGCGGTCCTGCAGCAGCATGGAACCGACCTGCCGGACTATCGTTCGTGCGACGAAGCGCTGACCCCGATAAGCAATGAACCCGCCGTAACGGGAAGACCTGTGACCCTGGATACGTCCCGCCGGCGGCTCACAGCGGCTGTGGTGGCCGGCATCGGCTACGGTTGCTTTGCCAAGTGGCTCGATCCGCCCGGAAGTGTAGCCGTACATCTGCGCGAGTACGGCTACGACCAGTTCCTGATCGAGGTCGATGCGCTGTCGGGCATCGAAAAAAATTCGCGGCAGATCCGCGACGCGATCATGGCCATGCCGGAGGAAACCGGTCCGCCCAGGCTCGTGCTCATCGGCTATTCCAAGGGCATGCCGGATATCCTCGAGGCCGTGGTCCGCTACCCCGAGATCCGCGGCCGCATCGCCGCAATCCTGAGTGCAGCAGGCGCCGTCGGCGGTTCCGCGCTGGCAAACGACGCGGAGCAGGAGAAGGCAGAACTTCTCCGGCATTGGCCAGGCGCGGAGTGCGACAAGGGCGATGGCGGGGCCGTCATGAGCCTGCGCCCGGACGTCCGCTCGGCGTGGATGGCGCAGAACCCCTTGCCGCCGGGCCTTCACTATTACTCGCTGGTCACGCTGCCGACACCGGACCGGGTCTCACGCCTCATCAAGAAGTCCTACCGGAAACTCGGTGAGATCGACTGGAGAAATGACAGTCAAGTCATCTACTACGATCAGATCATTCCGGGAAGCACTCTCCTCGGGTTTCTCAACTCCGACCACTGGGCCATCGCCGTACCCTTGAACCGCTCACACCCGGTCATTAGCCGGTCAATGGTGGACCATAACGACTATCCGCGCGAGGCCTTGCTCGAAGCCGCGTTGCGCTTCATCGAGGAGGATCTGAACAAGCAGATTTCAACACCGCCGCGTCCTGCCTTTTAGGCAGCCCTTGCCGCGTCATCGCCAATGGGGTGCGGCTTCGCCGCGCCCTTTGAGGGAACGCGATCCATGCGGCGGATCACCACGCGGCGGTTGAGCGGTCAGCCTTCCAGTGTCTCGTTGTCCGCGATCGGAGCCGCGAACAATCTCTCCAAGCGCGCCATCTATCTAAAAGTGTTAGCCGTGCTCGCACTTTGAGGAAGTCCGACGTGTGACTGGGCGTCACGAACACAATTCAGCGATCAACGAAGCCCACTTGGTCCGCAACCCAATGGGTTTGGTCAGTCAAATAGCCCGACGCAAACCATGGCGGCGGCATATGCCAGGGCAATCGCCATTCAATAATGTTGTGCGAAGCATCTGGATACAGTATCCCGGTGAAGCGCGACTTTCCCCCGCGCTCGACCGCTTGCCGCATTCGCTTAATTGCCGCAGCGCCGTCCATCTTCGGATCGGCGCCGCCTTCTTGCAAGAGAACAGGACAGGTGAGGCCACCCATAAGCGGCAGGGCGTCGAAATCCATGCGCGCGAGCCATCCATTAAACCAAGGTACTTGCTGGAGCTCAGAGTAATCTGGCACCGATTTTTCTAAATACCATGCCGTGTCGAACCAAGGTTGCTCGCTCGCCGCATCTAGCGCGCGATTGAGCGCATCACGACCCTGTCCCGTCCGATAGAATGCCGAAACGCGACGATACAAATCTCCCGCCTGCTGTGCTGCGTCTTCTCCGAAGCCGCCCCGTCGCACATTTTCAGCAGTCTCGTAAGCCACCTGCTCCGCGGGACTCATAGCCGCGCCGGACACGATGACAAGGAAAGCTGGACGGGCCTTCAATGCGGCTAAAACACCCGTCCATTCTCCTTCACTGATGCCGTGGACTCCAACTTGCTGCGCATTCACTTCGGAATGCCGTCGCAATAGCTCAATCCCATGAAACGCATCGTCGGCAAGTGCTTGGTAGGTAACGCCTTGAACACTGCCCGACGACTCTCCGCTGCCGCGCTTGTCGGACGCTAACCCGGCAATGCCTTCTCGCGCATAGGTCCGAGCATAGAATCGCGATTCGTCCCGCGGCTGAACCCCGGAGCCATGAATGAATACGAGGGCCGGATGCCGTCCACGTTCTCTCGGAAGGTACAGCGTTCCACGCAGTGTCACGTCGCCGTTCGTAAATGACACTTCTTCGGTGCGATACGCCAGCGTAAGGTCGTAAACAGTAGCTAGTGCGACGGATCCGAGGGCGACGGCCAGCGCCAGCGTCAATGCCCGACGCACCACTGAAGAGGATTTGCGCGACACGGCAAAAACGAGGACCGATGCGAGAACCGAAGCCACGAATAGCGCCGGACGAATATCGAGTACGGGAGGCAGAGCACTGGTGAGAGCGACGAGCAGGAGTGCTGTTAACGCTGTTAGGACGACACTGAGCGAACTGACGAACAATCTCACGACGCGTGGCCTGACGAACTTGCTTTGCCTATAGATCGATGCGTCGTGTTGTGAAGCGGTGAGAAGAAATGCATTCCTAAAATAAGTTGGCCGCGAGGCCATGCTTATTTCCTGATGTTAAAGTCCCAAGCATCTCGCAGATACATGCGGCGATCTCTGCATCTTGGGAGGCATGTTAGAAAAGGACGGCTGCGGTGGCGTCGGGCGGCTTAGCCATGGTTTAGCGCCAACTCTGGACCCTCGACTGGAAGATCGGTCGCGTCAGCACCTCGAAGTATAGGCGGCGATGCGTGCCGTGAAAGTGACCGTCACAAACTGACTGTGCCGCTAGTGTGCTTTGGGCAAGCGCTGCAAATTGTTGAAAATTAAAGCCTCTGATCTCGATCTGACGCCCTACGAACCAGGGGGTCGGGAGTTCGTATCTCTCCGGGCGTGCCAGATTCAACAAACGCTTACGCGATGCGTCGGCCTCTTTTTTTTAGCGTAGGGAATCGTAGGGTTGTCCTCTACGATCGCCCACGTCCGTTCAATTCGACTGGCAGCTTTCGAGAGATGGCTGGGCGCCAAGTGCCGGGCGCAACCACGGTGCAAAGCCGGTGTATAAACGCAATCCGAATCCCGGTTTGTACGACTCGGCCCACCCCAAGGCCTTGGCTGCAGAGCCGCAGCCCGCGGAGAAGGACATGGCCCACGCGGAAGCAGCCCGTTCCCAGTTTGGAGTTCCCTTTTTTGAGCGGGCCTACGGTTGGGTGCTGGTGCGCGTGGTTGCAATGTTCCCGGTAGAGACGCTGCTCGTCCGGTTTCAGCGCGTGTCGAACACGCTTTTGGCGCTCTGTCCGGAGCAAGAGGCGGCCGGGACTCGTCAGGTGTTGGTAAAGCGCTTCGCGGGAATCGAGGAGAGCTCCAGGGACTGGTCCGGCGCGATGGTGCTGGAACACCTGGCGATCGTAGGAAGACACGTCATCGCGCTAACTGAGGCGCTGTGCGCCGGACGCCCTTCGTCCTGGGTGCTGCAGACCACGGACGTCAAACCTGCTGGCGCGCTCACCCGGGAGGAAACCGCAGCCGTCTTCGAGGCTATGGTGCGCGCCTACGTTGAACTGGTGCGCTCGGAAGGAAACGCCATTCGCTCGCCAATGCGCCACCAGCACCCGTGGTTTGGTGCGCTGCGCATCAAACAATGGCTGGCGTTCATGACACTGCACCACATTGTGCACGTGCCGCACCTCCAAGCGATTGCCGCTGCGGTGCGAGTCACCGATACTTCACAAGCTAGATTCTGACCGCCTTCGTAGTATGGCTCTTCGGCTGCCGCTCCAGCATTTTCGCAGCGGTAAGTGCAGCCTTTCTCGCCACGGCTCAGTGAACTATTTTGAGTCCGAACTCCACATTCCAATCGAGTGGTCGATCTCGGCCAATGCCGACTCCCGGCCTGAGGTACGTGCTGACCCCGCCAAACATCAACCGGCCGATCTCGATTTCAGTTTGGTTGAAGAATTTGCCGTCCTCATGGTCGTAGACGAACTGCGGGTCGAACGTGATCCAAGAATTCATCGTGGGCCGCCAAACCAGATAGAAGTCCACGAGTGATTGATTGACGCTCTGTCGATCGCTGTCACCCGCGTAGGAGAACTTCTGCTGAACAGAAGGCGCGAAAATGACTTTGCCGTGCTGGAAAAAGAAAGCAAACGTGGCGCCGGGTGATGCGATGTATTTGCCGCTGCCGAGAACGTCCTTAGTCGCGGTCGGATAGAAAGTGTCCAGGAATAAGACGAGACCGAACTTCGGCGTCAGCTTCGGCAAATAGCTCGCCTTGAGGCCGGCATCGCCAAAGCCTGCTTCCGTCGTGCCCAGCAAGTCGGTGGCATCAAGCGGCAATGTAATCTGGAATTTCACCTTGCCGACGGGTTGCGTGTAACGGAAATTGGATGTGTTGTAGATGGCCTCGTCGCCCAGCGACCGGAACTCGTTGAAGAGGACCAGAGTCTTCGTGAAGTGGGTGGGATCCGTGCCCGTTTTGTCTTCCGCGTGGCTGGGAGGCGCGCCAGTCGACGGTGATTGAGTTGAGCCGGAAGTTGCGGGTGGATCCTCGGCAATTGCCGGGCCGGGAACTGCGAAAAGCACAAAGACCAAGACGGCGCGCATCTGGGTGGCTGCCAGTGACCGAAGCCAGCGTGCCATCGTGTTGATCATGTTCACACCTCGCAACGTCCCGACAACAGCAGCACCGGTGCCAACCAGTCCTCAAATTGCGGCAAGCGCAAGGTGGGCGGCGCGATACGTGACAATCTCGTGCACGCTCACCGTTTTGGCACGTACGGATCCGGCGTACCGGGCGCAATGGGCGGGTCCTTCTTCAGGCTTTGCTCGAATTCCGCTAGGATTCTCATCATCGGACCGGCGACCCACGCGTTGGCCGTCAATGTCGCTCCGAACTCCTCCTTGGGGTCGCTGTATAGGTCGAAGATTTTCGGCACGCCCATCTTGGTTGGCGGCGACCACCAGTCTCTTTCCTCCTCGTAGAACGCTATCTTCCAGTTCTTCCACTTGACCGCTTCCATCCGGTCGGCGACGTATACCGGGAATCCTTGTCGCGCCGACGTGTCGGAGCGCCCGAGCAAAAACTGGGTTTGATCGACGCCGTCGATCGGACGATCCTGCGGTACGGAAGCGCCCGCGATCCGCGCGAGGGTCGGAAACGTGTCAACGGCGTGCACGATCTCATTGCTGACGCGGCCAGATGGAATGTGGCCGGGCCAACGGATGATGAAGGGCGTGCGAAGTGAGCCTTCCATATGCGTAAAGTAATAGCCCCGCCACGGACCTGATGTCCCCTGCGACGGAAACGTCGGATCGGGTCCGTTGTCGCTGGTGAAGACGACAATGGTGTTTTCGCGAATCCGCAGTTGATCGATCGCATCGAGTAGCTGGCCCACGTTAGCATCCATTTCGGCCAGACAGTCCGCAAAATCGCCATTGCCGGTCTTGCCGGAAAACAACGCACTGGGCAGCGCCGGCACGTGAACGAGGGTAAAGGGAATGTACGCATAGAAAGGCTTGCCCGCGTGAACCGAGCGCTTCATGAAATCAATTGTTCGCACAACGATCTGCTCGTCGATCTGGCGCCGCTGTTCGAGGTCATACACGGAAATTTCGTGACTGGTCTCGCCCCTGCGGCCTTCCATGACGTGCATGAAGGGGATCCCCGCCGCCCGCGCACCGGGCTGCGAGGGGAACATCGACTCATCAGTAGTTCGGGGGATTCCGTACCACTCGTCGAAGCCTTGCGAATTGGGGAGTCGCCCCTCCGAGCTGCCCAGGTGCCACTTGCCGAATGCGCCCGTGGCATAGCCGGCGGCGGACAGCGACTCGGCGATCGTCACTTCCCACTGTGTCAAGCCATCGAGCAAGCCGGGAAGCGGGACGGAGTGAGTTCCTGAGCGGATCGCAAAGCGGCCCGTCAGGAATGCGGACCGGCTCGGCGTGCACTGCGCTTCGACATTGAAATTGGTAAGCCGCAGTCCTTCCGTGGCCAGTCGGTCGATCCGGGGAGTCGGTGCGCCGCGCGTGATGCCACCACCGTAAGCTCCAACTTCGCCATAACCCAAGTTGTCCATCAGGACAAAAACAATATTCGGGCGCTCGGGCGAGGCAGCCCACGTGACCGGAATGAGACTGAACGTTGCGATTAGCGCCGTGATCAGCCTATGCATGGTTCTTCCCTATTTGTACGCTTTTTAGGCGACTGAGCGAGAAATCTGCACCCGGACTGGTCGGGCGCGCAATAGGACCTGCGTAAGCGTGTTGCGGGCGGCGGCAACCGAAACGCAACCGCCCCAAGGCAACCGGAGGCAGCTCCAACATACCCGGGGCGGTTTTGACTGCAGGCAGATCAGCTTGTTAGGTTCGCTCGGGTTGACTCAGGTTGCCCTCAGCAAGTCCTGCCGCCAGGGGCATGGATACTCCGCTTCAAATCATTTCCTGTTTGTACCAGCGATGTAGGTTTTCGGTTCAACAGAAAGAAAATAATTTCTGAAAATTCTTGATGCGATTCAAGTGTAGGCGCCGGCCGATTTACGCGCGTGGAGTTGCGGGGTAAACGAGCGCTACCCATCCACATTCGCGTCGCATTCAGGAGAGCCGAAAATGAAGACAAGAGTGACTGTGTCCGCCTCGCTGGTTCTGTTCGCGGGCCTGCTCATCGCCGCCCCGATCGCTTCGGCTGAAAAGGTGAAGGCCTTCCTCAAGGGATTCCGGGAGGTCCCATCGATATCGACGCCTGCTAGCGGACGATTCGAGGCAAGTATCGACGGCAAGGCTGGCACTATCACGTATGAGCTTGCTTTTTTTGACCTGACGGGCGACGTACAGCAGGCGCACATCCATGTTGGGCAGCGCTCCGTCAACGGCGGTATCAGCGTCTTTCTGTGCCAGACAGAGGCCAGCCCGGATCCGACCGGCCTTGCGCCGCGCTGCCCGAAGTCAGGAAAAGTCACCGGCGTGCTGCAGGCGGCGAACATGATCGAAGGGCCCATCGTCGGCCAGGGGATCGCGCCCGGCGAATTCAAGGAGCTGATCGCCGCCATTCGCGCCGGGGTGGCCTATGTCAACGTGCACTCGTCGACGTTTCCCGGTGGTGAAGCACGTGGCCAGATCGTGATACCGCAGCCTTGAGCGGCGATCTCACAACCGCGCGTCGAGCTAGCGCTGAAAATCTGTAGGACTGCCGGCAGGAGATTTGCGATCGGCGGAGAAACCTATAGGACCGGCTCCGGCAGCGACCGCGAGCCGGTCTCCAGTCATCTGGAACTTCAGGCGCGGCGATTCGCCCTCGGCCGCGCCGAGCTTCCTACCGACTGCCTTACGCGGATACGCGGTAGCGAACCTCAAAATTGAGACACCCACTCGTCGAGTGGAACGGGCCATGCGGTACTCCTGGCGGGCGCACGGTTACGCAGCCGGCGGAGTACGCCCGCCCCCCGGACTCGAAGGTTCCGGAGACGATGTAGATCTCTTCCCAAAAATCGTGGGTCACCACTTCGCTGTTACCCGAACCTGGATCGAAGCGCAGAAAGCGAGTTGTGACGCCCACGTCGCGCCCGCCACTTACAATCTGCTCCCAGACGCCGGGGCCGTGGCCGGGAGCGTGGTGCCACGGCAGGTCACGCGGGTCGATGAACTCGCGGGCTTCCTTTGTAGACGGCATCTCTTCGGGATACGCCCCGGCCGATCCGAGCACCAAGCTAGACGCAAACCCACGGGCGACAAAAACGCGGCGTGTAAGCATGGCTTCCTCCGGCTAGTGCCGGTGGGCAAAGCAAGCGAAGGCGACAAAGAGATGGCGGCCGTGGGTGCGATCGACGGGGCCGCAGATCGCCGGGATTGCGCGGGCCGCTATCGAATCAAGCCATCCTGGCGTAGCCGCTCCGCAATCGCCGAGCTGATGTCTTCGCGCACGATGTTGATGGCATCCCGGCTCTTCCCCGTCGTCTTGAGGCTGTAGACCGGCGAGGCGCCGCGGGTCTCGTAAACCTGCGTCACGACGTCGAACGTACTCTCCAGCTCGATGATGGGACGCGATGCCGCAAAATCGCCGTACACCACGGGCATCCCGTAATAGCCGTAGCCGTAGTCGTAGCCCATGTCGGTGGCCTTGTACATCGCGCTTCCCCGCGTATCGCTCGTGCCGCCCTTCTTGAGGCTGCCACCCGAAGTCACCAGGCGGGTCGCAACGACGCCGTCCGCCCCCGAGGACTTGATGACCGGTTCGATGCTTTCCCGGCTGAGCTGCACGTCGGCTTTCATGAGTGAGCAGCTGGTGATCGCTTCGACGGTTTCGCTGCGCAATTTCGTCGCCAGCACCCATTCGAAGTTGCAGCGCTGGTTGTAGTCGGGGCTCACGCCGACAATCAGCAGCTTCCTGAAGGTCTGGGGGCGGGTCGCTCCTTCAGCCCAGGCCCCTGTCGCGCGGATGGACTGCGTGCAGCCGGCAAGACCGGCTATCGCCAAGATCAGCGCCGCCACTGCCGGAAATCTGAGGCTCGCGATCATCGGGTGAACATCCATCCAGCCTGTACGATGCGCAAGGCTAGCATGTGTCGGCGGGCAAGGCGTTCAGGGGGTCGGGAGTTCGACGAGGCGCGCGTAGCGCGCCGAAGGACGTCGCCGCGCAGCGGCGACGGTCCCGAGCGTAGCGAGGGACGAGCGGGCGAAGCCGCGAGCAATCTCTCCGGGTGCGCCAGCTATCTCAAAGAGTTAGCTGAACTCACACGCCGACAATTTCCGGAGCATGCGAGATTTGTGCCATTAGCGCTTTCGGGCAAGAGTCGAAGTCTGCTTTCGTCTTAGACACGCTCATATTAGCGAGCTAATATGAGCCATGGGAAGGACGAGACGAACTCAAGTCGCTCTGTATTTGGACGACGACAAGGTTTCTGCACTCAAGCGGCTTGCCAGGCAAACCGGCCTTACTCAACAAGAATTATTGCGGCAGGGTGTAGCCGAGATTCTGTTGAGATACCAGGAGCCGGGACCACGATTCAAGGCTGGTGCAAAGCGTTAACGCACAATGCACGACCCGTACTACGAATCGGTGCAACCGATCCCGCAAATCATCGAGCTGATCAATAAGGCCGGTGAGCTCCTTTCGCGCAAACGACTGGAACTGCAGCCAGACGACATCGACAAGTTGCTCGAGTACCTAGGCAAGGTCCGCACGGCCCTCGACGGACACATCTCAGATTGGGCCATATGACCTGATGCCGCGTAGGGCGGGCCGCCTTGAAATTGATGGCGGCGGGCAAGCTCAGCGGCTTTCCTTGGCATGATTGCATTCCTTGAAGCCCGCAAAGCGGGGTTGTTTCGTCGTTCCGAAATTTGGCGGAATGTCGTCGCGGGCGTCATCGTTGGCATTGTCGCATTGCCCCTCGCAATGGCATTCGCGATCGCTTCCGGTGCGCAGCCGGAGCAAGGTCTATACACCGCGATCGTCGCGGGCCTTGCAACCTCCATCTTCGGTGGCACCCGTATTCAGATTTCGGGGCCGACCGGAGCATTCATTGCGGTACTCGCCGGCATCACCGCGCAATACGGCATCGCAGGACTTCAGGCGGCGACGCTCATGGCCGGGGTCATGCTGCTGGCGATGGGCTTTCTCCAGCTCGGTGGAGTAATCCGCTTTATTCCTGACCCCGTCATCGTCGGGTTCACCTCAGGCATTGCGGTGATCATCTTCGTCGGCCAATGGGCCTATTTCTTCGGGCTACCTGCCGCTGCAACCGGCGTGCAATTCCACGAGAAGGTCTGGACGCTGATTCAGGCATTGCCAGGCTTGCATGTTGCAACTACAGGAATCGCGGTGCTGACGCTCGCAATCGTAGTAGCAGGCAATCGAGTCTTGGATCGCATTCCAGGGGTCGGTCGCGTGCCTGCACCACTTGTTGCGATGCTCGTGGCGACAGCCGTTCAAGCAATCTGGCAGTTTCAAGGCGTCGCTACCATCGGAACGGCCTTCGGCGGCATCCCACGTTCACTGCCATCCCTGCACTGGCCCGCGATCACGCTGGGCCAGGCCCTCCAGCTCGTTGGCCCAGCGTTTACGATCGCGCTTCTTGGTGCCATCGAATCGCTCCTGACCGCGGTGGTCGCAGATGGGATGACGAGCACCCGCCACAACCCCAATCAAGAGCTCGTCGGACAGGGAGTTGCCAACATGCTGGCCCCGGTTTTTGGCGGCTTCGCGGCGACCGGAGCGGTCGCCAGGACGGCAACGAGCATACGAAACGGCGCTACAAGTCCGCTCGCTGGAATCGTGCATGCATCCTTCCTAGTGTTAGTCATCGTCCTGTTCGCACCGTGGGCTGCACACGTTCCGCTTGCGGCGCTTGCCGCAATCCTCTTCTTTGTGGCCTGGACCATGTGCGACGTGCGTCACTTCGGTCGCCTGCTTCGTCGTGCACCGCGCTCTGACCGGATCGTGTTACTTGCGACTTTCGTCCTGACTGTGTTCGTCGATCTTGTTGTCGCAGTGAATGTTGGCGTCGTACTGGCCGCGCTGCTGTTCATGCGCCGCATGGCGGAATCTGTCAGCGTGCAGCAGGAGGTGTTCGGAGGCGCGGAGAACGTGACCGGGGGCTCCGATGCAATAGAAGCTGCGCCACCTGCAAACGTGCTCGTCTATCGCATCGACGGGCCATTCTTCTTCGGTGCGGCTGAGAAACTCGAGGCGACAGTCGAGCGTGCGCAATTGCACGTGGACACGGTCGTGATCCGACTCGGCCGTGTACCATTCATGGACGCCACGGGCATGTACACGCTCACCGAGATCATCGAACGCTTCCAGCGCCGCGGAATTCGCGTCTTGCTTGTTGAGATTCAACCGCGGCTCGCGCGCATGCTTGAGCGTGCCGATGTCATTTCGCTCGCTGGACCTGGAAACGTGTTTGCCGATTTGTCCTCAGCGCTGAAAGCAGTTGCTGGATACCCGTCCAGAGCTGAGCCTGGTTAGATGCCGATGAGGGCGCATTTCAAATCTCCACGGGCGCGCCAACTACCTCAAAGGTCTGTCATTCGAATAGTCGGTGCCAGTAACCAACGTCGATCCAGCGGCCGGCGGACTTCGAACAGGAGGTGGTGATTTGATAGGACGCTGGAACATTCCAGATGGCCGCGCGATTGGACGGGATCCCGACGAATTCCTGCGCCTTCTCGCCGGGCCGACCTGGATCTGCCTGAACGGCCAGGACCCGTCGCGTACGCGGGCCGTCACAACCTTGCTGCACGGCAACGAACCGTCGGGTACGCGCGCGCTGCATCGCTTCCTGCTGAGCGAACAGCAGCCAGCAACCAATGTCATGGCCCTGGTCGCATCTGTCGAGGCCGCGCTCGCGCCGCCGGGATTCGCGCACCGCATGCTGCCGGGCCGCAAGGACCTGAATCGCTGCTTTGCGGATGCCGGCGCCGATCCGGACGCAGGTCTCGCCCGGGCAATTCTGGCCGACTTGCGGGCGGCGCGGCCGGAGGCGCTCGTGGACCTCCACAATACGTCCGGGCTTGGGCCGTGGTACGGCGTCGGCACGCGCGCGAATGCGGATCAGCTGGCGCTGGTGTCGCTGTTTTCGGGCTACCATGTCCTCACCGACATCCGCCTCGGCACGCTCATGGAAGCGGCAGAAGACGACTGGCCGACGGTGACCATCGAATGCGGCGGCGCTCAGGATCCGCGTTCGGACAAAACCGCCTACACGGGGCTCACCCGATACCTGTGCGCTCCGACGCTATTCGGTGCGACGGAAACCGGCTCCGCGGTCAGCGTGCTGCGGCACCCGATCCGTGTCAGACTGACCGACGGGGCCACCGTCGCCTACGGCAGCGAGCCGGCGAACGACGCCCCGCTGACACTGCGCCGCGACATCGATCGCTTCAACTCGTCGGTGCTCACGGAAACCGATCCGATCGGCTGGGCCTCGAGCATGGAGATCCTGACAGCGCGCGACGGGCACGGCGTCGAGCTGCGCGACGAGCTGCTCACGCTGCGCGAGGGTCGCCTGCATGCACGCAGGCCCTTGCGCCTGTTCATGGCAACGACGGACGCGCGCATCGCCACCGAGGATTGCCTGTTCTACGCGGTGTTCTGCAAGGAGGCGGACCATGCCAGGTGACACGAAGTTCGGCGTCAGCGACCCGAGCCAGCGCGGCGCGTACATGGGGCATCTCGTCGACGACCTGAAGGCGCTGGAGAAGATGCTGGCCGACGGCCGGTTCGAGAGCGGGATCACGCGGATCGGGGCCGAGCAGGAGCTGTGTCTGATCGACTACGGGCTGCGGCCGGCGATGCTGGGGATGGAGCTGCTGAAGAATCTCGACGACCCGCACTACACGACCGAGCTCGCGAAATTCAACCTGGAAATCAACTTCGATCCACGGGAGCTCGGGGGCGACTGCTTCGCGCAGCTCGAGCACGAGCTCATAGATCTTCTCACGCGCGCGAACAAGGCGGCGCACAAGCTCGGCGCCAAGATCATCCTCACGGGCATCCTCCCGACGATCCGCGACTCGGACATCACGCTCGAGAACCTGACGCCGGTTCCGCGCTACAAGGTGCTGAACGACGCGCTGCGGGAGCTCCGGGGCCAGGATTTCAGCTTTTGTATCCGCGGCATCGACGAGCTGATCACGAGCAAGGCCACGGTAATGGTCGAGGGCTGCAACACGAGCTTCCAGGTCCACTATCAGATCGACCCGGCACGCTTCGCGGAGCAGTTCAACTGGGCCCAGGCGATCGCCGCGCCAGTCCTCGCCTGCGCGACCAATTCGCCGCTGTTTTTGGGCAAGCGGCTATGGCGCGAGACGCGGATCGCGTTGTTTCATCAGTCCACGGACGATCGCGGCCTGCCCAGCACCTACCGCGAGCAACGACCACGGGTGAGCTTCGGGCACCGCTGGGAGAGGCATTCCGTCGTCGAGTACTACCAGGAGGCGATCAGTCGCCACCGTGTCCTGATCACGCCGTCGATGGAGCAGGACGCCCTGGTTGAGCTGAAGGAAGGCCGCATCCCGAAGCTGAAGGCGCTGTGCCTTTTCAACGGCACGGTCTATCCGTGGAATCGTCCGTGCTACGGGATCACCGGTGGCAAGCCGCACTTGCGCATTGAGAGCCGCTTCCTGCCCGCAGGCCCGACCATCGTGGACGAAGTGGCGAATGCTGCGCTCTGGGTCGGCCTGATGCACGGCATGCCGGACGACTGCGCCGGCATTCCGGCGAGATTGAAGTTCGAGGAAGCGCACGGCAATTTCCTCGCCGCGGCACAAGTAGGCCTCGGCGCCTCGATCGACTGGCTCGATGGCCAGTCGATTCCGGCGCGCACGCTGCTGCTCGACACGCTGCTGCCTATCGCGCGCGCAGGCTTGCAGAAGGCGGCCGTGCAGGAAGCCGACATCGACAAGTACCTTTCAATCATCGAAGAGCGCGTGCAGAGCGGCAAGACGGGATCGCAGTGGATCCTGGATTCGATCGAGCGGCTGGAAGGCGAGAGCTCACGTCACGAGGCCATCGCAGCCACGACCGAAGGCATTTACCAGCGCCAGAAGCTCGGGCACCCCGTGCACCGCTGGCAGCCGAGCCGGCTCGCCGAGGCGGACGGCGCGAAGGACCGTTGGTCACGCGTCGAGCACATGATGTCGACGGATCTCGTCACGGCGCAGCCGGACGAGCCGGTAAAGCTGGTCCGGAGCCTCTTGCTGTGGAGCAACGTGCGGCACATTCCCGTCGAGACGAATGACGGCACTTTGGTCGGCGTCGTCTCGAGCGAGTCCCTACTGGCAAAGCTCGGACCGGGTGATGGCGAAAACGACCTGCGTGCCGCCGATGTCATGGAACGCGATCCGCCGACCGTCACGCCGGACACCCCGGTTGCGGATGCAATCGCGCTTCTGGCGTCGCGCGATCTGACCTGCCTGCCGGTCCTGTCCAACGGCAAGCTCGTTGGAATCGTCACCGACCGCGACTGCCTGAAGATCGTCCGCAGCCTGCACGGCGTTAGCTGAACGCCAACCGGCGCAGGCGGGCTCGCTGGCGCTGCACGGCGTCGCGCAGCCCCTGTGGCGCTCCGAGCCGTACGCATTCGTCATAGCATCGTAGGGTTGAATCGTATTTCGGCGTGACTCGGCGAGTCTCGGCGGGACGTTTGGTGAGGGCGGGCCATCTAACTTATTGATTCAGAATAGTCTGCAAAAGCCACTGCGCCCTACGAACCAGGGGGTCGGCAGTTCGACGAGGCGCGCGTAGCGCGCCGAAGGGCGTCGCCGCGCAGCGGCGACGGTCCCGACCGTAGCGAGGGACGAGCGGGCGAAGCCCGCGAGCAATCTCTCCGGGAGCGCCAACTGCCTCAGTGAGTGAGCTCAACGCGCCATCTGTTGGTGTCGGTAACTTTCCTACACAGACTGCAAGTAATTCCCACGTCGCCAAGTTCCGACATCGCGCATGCGTTGCATTGCTTCCGGGCGAGTAGATTTTCACAGCCGGGATCGATGTCCAGGGACAAGGAGGTCCTAGAACAGCAGTGGGAGAGCACCATGAGCCTGTATGGAAAACTCCTCGGACGGCAATCGGTAGAAGAAGACGAATTCACGGATACGAGTCGTTGGCCTGAGTCCGGTGCACAAGGCGTCACACAAAATTGGCTCGACGACTATATCTTCGACGAAGAGCCTTTATTTGTGTCGACACCGGGGCCAAACGATCTCGACTGAATAACTGGGATTTCGCACACTGCGCCAAGGCGTAACTCCAGTCTCACAACTTCGCGCCGTGACGCAGCGCTTTTACGCCTCGATTGGCTCCCAGAAGGACCCGCAGACCACGTCGCTCAACTGCACGCCGTTAAGCCGCGCACCAGGTGTCTCGCGCCCGGGCGCGCCAATTCCCTCAGGGCCTTAGTTCAACTCGCTACATCAAGATTTGGGTTCGGCGACCGATTCGGTCGCGAGCCGCAAATCGGCGGCTGCGACCATATTCTGGAAACGCGGATCGCGACGCAGGGATTCGAGATCGGGATCGACCTTCACGTGGTGCACGAACGAGCCGCTCATGGTTTCGAGCAAGGGCTGAATCAGTTCCAGCGCAGCGTCCGCTTCGTGGAGGTAACAGGCCAACGCGCACGCGAAGTTATAACGTGCATTGACATTGTCCGGATCGATCAGCAATGCACGATTGAACCACGCCTTTGCTCGCTCGGCATCGCCAAGTCTTGCGAGTGCGGACGAGCCTTCCGCCAAGACTGTTGCATTGTTTGCGTCCCGCGCGAGTATCTTCTCGGCACGTGTCAGGGTGATCTGTGCGCTGCGCAGGGCGGCAGGTCGGTCTCCCAACGCGTCATAGCACGAGGCCAACAGGGTTCCGGCTTGGACGTCCGAGTCCATTAGCGCCATCGCCTTCTCGTAGTAGCGCGCGGCCACACCTAGTTGTCGCAGCCGATAACACACTTTTCCAGCGGTCCGATTGACCTCATAGGACTCCGGGTCCAGGCGCAAAGCTTGTTCGATTTCTACGGTTGCCTCATTGAGGCGACCGGCGTCTAGCATGATTCGCGCCTTGGCGGCGTACCCGTCGGCCAGATTGGGGTCCAGTGCAATCGCCTGATCTGCGGCCGCAAGGCCAGTCTCGGTGCTCTTTCCGGCAAAGCGCAGCGAACGTTGCGCGATGGCGAGGAGCGCCCAGGCCCGCGCGTATCCGGGATCCATTTCCGTCGCGCGAAGGCACAGGCGAATGATTGATGCTGCCGATCGGGGATCATTGTCACTTCCGTTGACGTAAGACTGTCGCGCCATAAGATAAAGGTTATACGCCTCGACGTTTTCGGTGCCGCGCTGTGCCATGGCCTTTTGCTCTTCAGGCAGCAGCTTGACCTTCAAGGCCTTGACGATCGCTTGGGAAATCTCGTCCTGCAGCGCAAAGATGTCGTTCAAATCGCGGTCATACCGTTCAGCCCAGATATGATTGTTGCTGCTCCCGTCGATTAACTGCGCGGTAATTCGCACTCGGCCACCGGCCTTGCGCACACTGCCTTCAAGCACGTAGCTGACTCCGAATTCGCGCGCGATCTTGGTGACATCGACGTTCCTGCCTTTGTGAACGAAGGCGCTGTTGCGGGAGGTAACCGCCAGCGCCGACACTTTGCTCAGGTCCGTGATGATGTCCTCGGTAATGCCGTCGCTGAAATATTCCTGCTCCGGATCACCGCTCATGTTGGCGAAGGGAAGGACGCAGATTGCGACATCACCGCTCCGGATGGCGAAAGAGGTCGGTGACTGGAGAGAAATCGCCGTCGCTGATGGAATGCTATGTGGTTGGTCGATCAAATTGCCGAGCGCTCGCAGCACCTCTTGGACCGATTGGCTACGGGCGTTGAGCGCACGATCGTCGAGATCCGTCGTATGCAGCGCGCGCACATCGATTGGCAGGCTCGCGCCATCAAAGCGCACGGGCACCAGGATGCCGCGATCAGCCGCTTCGCGCGCCTCGCCGCGCACCCAGCGGGACTCGACTGACTGCGGGGTCCACACGACCAGAACGGCAGTAGCGGCCCTCAGCTCGGCAGCGATCTGCCGGTCGAATTCCTGACCGGGCACGATTTCCGGGTCCCACCAAACCGACCAACCCCGCTTCTCGATCGCGGCCACGAGCGGCGCAACGCGCGACTTGTCGCTTCGGGCATAGGATACGAAGACGTCGGCCACTTTGATCGGACCAGCACCAGCATGGGTCGCCTCGGCACTCCGGAGTATAGGCGTAGGTACTGAGCACGGTAGCGTAGGGTTAAATCGCTACGTCGCGGCACTCGGCGAGTCTAAACGGAAAGTTAGGCGGGGGTGGGCCACCTAACTTGTTGATTCGTAAATGGCAATAAATTGCCAAGCGCGCTACGAACCAGGGGTCGGGAGTTCGAGGCGGCGCGCGTAGCGCGCCGAAGGACGTCGCCGCGCAGCGGCGACGGTCCGAGCGTAGCGAGGGACGAGCGGGCGGAGCCCGCGAGCAATCACTCCGGGCGCGCCAGTCATCACAAAAGGGGACAGACTTCAGTCTGTCCCCTTTCTTGTTGCCCGGTGTTTGAGTGAACCAGGTGCTGCATCGGCTTGCAGGACATAGATCGCCGATACTGTGTGGTGTGATGACACGGTCTGTGGTCAGCTTGTTTCTCGCATGGACTCTGCTTCTAGCTATTCCGGCGCAAGCGCAAGTGGCACTTGAAGTTCGATATGCCGAAGGGGTGGTCCGCGGCTTTCTGAAGCTGCGTGCCATGAACGGGGACATACTCGCGTACGGCGATCTGGCGCAGGTCCCGCACGGGACGCGCGTGAACAACCGTCTCATCCTGCGTTTCAAGGACGGCTCGCTACACGACGAAACAGTCGACTTTTCGCAGCAGCGAGTTTTCAAGGTGCTGAACTACCACCTGGTACAGAGCGGCCCGGCGTTCGACGTCCCGATCGACATGCGCATCAACGGATCGACGGGGGAGGTCCGCATCCGCTACACAGACAAGCAGGGTGACGAGCAAGAGGAGAGCGAAAAGTTCGAGCTGCCGTCCGATCTGGCCAACGGCATGATTCCCATTCTCCTTAAAAATATTCCGGACAGCGCAAATCAGACGACAGTATCGATGATAGCCGCGACACCGAAACCACGATTGGTGAAACTCGTTATCTCGCCCGAGGGCGAAGGCAAATTTTCGGCGGGTGGCACCACGCTCGAGGCGACACAGTACCGAATGAAAGTCGAGATTGGCGGCGTCCTCGGAGTCCTCGCACCGCTGGTTGGCAAGCAGCCGCAAGATTCTCACGCGTGGGTATTGGGTGGAAGTGCTCCGGCCTTCGTCAGGCTGGAAGGCCCGCTTTTCGCGGGCGGCCCAAGTTGGCGGATCGAGCTGGCCAGTCCGACCTGGCAAGAGAAATAGCTGCAGACGTCCCACGCAATTCACTTGCGCAAGAACTTCAGGATGCCGTGGGAAACCGCAAAGGCGGCCGGGGCACCAATGACCGCTTGCAGATGCGGCCCGACCGGGAATTTGCGGTCTACGCCGAGTATATTCTCCAGGTCGTTTCGGCCGTCGAGAATTTTTTCCGCTAGATAGCGGCCCAGCGCCGCAGCCCAGGGCAACCCCGCTGCGCCACCGGCAAAATACACTGAGGGAAACCGGGGGTGACGACCCACGATGGGCGCGAAATCCTTTGTAATTCCGATGAGACCGGGCCAGCAGGCGGCAAATTTGATCGCCAGGCCGGGGAATCGTTTGGCCAGGTAACTCGTCAGCCGTCGCACGACCTGGTCGGGCTGATGTTTTTCACGACGGGAATAGGTATCCGCCAGCGTGCTCCCGCCGATGAGCAATCGGCGGTCGCCCGTAAGCCGGAAATACTTGTAGAAAAGATCGGTGTCCCAGGCCATGAACGGCTCTCGCGGAAACACGCGATTGACATCTGAGTTCGTAAGGCATTCGGAAATGGCGAGAAACGTCTGCGCATGGTAGATCTCGCGTCTGGCGAGCCCTAGGCCAGGAAGCAAACGGTCGGTGCAGATGACTACGCGCGCAGCTTGCACGAAGCCTCCCGCAGTCTCGACGCCGTTTTCCGTTATGCGGGTGACGGCGCTGTGTTCGAAGACTTGCGCTCCAGTATCGAGCAGCCTTTGGCGCAAGCCTGCGCAACATCGATAACCGTCGATGCTGAAGGTATCTCCGAAGCGCAGACCGCCAAAGTACGCACTCGAATTCAGGATGGCCGGCAGTTGTTCCTGCGAATAATGCGTGCAGGGGTAGCCGAAGCGTTGCCGGACGGAAAACTCGCCGGCGATCAATTTCGCCCCAGCCGGCGTGGCCGCTACGAAGAGCGCTTCGTGAGGCTGCATATCGCAATCAAGCCGGTCCGCCAAGACCGCCTCGCGGATGGAGCTCACTCCATCCGAGGCAAAGTCCCACAATCGAGGTCCGAGTTTGTTACCGAAACCCCGTACAAGGTCGCCTAGCTCGAGTTCGGAGTCAGGCGTAATGAGGCCGGATGAACGGCCACTCGCTCCCCCGCCGCACGTACCGGCCTCCAACACGCAAACGCGTTGCTTACGTGCCGAGAGCGACCTGGCACACATGAGGCCCATCATCCCGCCGCCAACGACCACGACATCGGCGCGTATGGATTGCTGGAGCCGTGGAAGGGCTTCGAACTTACGGTCGAACCAGAAAACCGTGTCGCGCATCGTAATTGGGTTTACGACGCCCTTACCTACCGCGGGGGTACACGTTCACCCTGGAATTGCGCGACAGAGGAGCGAGACATTCGTGCCACCAAAGGCGAATGAATTCGACATGGCCGTAGTCAATGTGGCGACAGGGCGCGCAGATTGCGCTACGTAATCGAGATCACATTCCGGATCAGGATGGACGAGGTGCCGTGTCGGCGGAATCACGCGATTTTCGATCGCGAGTACGGTCGCAGCGAACTCCAGCGCGCCCGCTGCTCCGAGCAGGTGGCCATGCATGGATTTTGTGGAACTGACCGGCAGTGCTCGTGCGTCTGTGCCGAAGACTTGCTTGATGGCGGCTGTCTCTACGCCGTCGTTTGCCAATGTCGCGGTGCCGTGAGCGTTGATGTAGCCCACGTCGGCGGGAGACACCTGGGCGCTCTCCAGTGCTCGTACCATGGCACGTGCCTGGCCTTCGACAGTCGGTCGGGTAATGTGCTCCGCATCCGTACTGAGACCATATCCTGTGAGCTCGGCATGAATTCGCGCGCCGCGAGCTGCCGCGCGATCCCACGATTCAAGAACGACTATTGCCGCGCCCTCACCCAAGACGAGGCCGCTCCGATCCTTGGCGAATGGCTTGCATGACGCGGAGGCATCTTCCGGGTCTTCGGTTGCCATTGTCTTCAGCGCTTCCCACGCCTTGAGTGTCCCAAAAGTTAGCGGCGCCTCGGTGCCGCCTGCGATCATCACTTCCAGCTCTGCGGAGGCAATACGCTTCCAGGCCTCACCAATCGCGACGGCCGAGGACGAGCACGCGCTGGAGTAGGTCAGGTTCGGGCCCAGTAAGTGATGGTCGATAGCGATCCACCCCGCTGCGGCATTGTTCATCGCCAGCAGCACGCTATAAGGTTTGACCCGGTCTGAATGCTCTTCATAGAAGCTCTTGTAGCCGTCGTCGGTCGTTTGGGCGCCGCCCATGCCCGTTCCGATGAACACGCCCGTCGTTTCGCGATCGCCAGTTTCAAAGAGGGCCCCGGCATCGGCTATGGCCTCGGCGGCCGCCACGAGAGCGAACTGGCTGACACGATCAAGCATGCGAAGCCGCACCGGGCCAAAATGGGCTGCGCCATCGAACGCCACCGGCGCGACGACACGGCAGTTCAGGCGCGGATGTAACTCATCCGGCATTCGTGTGACACCGGAGTGCCCCTGCACGAGGCTGTTGAAAAATGTGCGTGCGCCATTGCCAATGGGCGAGACGATTCCGAGGCCGGTGACGGCGACTCGTCTCAAAGCTCCTCCGCTTTCGAAGGCGCTTGCACACGCTGCTGCGCCACAAGCTGGTCAATAGCGGACACGAGAGCGCCGATTGTCGGCAATTCGCCGGGATCCTGGGGGAAGCTGATCTTGAATTCGTCCTCCAGGCGGAAAATCACCTCGATAACGGCCAATGAATCAATCCCGAGCGAATCCAGGCGTGCGGTTGGGGCGATGACATCCGTCGCGACTTCGAACTCCTTCGAAAGGATTCGCTGCAGGCGCTCGAACGTACCGTCTGCTGAAAGGTTCAATTCGTCCTCCAGGTAATCAATGTCCGCCCTGTGGCGCTGTGGCCCGAACGCCGGGCGCGGTTCGCGCCTTCCCTACGCCGCGAGCTATTGTCGTCAGTAGTCCGGGTGCAGACCCGACGAGCGGCCAGACGAGGGGCGCCAACGAAGGCTTCATCGCCAGGTGTGCAAGCGCCGCCGCCAAGTGCACGCGGGGCGCAAACGTTCGTTTCCATTGACTCGCGTAATCGATGCTTACGCGTCGCAGTGCATTGGCCGACCCACCCGCGCGGCCGGCGTCGATCAGGCGTGTGCACAGAAGCCACGCCGATTGCATCGCCATGCTGATGCCCTCGCCAATGATCGGATGGGCCTCGGCCGCCGCATTGCCAACCATCAAGCGCCCGTCCGAGCTTCGCCATGGCGCGCGAATGCCGGTTTGAATCGGTCCACTGCCGAGCCACGGGCCTTCGCGCCGCGCGCCTCTGAGTACATCTTGTAAAGCGACGGTGTTACGGCGCAAATAAGCTTCGAATGCATCGCCCGCAGTCTGATTGGATGCAAGGGTCCGGCAGGTTTTGAGGACGTCGCGACGAATGCACCCTGCCAGTATGAGCAGGCCGTTCTCCGCGATGACGAGGCCGCCATACCCGCCCTGGAAGGAGATGACGGGCAGCACTCCCGGCTGCAGGCGCGAGCGACTGAAAGTTACCTTGAAAGCGAAAAGGTCACCAGCCCGTCTGACGAGAGGCCGAGCGTCCCCGGGATCGCGTTCCCATGACCCATTGGCCATGATGAGCACGGGTGCGCGTATGACGTGGCTATCAAACCCAGGTCGCGTTTCGACTCGGCAGGCAAACGCGCCCGCGCGTCCGCTAATCCTGCGCAGTGAGCAGGGCTGCCACACCGCTGCGCCCAGTTTGCGCGCGCGATCGAGCAACATCGCGTCGAATGTTTCACGCCCGAGAGCGCGTCCCCACGGATGCACCGTATTGCGCATGGCAGGCAATGGAGCTCTTATGACGCGATCGTTGCAGTAGAGAGCGACTTCTCGGAGATCCGGACCGGAAACTCGAGCAAATTCCTCGGCGAGTCCCAAGGCGGCCAGTAACGGAAGGTTGCCCGCACCAATACAGGCACCACACACTTTGCGCCGCGGGAAAGCCTGCTTTTCAACCAACGCGACGGACCACCCTGCCGTCGCAAGCAGAATTGCAGCCGTGCTACCACCGGGTCCAGCACCAACAATGATGGCGTCGTAGTCGCCCGTCACGCGTTGGCCTGCCGCGTGGCGGCGAACGCATGCGAAAATAGTCCCGCCCGTGCTTCGCTCAGCTGCCATTCTCCGTGGTCCGGCCAACAAGCTGTAAGCTCCCGATCCCGGAATCCGGCATGCACGCTCAGCACGGCATCGCGACGGGTGACAGCATTAACTCCGACCGCCGCGACAAGGTGGCTGCCAAGCAGCGCGATGCGTGCCCGTCGCGGCTCGCACGCGACAAAACAGTTAGTGATCCGCGCGACCGCTTGAAACATGCGCGAAAGCGCAGGAACCTCGAAGTGATGCACGAAAAGATTGGCGATGATCACGTCGTACCGCGGATGATCCTTCCGCTCGAGCCAGGCGAAGACGTCCATGGCGACCGTGCGTACGGTCCAGCCGAGATCCGAGAAAGCCACGCGGGTTGGTTTGGTCACAAGATTTTGGCGATCCACAAGACAAAGACTGACCTTGTGCCACGCTCGCGTCCTGCGCTCCGCGAGGCGCAGAAGCAGTGATCCGTCGCCCGCCCCCACCTCGGCAACCTGTGAGGGGGGCCGCTTCAGGGATCGGGACAGGAGCGAATCCAGGATAGAGACGTTGCCCATGATTTTATTGATCCGTTGCAGGTCGCGGCGCGAGCGGATGGCACGAGCGTCGTCCTCTGGAAGATTGTCGAGTATTTCCGGTTCCACGCTTCGAGCCAGGACCGCAGGTGTCATATGGGAGCGCCCACTTCGAGTAACGCCCCGTGACACGTGAATCCTGCCCCGAATGCCGACATCCACCACCAACCTTGCGGCGCTTGGTCCTCGAGCGCGGCCTTGAGCACGAAGTAGACAAATGCGCTGCTCATGTTGCCGAATTCATCGAGTATCTTCGCGCTGTAACGCAGGCTGTCGATCGAAAGCCCGATGCGATCGCGCAGCGCCTGCAAGACATCGCGTCCGCCCGCATGCATGATCCACGCGACGATATCGTTGTCTTTCAATCCGGCACGCATGAGCTCGGCATCGAGCACGAACTTCGCATGCTCGGCCGCGAGTCCGGGCACGGGGCGGGTGAGGATATTGCGCAACATGCCGCCGCGTTGTTCAAAGCGCAGTGCGTCGCGTTGCCGAGGCTCGAGCACGGAACTGCTGCTGCGCCATTTGATAAGTCGTTTGTGCGCCGCCGGTCGCGCGCTGACAACCGCGGCTCCGGCGCCGTCGCCGAAAAGACACGCACTGATCAGTACTCCGGGATCGTTGTCCAGATACATGGCCGCGCTGCTCACTTCGACGCATACCGAGAGTACGTGTTGGCCGACTGCGGCAGAAATGAGCGCATCGGCAAGCCGCAGATTGGGCATCGAGGCGCTACACCCCTGGCCGACCAAATCAAAAGCCTGCACATTTCGGCGCAGACCAAGCCTCTCGGCGACATAGCTGGTAAGGCCGGGGCAAAGATAGCCCGTGCATGTGCTGATCACGATGGCATCGACCTGTCCGGCATCGATGTGCGCGTCGCGCATCGCTTCGAGAGCTGCCTCAGTAGCAAGCGCCGGCGCATGCGTCGCGAAGCGGCGGTGAAGCGTGTCTGGATCGATCGTAAATCCCTCGGCGAGTGTTTCGAGCGCGAGGTGACGCTTGGAAATTCCGTTATCGCGCAGCAGGACCGCCTCGCCAATTGCATGCGAGCGTCGATCCAGTCGCGCAAGCCAGTCAGACGACTGGAACGCGTTCCAACATTGTTCCTTGGAATACCGCTGAGGTGGTGTGGCGGTGCCGAGACCCGTTACGAACATTCTGCTCCTCGCCAATCTGCGGCGGTTCGGCCGACGGCTTGGGTGTGTTGGCTGCCTTCGTCGGTGACGACGGGACTAACGAAGCCCATCGTGTGGGCGATATTGCACCTTTACCAAATCGGTCGTGAAAGACGCGCGACTTGGACATGTTGGTCTATTGGGTGACAAACGCTGCAAGCTACTGATTCCATTAGGCTCTAATTCCACTTTCTCGGCCTACCAATCTCATTCAGTGAGTTCCGTTCCGTCTCCAACAGGTTCACACGACGTTCGGAGCGACACTCAATGCGGCTTCGAATCGGGTGACAGCGATCGCATGAACGGAGGAGGAGACTAGTCAAAACATTATTCTGCATCGCCGATTGCGAATCAGCGACTATTAAGCGGGTATCGTGTCGTGAGCCGTAATCCGAAGCGTAACAAACTACTTCTGTCGATTTCTCTTGAGCCGGGGCAAACGGAAGCGTTGGCTCGGCTCTGCGCGAAGGTCCATATTCTGCAAGCGGCCCTTCTTAAAGAGGCCGTTGACGAACTGCTGGCGAACCACAGGGGCCTATTGTTTTGCGTATTCGAACAACTCAATGACATTTTCCGATGGATCTTGAAGCAGGATTTGTCGTCCCGCTCCTGCCTCGCTCACGTGTCCGCGGAAACTTGCTCCGGCGTCACGTAACTCGTCGATCATTCCATCGAGATCATCCGTCACGATCATGAACCTATTCCACCCGCCTGGTTCAGGAGTACCGCCTGCCTTGCCGGCGCTTCCAGCTCCGGGCGCATTGAGGAAAAGATGCAGATCCTCACGTGTCAATTCAGCGAATTTCCCGGGATTGTGCTTCTCGACCGAAAAGTCCAAACGGTCCCGATAAAACTTTACAGATTTGTCGATGTCGCTCGCAATATATCTAACAGATGCCATGCTGCTATCTCCAATGTCTTGACACAAACAACTGGACACAAAGGCTTGTGCGGTATCTTCAAGTAACAGAGGGATACTGATTTGTGACTACATTGAGCGACGTGGCGGCCCACACGTCAATAAGCCACACAGCGCATTTTTGCGTCAGACGGGTAAAATGGCGCTCGGCGATGAACCACCCGAGTATTCCCAAAGTATCTGCAGACTTGATTGCGCGAGTATGCGAACAGTCTCTCCGGGCGCGCCAGCCGGCAGTTGACCGTCAGTCAGCGCCACTGAGCCCCAGTATTCGCGCTAGCGTTTGCGCATCGAAGGGGGCGCGCAGCTTTACGTCGGTATTGTCGAAGAAGCAATAGACATCGCGCGGTTTTTTGGTGGGCGGTTTCCTGGAGGAGATCTTCCGTGCGTCCCTCGGCTCAGAGCCTCGGTGCCAGGCGGCAATGCGCTTTGCCCACCTGCGCAGTGACTTGTCGGAGTAGCCGCTCTGGTACAGCTTCTTGTCGCCATGCAGACGGATGTAGACGAAGTCGGCCGTGATGTCGTGGGTCATCGGCCAGCGTCGCGCGGTCTCGGCGATGACCAGCGCGATGTTGTGTTCCCGCAGCAGGTCCACGAATTGGGAATTGAGAAAGCTCTCGTGACGGATCTCGATGGCGTGCCGGACGGTGCGACGAGCATCGATGGCAAGCCGGGTTCTGGCTTTCATGAATGCATCGCGCCTGCGTGCGATGGCTAGCGCGGCCTTCGTGTGGTGGGGCAGCAAATCGAGGAAATTCGCAATAAGGTCATGGTCGTACCTGAAGTTCGGAGGAAACTGCCAGAGGATGGGGCCCAGTTTCTCGCGCAGGTTGAAAAGACCAGAGGCGAAGAAGTTGGCGATCGGGGCCTCGACGTTCCTCAGTCGGCGCATGTGGGTGATATAGCGCGGCGCCTTGACGGTAAATACGAAATCCTTCGGTGTGTCCGCATACCACCGGGCATAGCTGGATGGATGCTGCAGTGAATAGAACGAGCCATTGATCTCAATCACGGCCAGGATGCTGGCGGCGTACTTGAGTTCGGCATGCTGTGGCAGGTGTTTGGGATAGAACGTGCCGCGCCATGGCTTGTACCGCCAGCCGGAGATGCCGATGCGAATGGTAGCCATGCCTCGCCATTACTTTAAGTCGCTTGTCTTGTCTGCAATCCAAGTGCTCGACCGTTCGTCAGGCTTAAGCGAGTACTCGAACTGCACCTAGTGATGAGCTGCACGAATTCCAAACGCCAACAGCACATTTCCTGGCGCACTACCAAAACGTGCATAACCCGAATTGACGAAGACCATGCCGCAGACGACAACTTGACTATCGCCGTCAAGTGAACCGCCTTTCCCTGGTGCGCCGTTTACTGTTCGGTAAGCTCGTGCCGTGTCGAAATCCCACAGCACGCTGCCGTCGACGGTTGAGAAGGCCCGGAAATGCCCATCCATCGAACCCAAGACGACGACTTGGTCATTTGGTCGTCGTATCGGCGAGCGCAGTAAGCGATTGATTTGTAAAGTCCCAGTTCGCCTGTTACGTGACTACGAATCGGATTTATGCCATGAGGACTCTCACGCGCGCGTCGAAGCGTGCACATTCCTCTTGATCTCTTGGAGAGAGCCACCAGATTTCCTGGCGTCCCGCCGTTTGGGCGGGTAGCCAGAGGAGATCCTGCAATGTTCAGCAGCCAACCGGGAAATGGCGGACTGATCCAGGAGTTCTGGCGCCTCGAGCAGGAGATGGACGAGCTGCTGGGCCGCTGGGCATGGCCGCTCGGGAGTCGCTCTACGGCGCGCGGAACCTTTCCGCCGATGAACATCGGGGTGACCCCCGACAATGTGGAGATCTATTTTTTCGCGCCAGGCCTCGATCCGAAATCGGTTGAGGTCTCGGCGCAGCGGAACGTCCTAACGATTTCCGGCGAGCGCCAGGTCTCGGCCAGGACGGAGACGACCTGGTTCCGCAAGGAACGCTTTGAAGGCCCGTTCCGGCGCGTGATTAACCTGCCG
>Ga0075428_100001064_pt1 | contig 29137 bp, 17 predicted proteins | sample RhiMetdeltSRZDD2_FD_75291 | JGI IMG/M metagenome (GOLD analysis project Ga0075428, IMG submission 75291) | Populus rhizosphere microbial communities from Tennessee, USA - Rhizosphere MetaG P. deltoides SRZDD2 | ecosystem: Host-associated > Plants > Roots > Rhizosphere > Soil | place: USA... | reverse complement strand
GATCCGGCACTCGAGCGCGCGGCGTTCGCCGCCGTCGAGACTTCGCGCGGTGCCGCGCTGGCCAGCAAGTGGTTCCAGCACGTGGCGCTGCACGACGCGCGCTACGCCGCGTGCCGGCAGCGGCTCGCGGCAGCGAGCTGCGAACTCACCCGCATCGCCCAGGGTAGCGGCGACCCCGAACAGGTCGGCGCCACGGTTGCGCGCCGCGACCAGGCCGAGCAAGAACTCGCCGAGCTCGCGCGAACCTCCGGCGACCGCGCCGGCAGCAGCGCGATCGATCTCGACGCCCTGGCGGCCAGGTTGGCGCCGGGCGAGGCCGTGGTCGCATGGCGGCGCTACCAGCGCCGCACGCTGCCGCCGGGCGCGCGGCTCGACGCGGAGACCGAGAGCCTGTGCGCCTTCGTGCTGCGCGCCGAAGGCAAGCTGCAGCGCTTCGAGCTCGGCGGACTCGCGACCGTCGAGAAGGCCGCGCGCGAATGGCGCAACCTGCTCGGCGCTCCACTGGACCGCGGCCGGCCGGCCGCGCCCGCGGCCGACCGGTCGCAGTGGCTGCAGTCCACCGGCGACGCGCTGCGCCAGCTGATCCTCGACCCGTTGCTGCCGGCGATCCGCGACGCCGAGCGGCTCGTGCTGCTGCCGGATGCCGTGCTGCACGCGGTGCCGATCGACGCGCTGCCACTCGCCGGGCCCGCCACCGCGGGAGCCGAAGCCGCGCCCACCGCTGCCGCACCGCGCCTGTGCGGCGACCAGTGGACCATGCAGGTGCAGTTGTCGCTGCACGCGCCCGCGCCGTCCGTGCCGCGCACCGACGCTCCACTCCTGCTCGCGCTCGGCGGGGCCGCGTTCAACTCCGAGCCGCTCGCGCACGACGCCGACGAGGGCAAGGCCGCCGACCCGCAACCGACCGCGGGGGCCGCGATCTTGCGCGACAGCCCGTGGGAACGCGGCTTCGAGCCGCTGCCCGACAGCGCCGTCGAGGCGCGCCGGCTCGCAGCGTTGGCGCAGGAAGCCTTCGGCGAATCGGTCCGCACGCTCGTGCTCGACAAGCGCAAGGCCAGCCGCGAGTCGGTCGTGCGGTGGGCGCCGGAGGCGCGCTGGCTGCACCTCGCGACGCACGGTTGGTTCGCACCGGAGTCGATCCGCTCGTGGGGTTCCACCGCACCTGCCGAGCTGCTCGGCGGAGCCGTCGACAGCGTGCAGCGCATCCGCGGCATGAGCCCGATGCTGCTGTGCGGCCTCGCGTTCGCCGGCGCCAACCTGCCGGCCGACGCGACCGGTCGTTACAAGGGCCTGATCACCGCCGAGGAGATCGCCGGTTGGGACCTGTCCGGCTGCGAGCTGGCGGTATTGTCCGCGTGCGACACCAACGTCGGCGACCGCCGCGCGGGACAGGGCGTGGCCAGCCTGCAGAAGGCGCTGCACATGGCCGGCGCACGCACCGTGGTCACGAGCCTCTGGAAGGTCGCGGACGAGGCGACCAAGAACCTGATGCTCGACTTCTACCGGCGCCTGTGGGTCGAGAAGAAGCCCAAGCACCAGGCGCTGTGGGAAGCGAAGATGCGCCTGCGCAACGCCGTCGACGAACAGGGCAAACCGCTCTACACGCCGCGCGACTGGGCCGGCTGGGTGTTGACCGGCGTCCCGGACTGACAGTCCAGGGCACCAGGTGCGTCGCATCTGCGCACAGCACAGCTCGAGAACTTCGGCGAGCTCAAGCCGCTGCCCGGCACGCGGATCGAGGTCGAGGCCGCCGCGAACGCGTTCAAGAAGGAACGCGTGCAGGTGCTGCTCGGCGCCGACGCGCCCGAGGCGCAGCTGTTCCACGCTGCCTCGAAGGGCGCGTTCGTGCACCTCGCGACGCACGGGCTCGCGCAGGAGTACGAGGGCCAGAGCTTCAGCGCGCTGGCGCTGACGATGCCGGCACAGCGCAGCGACGCCGACAACGGCTTCCTGACGCTCGAGGATCTGCTGGCGCGCTGGCGCGACCGCCTGTCCAGCTGCCGCATGATCGTGTTGTCGGCGTGCCGCACGGCGATCGGCGCAGGCCAGCGTGACGAAGCACCGCACGCGCTGCCGCTCGGGTTCCTGTATGCGGGTGCGAGCTCGGTCATCGCGAGTCTCTGGAGCGTGCAGGACCAGGCGACCGCGGAGCTCATGAGCGACTTCTACCGGCGGCTGCAGCAGGCCGGGCCCGACGCGGATCGGCTGCTGCTGTTCACCGAGGCGAGGAAGGCGCTCGCGAAGAAGCACCCCGATCCGTTCTTCTGGGCGCCGTTCCTCTACTACGGCAGCCCGGAGTAGCGCCGCTCAGGGCGTGACGGTGATGACGTAGGTCATGTCGGCCGAGATGTCGAACGGCTCGGGACCGAAGATCCCCGCCTCGAAGTGGAAGCCGCCCGTGTAGTGCAACACGTGTTGGCCGACGCTCAGCGGCCTGAGGAACAGGTAATAGCCGTCCGCCACCGCCGTGCCGGTCCCACCCGGCGCCGGGCTGAAGATCCACGGGTCGGGAGCCGTGAAGGAGAACTGCGGCGACTCGAAGCGGTACGCAGCATGGTTGACTGTCTGCCCGTCGAGCGTGCAGGTGAGACCGACGATGCGGTCGGCCTGGAAGTTCGCGATGTCACGCTGTTCTGCCTCGGTCGCCGCACCCTCGAGGCTCGACATCTCGCCGGTCAAGGTGCCGACGAACAGGGCCTTGCCCTTCGGAACCGTGATGTTGCGCGTCAGCGGCGTCGGCGTCGCCGTTCCGAACTGCACTGGCGTGGCCAGGAACCAGACGTTGCCGGACTGGTTCGAGGTGACGTTGAAGTTGACGCCATCGATGCTGGGGTGGCCGAACAGAGGATGCTCCATGTTCCACGTCCACCACTCGGCCGACCACCCGGCGTAGTCGAGGCCGTACGGACTGGAATTGACGGGGAAGATGCCGGGGTCGGCCGCCGACTGCGACGGGAACAGGGCGAGCAGGGCGCCCGCTGCGAGGGACTTGAAGGCTGAGAGGGTCATTCGAGGCTCCTTGTCGTGATAGGGGGTTCGGCGGACATCCGGGCGATGGCCGCTGTCTCGACTCAGAAGCGCCGGCGAACCGCTTCACGGAACGACAATCTGTGGAACCGCACGGCCCCGACGCCGCGGGGGTGGGCATTCGCTGCCCGGCAGATAGCATCGCCCCACCATGCCGACCGATTCGTTGCGCCAGACCATGGTCCAGGTCCGCGCCGCCAATGCCGGCGACCGGGACGCGCTGAACGACCTGTTGTCGCGCTACCTGCCTTGGATCCGCAAGGCGGTCGCCCGGCAGATGGGCCGCAAGCTGCGGGATCTCGATACGGCCGACGAAGTCGTCCAGGAGTCGCTGCTCGACGCGTTCCGGGCGATCTCGAGGTTCGAGGACCGGACCGAGCACGGCTTCCGGCGGTGGCTCGCGCGGATCGTGCTCAACAACATCCGCGACAACTCGCGGCGGCGATCGCGCGAGCCGGGGGCGGGCTCGGCGACGGCCGCGCCGCCGAGCGCCAGTTCGATCGCCGCACGCGATCCGCGTCCGAGCCAGATCGCGTCGGCCAACGAGCTCGAGCAGCGCTTCGACGGGGCCTTGTCGAAGCTGCCGCCGCTGCACCGCGAGATCGTGCAGTTGCGCGACCGCGATGGGCTCGACGACGACGCGATCGCCGCGAAGCTCGGCTACAAGAACGCCGACACCGTGCGCGCCCTCTACAACCGCGCGAGACGCAGCCTGCGCCAACGGCTCGACGACGCGACGCGCGAGAGCGGCGCTGTGGGCGGCGCCGATCGCTGATCGGCGTGTCCAGCGGCGCCGGGCGTCGTGTCGGTGCACGCGCCTGCGTCTTGCTGGCAATCCCGCGCAGGATGCCGAGAATGTTGCTCCGGCGCGGGCAGGTCCGCCGCTTGGAAGGCAGTGTGAGCACCCGGCTGCCCGCCACGATGTAACCCATGGATTCCTGTCGAGACCGGTTCGACGAATTCCTGCGCGCGTTCTGGCAGGACTTCGACGACGGCGCGCTGCAGCCGCTGCAGGAGTACGTCCAGCGATTTCCCGAACTCGCCGCCGAGGTCCGTGCCGAATACGACGACGCGACCGCGCGGCCGATGGATCGCGTGGCCGGGGATCCAGCCGCCGGCCACGGTGCCCGCCGCCGGTTGATCGTCGGCCGCTACTGCGTGCGGCGGCGCCTGGCGCGCGGCGGCATGGGGCTCCTGCTGCTCGCCGACGATCCGGAACTCGGCCGGCCTGTCGTGCTCAAGACCGTGCGCGGGCGCCGCTCCGTCAGCGCCGCCGACATCGACCGGTTGCGACAGGAGGCGCGGCTGACCGGCCGACTCGATCACGAGAGCATCTGTCCGGTTCTCGACGTCATCAGCGACCGCGGACGCCTGTTCCTCGTGATGCCCTACGTCGAAGGCGACGACCTCTCGGTCTGGCTCGAACGCGCGCGGACCGCCGCGCCCGTGGCCGGCGACGACTGTCCGCTGTCGGCGTGGGCGCGCACGGGCGACCTGCGGCCCGTCCTGCGCCTCGTCGAGCTCGCGGCGCGGGCCGTCCACGTGGCGCACGAAGGCGGCGTGATCCACCGCGACCTGAAGCTCGCCAACATCAAGGTGCGGCCCGACGGCACGCCAGTAGTGCTCGACTTCGGCCTCGCATTCGACATCTCGCTCGATCGGCGTCAGCGGCTGACGGCGGAGGGGGCAGTGCTGGGCTCGCCGCATTCGATGGCCCCGGAGCAGATCGAAGGCCGCCTCGATCGCATCGACAGACGCACAGACGTGTACGCGCTCGGCGTGATCCTCTATGAACTGCTCACGCTGAAGCCGCCGTTCGAAGGCGAGACCCGCAATCAGCTGCTGCAGCGCGTGCTGCGCGGCGAGCCGACGCCGCCCGACCGCGTGCGCCCCGCCGTGCCGCGCGATGTAGCAGCAGTGTGCTTGAAGGCGATGGCTCTCGAACGCCACGAGCGCTACAGCACCGCGCTCGAGCTCGCCGCGGATCTCGAGAGCGTGCGCACGCTGCGGTCGCCGGTCGCGCGCCCGAGCAAGTCGCAGTGGCTGTGGCGGCGCGTGCGACGCAATCCGGTGGCCAGCGCCGCGACCATAGCAGTCGTGCTGCTCGCCGTAGCGTCGGTGTCGCTCTGGTGGGGATCGCGAAATTGGGAAGCGCGCGCCGCGGCCGCCATCGCGGCGCTGCGCATCATCGTGGTCGTGCAGAGTGGTGGCGATCCCGATACCAGCGACCTCAACACGCTGCGCCGCGAGTTCGACGACGAACAGGCGTTCACGATCATGCTGCAGCAGCTGCGCAGCAAAGACGTCGAGGCCACGGTGACTCGCCTGTTGGAGGGGCTGAGCGGTCGACTGCGAGGTTCGGAGGATCCGTCGACGGTCTTCCTCGAGTACCCGCGCGCGGTCGTCGCCGACGTGCGGCCCGTGTTCCGATTCCGTCGCGCGGCCGGCCAGCTCGCGCGCAGGGTCGCGCTCAGCGTCGAGAGCTTCGGTCAGCCGCCATCGCAGTGGGAGATCGACGCCGGCGATCGCCGTACGGTTGCCGTCGAGCTGCCCGCCGGCCTCCGGCTCGAGGCGGGCCGCGAGTATCGCTGGAGCGTGGTGTTCCCGGAGCTCGCGGCCGAGCCGTCGCATCAGGAGCTGTTCAGTGTGGTCGCGCCGGCCGTGCTCGCGGAGATCCGGTTGCGGCATGCCAGGACCGAGGACCGCGCGTGGGCGATGCTCGCAACCGCCGCCGAACTGTTGGCCGCTGGTCTCGCCGAGGATGCGATCGCGGAGCTGACCACCGCGCCGCCGCGCGACCCCTCGGCACTCGCGCGAGTGCGGACGACGCTGCTCGCCGAGGCTTGCGCGCAGCTCGGCGACGCCGAACGCCTGCGCGCGTTGACACGCTGAGCACCACGCCGCCGCCACGCGTCCTTCGCGGTCGATGACGCAAAGGGTCCGGGACACTCTCACTGCAAAGGCAGGGATCACTCCGGGCTGCCGAGGAAGAGGAACGGCGCCCAGTGGAAGGGGTCCGGGTACTTCGCGCGCAGCGCCTTCTTGGCGACGGTGAACGCGGCGAGCTTGTCGTCTTCGCCGGCGAGCAGCCGCGAGTAGAAGTCGGTCATCAGCTCGCGCGTCGACGCGTCGTCGACAGGCCAGAGAGAGCTGATCACCGACGGTACACCCGCGAACAGGAAGCCGATCGGCAGCGCCTGTGGCGCGTCGTCGCGGAAGGTGGGGCCGACGTTCGTGCGACAGGCGGCAAGCACGACCAGGCGGCATGACGAGAGGCGGCCGCGCCAGGCGTGGAGCAGATCGCCGAGCTTGAGCAGTCCGTCGTCGCCGGGCAGCACGCGCTCGGGTTGCGACAGCACGAGCATGCTGAGGCTCAGGCCCGCGTACTCCTCCGCAATGCCATGGCACGCGAAGTGGACGTATTTCGCCTTTGCGGCGAGATCGAACACCGCGGGCTCGGTCGCGTCGGCGCCGAGCAGCCGCTTCGTCCTGTTGTTGTGGGCCGCGAACGTGCGTTCGATCGCCTCGGTCTCGGCGCGTGCACCCTGGAGCGGCGGCAGCTTGCGGAGACGTTCGAGATCGCCGTTGCGCATGATGCGCTCCATCTTCGCGTCGCTGCTGAGCGCAGCTTCGGCGGCAGTGCGTGCCCTGCCCGGAGCGACCCGGATGCCGAGCAGCCCAGGCCTCACCTGCAGTTCGAGCTGCTGACCGCGGTGCCAGACCCCGATCGCGATCGGCGCCTTTTCGCGCCTCCCATCCTTGATCGCGGCGTCGGTCGCAGTGAGGACATCCCGCAACGCCTTGTCGTCAGCGAGCGGCTGCCTGTCATAGCTCGTGATCACGTCGCCCGGCTGCAGGCCGACGCGCGTGGCCTCGCCGTCACCGTCGACGGCGACCAGGAACACGCCCTGCTCGGGAACTTCTGGTTCCGCTGCAAGCGCGCTCGGGTCAGCAACTGCGAGCAGGTCGAGCGACGTCCCATCACCGCCGACTTCGCCCGCACGCTGGCGCAGCCAGTGCAGCGCGCTGCCCGACGGCACGTAACTGATCGGCGGACCGCTGTCGATCCACGGCACGGGTTGGCCGTCCTTGATGTCGGTCACCAGCAGCTCGAACGGCAGGCGATGCAGCGCGCGATGCGCCGCCACGAAGACCCGCTTGCTCGCCTGCAGGCGCGGCCACAGCGCCCGCGGGATCAGCGCGTCGAACAACGCGCGCAACGACGGATCGCGGCCCCGCTCCTCCATGAGCTGGGGACGCAGGCTGCGCCGCAGCATGCCGTCGAGTTCGCCGCGGACCGTGGCGAAGGCAGCCGGCAGTGCGACGGTCTCGACCTCGCCCTCGCGCGCGAGCACGTGCAGCAGGCTCACGCGCTCCGTGACCGTGAACTCGAGCAGCAGCTCGCCCTCGCGCAGCGCGCTCTGGATCTCCGCCGGCGTGCGCACACGGCCGACCGGCAGCACGTCGCCGAGCAGCCGCGCGCGCTCGTCGTTCAACTGGCGCTGGCGGTTGCCGACTGCATTCGACTGCGCGAGCAGCTGCTGGTGCCCCGATGCGCGTTCCGCGTCGGTGAGGTTGCTGTCGGCGAGCTTCGTCAGTTTGTGCAGCAGCCTGTCACTCTCCGCTCGTGCCGCCTCCAGCTCAGCGCGCAGGGTACGCACTCGCGCCGCGGTCGTCTCGTCGCCGCGTTGCCGTGCCCGGCGCTCCGCTTCCAGCTCGGGTTCGAACCGCTGCTGCTCGATGCAGTCGAGCAACTCGCGGCCACGGCTGCGCTCGGCGGCGAGCATCGAGTCCGCGGGTCTGCCGAGCTCAGCAGCGAGGCGCTGCAGCCGTTCGAACACTTCGCCGCGCTTCATGTCGTCGAACGACGACCGGCGGAGATCCGCCGAGGTCCGCGTGTCGTCGCGCAGGCGCTCGATCATCGCGGCCGCTTCTGCACAGGCTCGCAGCGCCTTGTCGGGGTGGCCGAGGAATTGCAGACAGGCGGCGACGTGGTTCAGGCTCCGTGCGACATCCGGGTGGTCACGGTCGCCGTAGATGCGCCTCCACATCGCGAGCGCCGCTTCGTACTGCGGCAGCGCCTCGCCGGCGCGCCCGAGCGATCGAAGACAGCCGCCGACGTGGTCCAGGCTCAGTGCAATTTGCGGGTGGTCACGGTCGCCGTAGATGCGCCTCCACATCGCGAGCGCCGCCTCGCACTGCGGCAGCGCCTCGCCGGCGCGCCCGAGCGTGCAGAGACAGGCGGCGACGTTGTTCAGCCTCGTCGCGAGATCCGGGTGGTCACGATCGCGGTGGATGCGCCTCCCCATCGCGAGCGCCGCTTCGTACTGCGGCAGTGCCTCGCCGGCGCGGCCGAGCGAGTCCAGACAGAAGCCGACGTTGTTCAGGCCGTTCGAGACATCCGGGTGGTCACGGTCGCCGTAGATGCGCTTCTTCATCGCGAGCGCCGCTTCGTACTGCGGCAGCGCCTCCCCGGCGCGGCCGAGCGATTCCAAACAGGCGGCGACGTTGTTCAGGCTCCGTGCGACATACGGGTGGCCACGGTCGCCATGGATGCGCTTGTACATCGCGAGCGCCGCTTCGTATAGCGGCAGCGCGTCGCCGGCGCGGCCGAGCGACTGCAGACAGGTGGCGAAGTCGTTCAGGCTCGTGGCGACATCCGGGTGGTCAGCCTCACCATGGATGCGCTTCCACATCGCGAGCGCCGCTTCGTATTGCGGCAACGCCTCGCTGGAGCGACCGAGCGATTGGAGACACCCGGCGACGTCGTTCAGGCTCAGTGCGACATCCGGGTGGTCACGGTCGGCGTAGATGCGCCTGCGCGTCGCGAGCGCCGCCTCGTACTGCGGCAGCGCCTCCCCGGCGCGGCCGAGCGCTTCCAAACAGCCGGCTACGTTGTTCAGGCTCCGCGCGACATCCGGGTGGTCACGGTCGCCATGGATGCGCTTGCGCATCGCGAGCGCTGCCTCGAACTGCGGCAGCGCCTCGCCGGCGCGGCCGAGCGATCGCAGACACAGGGCGACGTTGTCCAGGCCCATCGCGACATGCGGGTGGTCACGGTCGTCGTGGAGGCGCCGCCACATCGCGAGCGCCGCCTGGAGCTGCGGCAGCGCCTCGCCGGCGCGGCCGAGCGATCGCAGACAGAGGGCGACGTTGTTCAGGCTCTGTGCAACATCCGCGTGGTCAGCCTCGCCGTGGATGCGCTTGCTCATCGCGAGCGCCGCTTCGTACTGCGGCAGCGCCTCGCCGGCACGGCCGAGCGATCGCAGACAGCGGCCGAGGTTGTTCAGGCTCCGTGCGACATCCGAGTGGTCAGCCTCGCCGTGGATGCGCATGCCCATCGCGAGCGCTGCTTCGAACTGCGGCAACGCCTCGCCGGCGCGGCCGAGCGAGTGCAGACAGTACGCGACGTCGTTCAGGCTCTTCGCGACATCCGGGTGGTCAGCCTCGCCGTAGATGCGCTTGTCCATCGCGAGCGCCGCCTCGAACCGCGGCAGCGCCTCGCCGGCGCGGCCGAGCGAGTGCAGACAGCCGGCGACGTTGTTCAGGCTCCGCGCGACCTCCGGGTGGTCACGGTCGCCATGGCTGCGCTTCCGAATCGCGAGCGCCGCTTCGTGAGCTCGGAGCGCAGCGTCGAACGCAGCTTCCTCGGAGAGACTATTGCCAACTTCCTGCAGCTTCGCCGCCAGCTGCTCGCGTTCCGTGTCATCCGTCGCAGCCTCGCGCAATCCGAGCAGCCCTCCCAGCGCTGCGCTCCAGCGCCTGGCGTCGATCTCCACCTGCGCCTTCGCCATGCCCTCGGCGACGGTCTGTGCGAAGCTCGCATTGACGACAATCCAACCGGACAGGACGAGCCCGCAGATCCTCGGCATAGCGCTTCCTCCGCCGGCAGCGTAGCTGGAGGCCTGAACAGTGTGAAGGACCCGCTCGAAATGGATCCATCCGGGTCAAGGCAAGGCGGCGGCCGAAGATCGCGTTGCAACTCGAGCGGCGCGTCGGTCCGCGCTGAAGCGATATTCTCGGGATCCGGCGCGGGATTGCCATCCACGTGCGCACATGCGCATCAATCGCGCCGTGGACGAGATCGACTGCCCGACCCGGCCTCGATCCGTGCCAGGGCAGGGCGCGCGAAGGCCGCGTCGGTCGGTGTCGAGCGCGGGTCGCTGACGATCTGCTCGAGCAGCGCGCGCGCCTGGCTGCCGCCGAGGCGGCCGAGCGCCTCGATCGCGAGCGATCGCAGCGTCGGGTCGTCCTGCAGCAGCGGAGCGATCGCGGCGACCGCGGTCGGCTCACCGCTGCGTCCCATCGCGATCACGGCTTCCTGGCGCACGCGCGGGCGCGGGTCGGCCAGCAGGGCGCAGAGCTGCCGGTCGCACGCGACCAGTTGCAGGCGGCCGAGCGCGCGCAGCGCGTTGCCGGCGATCAGCGGGTCGCCAGCCGACAAGGCCACGCGCCGCAGGTCGGGTGCGGCGCCACGATCCGCGCTGGCACAGAACCGCCGCCATTCGCGCATGGCGGCGTGCGCGGGGACCGGCGGCGGCATGCCGGCCGCTGTGGTCGCCGACGCGGTCGACTCGCGCGAGGGCGCGGCAGCCAGCGTCGAGTCGGCCTGCCCGCCTTGCCATGCGCCGAGCACTCCCTCGGCGACCAGCGCAACCGCCACGGCCACCGGGATGACGGCCAGCGCGAACAGCCTGCCCACCTTGACCATGGCTAGGGCTTGATCCGCACGGTGTCGGAGGCGATCGCCACGCCGTCGGAGACCACGGTCAGCACGACGTCGGTGTGGTTCGGCTGCAGCACGATGACGTTGGCCGCGATCCCTGCGCGGATCGAGGCGATGACCGCCTGGCGATCGAACGCGAACTTGACCTCGGGGATGCCGTCATTGTCACTGTCGTGCACCGACACCTGGTCGGGAATCACCGGCACGGGGCTGCCGCCGGGCACCCGCAGTTCGACACCGTGCGCCTGGGGCGGCAGCAGCATCGCGACGTTCGGGCCCTCGAGGTGCGCCTGGACGATGCCGTGGTTGCCCGTGGCCTTGCGCGGGACGTTCAGGACCCGCGGCGTGATCTGGACCATGAGCTGGTTGTCGACCGTGACCGTGATCGAGCACGTGCTGGCATTACTGGCCAGGTCGGTCGCGATCACCGTGATCGACATCGGTCCCTCGACGCGGTTCCTCGTGTCGAAGCCGACCGTGAACGGGGACGACGGCGAGGTGCCGATCGACACGTTGTCGATCAGGATCTCGAGCGAGGCCAGGTTGGGGTCGTTCGCGCCGACGACGATCGGGACCACGCCGGACACCATGCTGCCGTCGGTGGGCGAGATGATCGTCTTCTGCGGTGCCGTGTTGTCGACGGTCACGGTGATCGCGACCGTGGTCTCGTTGCCGGCGGCGTCCACGGCCTGCGCGGACAGCAACAAGGCGCCGTCGAGCAGCGTCGTCGTGTCGATCTGCCCGGTGCGGACGTCGGCCGCCACGGGGTTCGGGTAGGCGGTCGAAGCGTCGATCGTCGGTGCGTTGCCGCCGGCCAGCATCGTGATCGCGGCGAGGCCCGAACCGGGGTCGCTCCCTACGACCGTGAACGGGATCGTGCCCGAGACGAAGGCGGTGCTCGCCGGCGTCGTGATCGAAATCGCAGGCACCGTGTTGTCGACGAGCGTGCTGACCGTCGCTGCGGCCTGGTTGTCCTTGCCGTCGACGGCAACGGCGGTGAAGGAGTGCGGTCCGTCGGCGAGCACGCTGGTGTCGAACGTCACGTGGAACGGCGGTGCCGTCTGGGAAGCGGCCAGCACGTTGTCGACCCACAGGTCGACGCGGGCGATGCCGGTGCCGGGTGCCACGTCCGTGGCGCTGGCATCGAAGTCGACCGCTCCGCGCACCGTGGCGCCGTTGGCCGGCGAGTCCACGGTCACGCCCGGAGCCGTGGTGTCGAGCAGCACGGCGATGGATGTACTGCCGACCCGGCTCGTGCCGTCGGTCGCGGCCACGCTGATCGTGTTGGTGCCCTCCACGAGTGCGACGGTTCCGGTCACGACGCCGCCGCCCGGCGGCAGCGCGCCCGCGAGCCCCGCAGGCATCGACGTGACGGTCGTCGCGGTCAGGTCGTCGATCGTGGCCGCCACGGCGATCTGCTGTTCCCCGGGGCCGAAGCAGGCGCCGTCCGCCGGCGTGTCGATCGTGACCACCGGTGCCGTGAGGTCGAGCACGACGTTGCGCACCACGACCGTCGCGTTGCCGGCCTGGTCGGTCACGGTCACGGCGATCGCGTTGGGACCGGACACGAGTGCTAGGTCCCCCGTGGCCTGGCCGCCGCCGGCCGCGAGCAGGGCGGAGCTGGTGCCGAAGACGACGGTCGTCCCGGTCGCGTCCGCGACCTGGATCACGAGGCTCGCCGGTGACTCACCCAGCACGACGCCCTCGGCCGGCGCGACGACGGTGACCGTCGGCGCGGTCGTGTCGCGGATCACGTGGATCGACGTGCCGCCGACGTTGGTCGCGGCATCGGTCGCGGAGACCGCCAGCGCGTTGGTGCCCTCGAGCGCCAGCGCGACCGTGCCGCTCACCAAGCCGCCGCCGGCTGACAGCGACGCGCTGATCCCGGCCGGAGTGGAGAGCACGGTGGTCGGACTCGTGTCGACGACGGAAGCACTCAGCGTCACCGAGGTGGCGCCGAGCACCGCGCCGTCGACCGGCCCGGTGATCGTCACCACTGGCGGCACCGTGTCGACCACGGCGAGCTGCAGCCTCGTGATGATGGCTTGCCGGTTGAACAGCGTGTTGTTCGGCGTGAACGCGCCGGCAGTGGTGGGGTAGTTCGGCGAGGCCGTGAGCCCGACCACGGTGGCAGCACCCGTGGCGTTCATCGCCACGCCGTAAGCCTCGTCGGTTTGGCTGCCACCGAGAAACGTCGAGTGGACCAGCGATCCGTTCGACGCACCGAGCTGGGTCACGAACACGTCGTAGCCGCTGCCGTTCGTCGTCGAGTTCAGCGTGGTGTCGAAGGCATCGGCCGTCGTCGGGAAGTCGGCGGAATTGGTCCTGCCGACCACCGTCGTCACGCCGGTCGGATCCAGCGCCAGCCCGAAGGCCCGGTCCTCGATGGAGCCACCGACGAACGTCGACCAGGCGAGGCCCGCGCCCCCGGGCGTCAGCTTGGCGGCGAACCCGTCTACCGAGCCGCCGTAGGTCGTGTCGGCTGCGCCGGCGGTGGCCGGGAAGTTGCTCGAGAACGTGATCCCGGCCAACACCGTGGCGCCCGTCGCGTCCACGCCGACTGCGTACGCTTCGTCCGCCTGCGTGCCGCCGACGAAGGTCGAGTAGACCAGGGCGGCGCCGTTGGCCGCGATCCGCGTTGCGAATGCGTCGCGGTTGCCGTTGTAGCTCGTGTCGTAGGCGCCCGCGGTCACCGGATAGGACGCGCTGCCGGTCCAGCCGGCGACGGTCACCTCGCTGTTGGCATCCAGTACGACAGCGCGCGCCTCGGCGGTCGGGCCGAGATAGGTCGACCAGGCCAGGGCGTCACCGGCCAGCGAGAGTCGAGTCACGAAAGCGTTGGACAGGATGCCGGCGGCATAGGCCGGCTGGAAGGAGCCGGTCGTGGTGGGATAGTTCTGCGAGGAGGTCGTGCCGACGACCGTCGCGGCGCCGGCAGCGTCGACGGCCACGCCGAGGGCGTTGTCGAACGCGGTCCCGCCGAGGAACGTCGAGTACACGAGGCCGCCGCCCGTGGTCAGCCTGGCCACGAAGCCGTCCTGGCCGCCGTTGTAGGTCGTGTCGAAGGCGCCCGCCGTGGTGGGGAAGCCGGTCGACGAAGTCCAGCCCGCCACGGTCGGGGCGCCGGTGGCGTCGATGGCGATCGCGGTGCCGACGTCGATGCCCGAGCTGCCGATCAAGGTCGAGAAGACCAGCGCGCTGCCGTTCGCGGCGAGCTTGGTGACGAACACGTCGTTGTCACCGTTGGCCGAAGTGTCGAACACCCCCGGCGTGACCGGGAAGTTGCTGCTGTTGGTCATGCCGGTCACGTAGACCGCGCCGGTCACGTCGATTGCCACGGCCGTGGCCTCGTCCTGGGTCGAGCCGCCCAGGTAGGTCGACCAGACGAGCCCCGGGTCGATCATCAACCTGCTCGACGGGTCCAGGGCCGGGACCTCGAAGCCGAACCGCTCGCCCGGCAGCAGCCGGTAGCTGCAGTCGACTGGCACGCGTTCTCCCGTGGACCGTTGCTGCCAGGTCGTGGGCTTGGGCTGGCGGATCTCGCCGAGCGCTGTGTCGATCAGCAGGGAGCCGTCCTGGCAGAGCCGCATCGGGCCGCTCGCTCCCTCGACGCGCAGCACGACGGCGTCGAGTTCCGAGCCGGGCGCCAGGATGACGTCGTACTCGAAGCGCCCGTCGCGGAAGAACACCTCGAGGTCCACGCCGGACCACAGGTCCGCGTAGGCCACACGCTCGTAGGCCGCGATGTCCGTGTGCCATGCCGATGGGTCGGCGCCGCGGAACACGTTGAGCTGACCGGCACGCAGCCCGAGGCCCTGCACGCGCACTGCGGGGCAGGCCCCTTCGAAGCAAAAGCGCAAGTTGACCCCGCGCCGCCTGGCGCCACCGGTGCCAGCGTCCGCTTGCACGGCCTGGTAGGTCATGGCATCGACCGCGAGATGAGCGCTGGTGCTGCCGCGGCGCGCAACGAACCGCGCGGGGTCGGCCCACTGTCCGCGGTTCTCGACGAAGGCCAGCGGGACGCGCGCCAACAGGTCGGCAGCCGAGGACTCGAGCGCGGCGGTCGCGGTCGCCGCGGCCTGATCCTGCTGCGGCTGGCCCCACAAGGTGAACACGGTGGCGCCGACCAGACCGACCGTCGACGCGAAGATCGCCGTCGAACGACGCCGGGTCTTGCCGACCGGTACCCCCAACGACGTCGGGACGACTGCGGACGCGGACGAGAGCGGAAAAAGCTGCAACATGGAGTCCTCCTCGGGACGAAGCGAAGCACCCGCACAACGCAGCGGCGGCTCAGGTGCGGATCAGTGGCCGCCGCCGCGGCGCCGCATGCACGGCGCCCGGGGATGAGCGCCGCGGCAGGGAGCGGCGAAGCACGAAATCCGTGCTTCCGTGTTCCACTCGTCACGGTCGCCCCCCATGGAACCCGCCCGACCCACGGCCGCCCTGAGCACGGCGCGTTCTGCGAGCAGTGGCGCTGCGGATCCTCGTGCGCGCGGGCCGGCTCGACGTCGAGGTCGCCCGCAAGCGCGTGCTGGGGCTGACGCCGGGGCGGCGCCAGGTTCGCGGTGCAACGCCGGTGCCGGCGTCAGCCGATGCGGATGCGCACGCCGTTCGACGTGGCGATGCCGAACGCGTTCAGCGTCGGGTCCATCCACACCGACTGCGAATAGACCGGCACGCCGAGGAGCAGGGAGCCCGCTGGCAACGGCAACAACACCGACATGCCGGGAAGGGGCGCGGGGAGGTTGCTGATCAGCATCGTCACGCCGGCACTCAGATCCGCGTGCACGCGGCACCCGGGCGCCCCGAGGAACGCGAGGTCGACGCCGTTCGGGTACCAGCCCAGGCCGTCGGTCGACAGGATGCACAGACCGAGACCGATGTTGGTCGGGTTCGACGTCGTCAGGACCATGGTGCCGCCCGGCGTCGGCACCCCGGTCGCAACGAGACTCAGGCCGAAGCACGACGTGCCGTACGCGACGTTCTCCTGCAGGTTGATCGGCGTGCCGCCGACGGTGTAGCGCAGCACCCCGGTGAAAACGCGGTTGTTCGTCAGCGTGGCGCCGGGGCCGGCGAACGGGAAGACGCTGAGGGCGATGCCACCAGCGACCTGCAGGTCGGCGGTCGAGTTGCCGAACCAACCCATCGTTGCGCTGAGGCTGCAGTTGTTGGCGACCAACGTCAGTCCGAACGGGGCGCCCGCGGGAAAGGTGACGGCGGCGAACGGTGCCGCCGGCACGACGATAGCCCCCGCGATCGACTGCGGACCAGCGGCCGTCGTGACGACCGGCACGGTGGAACCGATCAGCACGCTCATGCCGGGCGTCACTGCACCGCCAATGCCGCCGGCGTTGAGGTAAATGCTGACGGAGACGCTGCTGCTCGGCAGCGTGCCGGCGCCGGTCCAGAAGTCGAGTTGCGTCAGCGTGACCGGCGTCGTTGCCGTCAAGTCGACGACCAATGCCCCGCCGACTGCGGTGCTGGCGTTCGGCATCGTGCCCAGGACGAGCGCCGATTGTGCCGGCGCCGCGAGCGCCGCGAGCAATGCGAAGACCAGCGACGACGCGATCCGGATGCGCATGCGACCTCCTGTCGGGTGACTTGCTACCGAGAGTCGGGGACGTCGAGAGGCTACCGGCCGGTGCCCAGCCCGACAACTCCTCCACGCGTCGCGCTCCGCCAAGCCGCTTCGCAGGGATGACTACTGGAGTGCGTGACGACGCTGTTGGTGAGCGTGATCGCATTGGTGTAGGCGTCGATGCGCGCGACCTGCCAGTGCAGCTCGACCCCGCGCAGCGCCTGGTTGTTGGGCACGTTCGTCGAGCCCGGCGCAGCAGCTCGGCCCACGGATACCGCCGTCCACGCCGTCGCCGTTGGCTCGGGCGATGCGGCACCGCTCGCTGCCGCAGCATCTGGCGAACCATCTCGGCGTCGGCAGGATCGCGAGCGTGATCGCTTTCTGGTAGCACGGGCGGCTGATGCGCCCAGCTCTTCGCCCGTGCGACGCCTTCCCCATGCTGCTCGCAGCGGCCGGGGTGGTGCTCGCGGTGCAGGCGTGGTTCGCCGGCAGCCTGTTCCGCTACATGCTCGCGGGCTCCGTCGCGGGCATCGTGCTGTGCGTGCCGGCCCTGTCGATCCTCGTGTGGCGCGAACGCGCGCGGCGGTTCTGGCGGCGCACGTTGTTCGCGCTCGTGCCTCTCACCGGCCTGCTGCTGCTGCTCGAACTCGGCGTGCACCTGTTCGGCCCGGCGCGCCAACTGCCGGCACGCGTGCGGCCCGAGGCGCGGCTCGGCCACGTGCTCGAACCAGGGTCCGATGGCACGGACCGCAACGGCTTCCGCAACGCGGCCGTGCCGGCGCGCACCGACGTGCTGTTCGTCGGTGACTCGCAGACGTGGGGCTTCCAGGTCGAGCGCGACGAGACCTTCGCCGCCGTCTTCTCGGCACGCACCGGGGCTTCGAGCTACCAGATGTCGAACGGTTCCTACGGCCCGGTGCAGTATCGCGAGCTGGTCCGCCGCGGCCTGCCGCTGCAGCCGAAACTCGTCGTGGTCGCGTTCTACTTCGGCAACGACCTCGTCGACGCGTCCGGTTACGCGGGCCTCGAGGGTGCTCAGGATCTGCGCTCGCCGGGCGTGAACTACGTCGTGCGGCACAACGCCGAGTTGGATGGCGAGCGGTCGCCGAACTGGACCATGGCGCTCGTCGACGGCGTGCTCGCCGCGAGCCGCGTCCTCGATTTCGCAGCCAGGGTGGTCAAGTCGCGCCTGCGCGGCGGCATCCTCGACGAGCAGCCGGGTTCGGTTGCGTTCGAGAAGGGCGTGCCCACCGTGTTGTTGCCGGACTACCGGTTGCCGATCGTCGATCCCGACAATCCGCAGGTGCGCGACGGCCTGCTGATCAGCGGCCGCTGCCTCGCCGACATCGCGGGCCAGTGCCGCAGCATCGGCGCGCGGTGCCTGCTGCTCGCGATCCCGACCAAGGAGTTCTGCTACCAGGAGTGGCAGCTCGGGCAGGGCACCCCGCTTCCGGCCCTGCGGGCCCTGCACGCCGCCGAGACCCGCGCCCGCCGGGAGCTGTTCAACCTCGCGGCCGCGGCAGGATGCGAGATCGCGGACCTCGGTCCCGCGTGCGTGGCGGCGCTGGCTGCCGGGACGCCGGTCTGGCCACCCTCGGGCGACGGGCACCTGAACGCAGCGGGCCACCGCGAGGCGGCGCGCCTGATCGAACAGATCCATGCGCGCAAGTAGGTGCGTGTGCCGCGTACGGCAAGATCGGCTGCGACACGCGCTGCAAGGACCTGATCTACGACGGCCTGCTCGACGCGGCGCTCTTCGCGCGCCACGTCGTTCACGATCGACCTCGCCGCCGCGCGTGCGTGGGCGAAGCCCGCGCGCTGACGCGGGAGCTCGCGCGGATGCCCGGGCCGCAGGCGATCACTGATTGCCGATGTGACCGCGGATGCCGTTCGCGGTGATCGCGCCAAACGCGTTGACGGGCGGCACCTGGAACACCGCCGACGTCGTGAACACGTCGACGCCGAGAACGCTCGTGCTGTTCGGGATCGCGAGGTAGGCGATGTGCATCGCGCCCGCGACCGGCCAGGAACGCACGACGTCGAGCGTCGAGCGCAGCCCGCAGCCAGGCATGCCAAAGAAGCCCAGGTCCGTGATGGCCGGGATCGCTGAGCCGCGCAGGAAGCGATGAGGTGGAGACGGGCTCATCGCTGGCGGTGACACTCTCGCAGCCGGCGTGCCCCATCAGAGCGCGCCGATGCTCAGCCGAAGCGCGTTCGATACACTGACCACGAGCCCGGCCGTCGCGTGGAACTCGAACGGCACCATCTGCTGGTACAAGACGAACCCCGCGAGGCTGACACTCGGCGGGATGAGCACTTGAGCCTGGGCGCTGCCGCCTGTGGCCACGACGAAGTCGACGAGATCGGGTGAGACGTGCAGCAGGCACGACGGGCCCGCCGGCAGGACCGCGGCAATCGGCACGGACACTGTCGTGAAGCCGTGCACGACGCCGACCAGGGCCACGGCGGGGACGCCATTCGTGACGGTCCTCAGCACGGTTCCCACCCACGGCGATGTCAGCGCGGAGAGCGTGTTGTTGCCGCCGCTGCTGGGGCACGCCGCCCCGATGCTCGTCACCATCGCCGGGCAGTTGGTCGTGTACTCGGCGAAGAAGGCTGACAGCGCGCTGCCGACGCGCATGAAATGACCTCCGGCGGCAACGCCGTTCGGCAGCGGCGTCACGTGGTACACGGTGCCGTAGATCCCGTCGCCGACCTGGCTCCAGTTGCTCCCGTCCCATCGCGCAAGGCAGAACATCGGGTCGAGCCCGGACCCCGAGAATGAGCCGGCGGCGACCAGATTGCCGTCTGGCAGTGTGGCCAGCGACATGACCTCATTGTTCAGGCCGGCGCCGAGCGGCGACCACGCGGTGCCGTTCCAACGCGCCACGCGCATCGCCGGCACGCCACCAGCGGTCGTGAACCACCCGCCAGCGAGCAGGCTGCCGTTGGGGTCGAGGTGCAGGCACTGGACGGTCGCGGGCATGCCGGTGCCGAGCGGATGCCACGCGATCCCGTCCCAGCGTGCCACGCGATCCGCGGCGACACCCCCTGCTGTCGTGAAGTAGCCGCCCGCGACGACGTCCCCGTTCGGCAGGACCGCGATGGCCACAACGGAGTTGTTCAGGCCCGTGCCGAGTGGCGCCCAGGTCGTGCCGTTCCACCTCGCGATGCGCGCCGTCGAGACGCCACCCGTCGCCGAGAAGGCGCCACCGGCGATGATGTCGCCGTTCGGGGCAGTCGTGAGGGCGAAGACGGAGTCGTTGAACCCGCTGCCGAGCGGCGTCCAGGCAGTGCCGTTCCAGCGCGCGATGTTCGATGCGGCGATCCCGTCGGCGTGCGTGAAGTAGCCGGCGGCGATGAACTCGCCGTTGCCCAACGGTGCGAGTGCGTAGACCCTGACGGTGTTGCCGCCCGTCATGCCCGCACCGAACGGTGCCCACGTGCTTCCGACCTTGCGCGCGATGCGGCTCGCGGCGACGTTGCCGAGCAGCGAGAAGTCGCCGCCCGCGATCAACTCGCCGTTGGGCAGGTGCGCGAGCGCGCGCACGCGGTCGTTCGTGCCGCCGGCCATCGCATACCAGCTCGAGCCATCCCAAGCGGCGATCGAACGCGCGCCGATGCCGCCCGCCGTGAGGAACGAACCGCCGACGAGGAGATCGCCCCCCGTCGTCCTGCCCAGAGTGTGCACCTCGGCGCTGAAGGTCCCGTCGGTTCCGAGGCCCGATCCCATGTTCGTCCACGCCGCGCCGTCGAATCGCGCGATGTAGTTCACGGGCGTCGTGAACACGCCGCCGGCGACCAGATCCCCGTTCGCCAGCTCGGTCACGGCGTGCACAGCGCCGTTGATGCCGGTGCCGACCGGCGACCACGCCGTGCCGTTCCACCTGGCGACGCGAGGTACGGAAGTGCCGCCGGCGGAGAAGAAGTTGCCGGCAGCGACGACGTCGCCGTTCGCGCACGCCGCCACGGAGTAGACGAACCCGTTGACTCCCGTACCGAGTGGCGACCACACGCTACCGTTCCACCGCGCGATGCGGTTCACGGGGACGCCTGCCGCCATGCTGATCGCGCCAGCAGCGATCACGTCGCCGTTGGGCAGCTGTGCCAACGCCCAAACCGTGCCCTGGAGGATGCCACCGACCGCACTCCAGCTCGTGCCGTCCCAACGCGCGAGGCCGCCGCCGCCGACGCTCGAGAAGCCACCGGCGGCGAGCAGGTCGCCGTTGGGCAGGCGCAGCAGCGCGTCCACCTGTCCATTCGGTTGCGATGCGAAGGGCTGCCACACGGTGCCGTTCCAAACGGCGAGGTAGGTGCTTCCGCCGGCGATGCCGTAGCTGCCGCCGGCGACCAACTCGCCGGTGGGCAGCGTTGCGAGACTCCGCACCGTCGGGCCGAGGCCGCTCCCGAGCGGCGACCAGTTTCCGCCCACGTCGCGGAACGCGATGTTGTTCGCGAGGCAGTTGCCCGCCACGTAGAACGCGCCCGCGACGACCAACCCCGGTGCCGCAGGGCCTGCGCCATCAGGATCCCATGGCAGCGTCGCGTAGACTCTCGCTTCGCCGGGATAGACGGCGACCACACCGGGGACGCCGGTCCCCGCACCGAAGCCGGTCACGCACTGGCCGGCGGACTGCACCGCGAGCAGAGCGAGAGCCAGGCACGAAGACGTGATGCGAAGTGGGTGCATGAGGGTGGGGTGTAGGAAAACTGAAGCAGTGTCCCGGACCACCCGGGGCCCGCCTCGACACGATCCGCCGCGTGCGGAACCCCGTCAAGTCGCACCCTTGGCAGCCCTTGATGCCCGCAGCTCCAGGCGTCCTTGCCGACGATTCGCGCACCGAGCACACCGGTGCCCCGCCGCGACCTGCTTCCTGGTCACCGCACTGCCGGTATCGTGAGTTCAATGGACAGATCGGCGATCGAGGCCGAGGTTCGTCGCCTCGCCCCTTGGTACTACAGCTGGGATCTCTGTGGCGTGCGCACCGACGCGACGCCGCCGTGTGACGACCAGGGCCACCGCGAGGTCTTCTGTCCGCCGATTCACGACGGGTTCTGGTGCGGCAAGTCCGTGCTTGACGTCGGTTGCAACGAGGGCGCCTACGGCTTCGGTGCGCTCGAGCACGGCGCGAGGCGGCTCGTCGGGTTCGACTGCCGCGCCGTCAACGTCGAGAAGGCGCGCTTCATCGCTCGGCTGCGCAGCCACGACAACGCAGAGTTCTCGGTGCAAAGCTGCGACTCGTGGATCCGCGCGCACGGTGACAGGTTGTTCGACGTCGTCATGATGTGCGGCATCCTGTACCACCTGACCGATCCCCAGGAGACGATACGCCAGTACTGCCGGATCGCCCGCGAGTGGATCTGCGTGACCTCGTGCGTGGTCGGCAGCGACGAGGGGGGCTTCACGGTCACGCCCGAGGCCAACAACATCGCCGCAAGCGACGGTGGCCACGACTCGTTGATGCCGAACGGCGCGATGACGTTGATCGGCGAGTTCCGCAAGCACGGGTTCGAGCCAGTACACGTCTCGGAGACGCGCAGGGCGGACTTCTTCGACGGCGTGAGCTTGCTTTTGCGCAACTGCAACGGCTTGTGCAGTGCGCCTGAGCCGCTCGACGTCGATCGCGACGAGGTCGCGGTCTACGCGGCGCCCGCGTTGGCTCCAGGGGCGAGGTCGATCGAGCTGTTCGGCGCGATGTACAATCTTCTTGGCCGCCCGCACCGGGTACGCGCACGCGTGAGCTGGCGCCACCGCGGCGGTCGGGACGAGACGATTGCCCAGGAGGTTCTCGATCTCGCGCCGCGCTCTCTGAAGCCGGGTGATCCGGACAGCGCGTCCACGGATCGGCGGCTAGCTCTCACCGGCGAAGGCGATGGCGTCGAGATCGAGATCCGGGATGTGAAGGACGGCGCGCTCGTGGGGGGCGTGCACCTGCCGTTGGTGCGACCGCGGTCGTAGCGCACACATGATGCCGACAAGGCGGCGATCTCGGGCAGCTCGAGCTATCGGAAGCCGCGGTCTCCGCAGGAGCTAACAGGTGACCCGGCGTGGACGGGGCGCAGGCCACCAGCCCGGACGTGCGCGGGGCGCGCGACCGCGCCCAGCAGTCGCAGCGGTGATCTGCAGCGGAGGTTGCGCCGCTCCCAGCCGCGTCGCGACCGCTCCAGCGTGTGGATCGCCGCCACCGCCGCCGCCGCGGCCGGGTCGTACGCGCACAGCACCTGCACCCGATACGGCAGCGACAGTACCCACTGTCGATACGGAACCGCCGGCAGAACCCGGTCGACCAGCCACGCCGCCGTGTCCGCCATCCGCCGCGCCCCGCACGACGGGCAGAACCCGCGCCCCTTGCGCGCCCGCGCGATGCCGGGGCCGGACGCGAAACGTGCATTCGACGTTTCGGCGTCTCTATCCGCACTGCGTCACGCACTCAACCGGCGCCGGCATGGTCGCGCGACGCCGCACCCGCGCCGGCCGCAGCTACGGGCTAATCGCCACTTTCAACGGCGCCTCCACGATGTCGGTTCTACCACGGTTCCACAAGCACGGTTCTGCTCTCGATCGCGGGCACGGGGCTCACACCGGTGTTGATGGCCTTCGGAGGGACGGCGGTCAGCGTCCCGCTGTGGCCGTACGTCACCGTCCTCGTGTCACCCGACGTCCTTATCGGGATTGGCGCCGGCGGCAGCATCACGGTGCCCCTGCCACCACTTCCCCCCGGTACGCTCTACGCGCAGGGCCTCGTGTTGGACTCGGGGGGCACGCTACGCGGTACGAACAGCGTTCGCTTCCTGTGGCTCTGACAGCCGACCCTCGCCGCGGGTGGAGCTCGGCCGTGGGGACCTGCGCGCTGTCTACCTCGGCTGGCTCCTGTGCGTGCAGAGCAGCGACGTCGACGATGATGACGTCGAGCCATGACTGCTCGCCCGCAGTCCCCTGCTGCAGGACCTGTCGGCGAAGTAGCGACGCCGTGGACCTTTGGCGGGCGGTCATCGGGGTCCGCAACCTTGCCATCGTGGGCGGTCGCCGTCCTGCCGTTACCGATTGCCGGCCCGCGGCTATGACCCGGGCCATGAGATTGTGTCCTCTAGTGCTCTGCGGCCTCGCGGCCGTGTCTTGCAACAGTTCCAATTCCAACAGTCCTCCGGTCATTGCTGCCGCGACGATCGGCCCCGAAGGTGGCGTCATCACCGTCGACAGCGGCGTGCAGACTGGCCTGATGCTGACGGTTCCTGCTGGAGCCCTGACGACCCCGACCACAATCCTCATCCGCGACCTGACCCCGCGCCCGACCCCGGGGACCGTCGCCCACCCGGCCGTCGTGTCGCCGCCCGGACAACCGTTCCTCGTCGAGCCGGCCCTGCGCTTCGAGCAGCTTGCGACGCTGCGTGCGCCGTATCGACCGACGGCGGTCATCCAGACCGGGCCCGGCAACGTGCGCGCGCGGCACACGCGCAACGGCGACATCATCGACATCGACCCGACGGTCGTCGACGTGCAGAATGGCCGCATCGAGCTGCCGATCAGCTTCACGGGGCAGTACCAGGTGATCCAGGCAATGCCGGCCGACTTCTTGGCCTACCGGCAGCAGCCTGGCACGGTGGTGTCGCTCGCCGACGGCCTCACGTTCGGCGTCGAGGACGTGCCCGCACAGTCACCGTTCGCGGGGCCATCGGCGCAGCGATGGCGCATCACCGTGCCCGACGCAGAGGACCTGTTGTACTTCGACGCGGATCGGCTGCGAGGGCGCGAGTCGGTCACCGACAACTGGCGCGAGACCTGGAGCCAGTCGTGCCCGGTGTGGATCCACGCGAGTCAGGCGCCGATGGTCGGGGCGTTGGCGACCGCGACGCAAGTGAGTCGCCCCATGACCTCGCCGCCGATCGGTGGCCTGATGACGGCGTTCGGCATGTGGTCGTGGGTGGAACCGCGCCGCGTCGGCGCGCAGGAACTCCGCGACGTCCTCTGGTTGCGCGTGACGCTCGCGTGGAATCGCCACGATCTCGGCGTCGGCCAACGCGAGTACCAGTTCTGGTTCGCGCCCGGCCACGGCCTGATCGCGTTCGCGCAAGACGGTGTGATCCACCCGCGCCTCGCGCTGTGAGCTGCCCCGCCCGCATCGCTACAGGAAGTCGGGCACGCCGGGCACCTGGTCGGTCAGCGTCGCACCGCGGCGCGGTAGTTCAAGGTCGCTCGTCTCGGGCTGATTGTGCGGCGGAAGGTGGTCCGCTTCAGATCGGCGCCACCTTTCGCTCCCAGCGACCCGTGTCGCTCTGCACCATGCGCACCAAGTGTCCGCCGTCGCAGAGCGGTGAACGGCGCAGCAGCGGGTGCAGCTCCGCGATCAGGCGATCCACATCTGGGGCACGGAAGGACAGGATGTACTGTCCATCGCCGATCTCGAGCCCGTCGAACTCGCCGACGCCGGTCGACTGCACATCGAGATCGAGTTGAGTTTCGCGAAGGCGTTGACTGAACGCGTGCACTTGCGGTCCCCATCTGCGCGTCGCTGAGCTTCAGCACCAGCAGCAGGTTGTGACCATCCGACGGCGAGTCTCGCGACTGCGGCGCGGCGCGATGTGCCCGCAAACGGGATGCTCCGTTCCCGCATGCGATCTCGAGGCCGCTTCGCGTGGTCATTCGCGGCCGAACTCAAAAACTCCCGATGGTCAGAGTCAACGCGTTCGTACCGGTCAGCGCCGTGATGCTGCCTGTCCCGTCGAATTCGATGGGCACCACCTGCTGGTGGAAAACGCCGCCAGCAAGTGCGACCGTGTTCGGAAGCACGACCTGCGTCTGCACGATGCCGGCCGCAGGCACGTACACATCGAGCAGATCGGGGGTCACGAGCAGCGTGCAACCCGGCACACCCTGCGGCAAGATCAACGGCATCGGGATCGATGTGGTGCTGAACCCGATCACACCGAGCGCGAGCGCAAGCGCCGGCATCCCGGTCGCAACCGAGCGGAACGTCGACCCGATCCACGGCAGCGACGTGGCGGCCAGCACGTTGGGGCCACCGGACCCAGTGCAGCCGGAGCCATGGGAGACAGCAGTGGCGGGGCACGTTGTCGTGAGCTGCGCCATGTACGGGGAGGCCCCGCCGTTGACGACAGTGAAGTTCCCGCCAGCCACGACGTCCCCGTTCGGAAGCCTCGTGAGCGCGTACACAGGGTTGTTGATCCCCGACCCCAGCGCCGACCAGCTCGTGCCATTCCAACGCGCGATCTTGGAAGCACTCACGCCCCCCGCCAAATCGAAATCTCCGCCCGCCACGAGGTCCCCGTTCGGCAGCGTCGTCAGGGCGTTTACGACGCCGTTCATTCCCGAACCCAGCGCCGACCAAGTCACACCATTCCACCGCGCGATGCGGGAAGGGAAGTACCCACCTGCCACGAGGTCGCCGTTCGGAAGCGTCGTCAGGGCGACCACCGAACCGGGAAACAGCCCCGATCCCAGCGCCGACCAGCTCGTGCCATCCCAGCGCGCGATGCGGAAAGCCGTCACCGCCCCCGCCAAGTCGAAGCCCCCACCCGCCACGAGATCGCCGTTCGGCAGCGTCGTCAGGGCGTAGACCGAGCTGTTTATTCCCGTACCCAGCGCCGACCAGCTCGTGCCATTCCAGCGCGCGATGTTGGAAGCACTCACGCCACCCGCCACAGTGAAGTACCCACCCGCCACGAGGTCCCCGTTCGGCAGCGTCGTCAGGGCGTAGACCGAGCTGTTTATTCCCGTACCCAACGCCGCCCAGCTGGTGCCATTCCAGCGCGCGATGTAGTTCGCACTCACACCTCCCGCCGTCGTGAAACCACCACCCGCCACGAGGTCCCCGTTCGACAGCGTCGTCAAGGCGGAGACACCGGAGTTCGTTCCCGAACCCAGCGCGAACCAACTCGTGCCATTCCAGCGCGCGATGTAGTTCGCACTCGCACCTCCCGCCGTCGTGAAACCACCACCCGCCACGAGGTCGCCGTTCGGCAGCGTCGTGAGGGCGAACACGATTCCGTTCAACCCCGAACCCAGCGCCGACCAGCTCGTGCCATCCCACCGCGCGATGTTGGAAGCGCTCACACCCCCCGCCAAAGGGAACGCCCCACCCGCCACGAGATCCCCGTTCGGCAGCGTCGTGAGGGCAGCGACATGGGGGGATAAGGGCCATGGAACACCACCGCTCACTCCCGAACCCAGCGCCGACCAAGTCACACCATTCCACCGCGCAATGTTGGAAGCACTCACGCCCCCCGCCCCAGTGAAGTACCCACCTGCCACGAGGTCCCCGTTCGGCAGCGTCGTCAGGGCGCCGACACTGCTGCTCATTCCCCCACCCAGCGCTGACCAACTCGTACCATCCCAGCGCGCGATGCGGGAAGCGCTCACGCCTCCCGCCGAAGTGAAGCCACCACCCGCCACGAGGTCGCCGTTCGGCAGCGCCGTCAGGGTGCGGACCCCGCTCGGCTGCATTCCCGTACCAAGCGCCGACCAGCTCGTGCCATTCCAGCGCGCGATGTTGGAAGCACTCACGCCACCCGCAAAAGTGAAGTACCCACCCGCCACGAGGTCCCCGTTCGGCAGCGTCGTCAGGGCGTTGACAGTGGCTCCGGCTCCGCCAGCCCACATGCTTATTCCCGAGCCCAGCGCCGACCAGCTCGTGCCATCCCAGCGCGCGATGCAGGAAGCGCTCACGCCTCCCGCCGAAGTGAAGCCCCCACCCGCCACGAGGTCGCCGTTCGGCAGCGTCGTCAGGGCGAGGACGTCTCTAGAGCCAAAAAGGGGGGAGCTCATTCCCGAACCCAGCGCCGACCAGCTCGTGCCATTCCACCGCGCAACGTAGGCAGCGCTCACGCCCCCCGCCGAAGTGAAGCTCCCACCCGCCACGACGTCCCCGTTCGGTAGCGTCGCCAGGGCGTAGACCGGGCCAGCTATCCCCGAACCCAGCGCCGACCAGACACCGGAGACTGGATCGTAGGTTGCGATGTTACTGGCAAAGGCCGAGCCAGCGACCTGGAACTGGCCGCCGACGACCAGCACCGGAGGCATGGGACCAGCACCGTCGGGGTCCCACATCGTGGTCGCACTGACTTGTCCGTCCGTACCGGGAATGCCCTGGCCCGGCAGCCACTGTGTCGAACACTGAGCGGGGATCCGCGCCCACAAAGCGCCGACGAATGCCTGGGCCAGGGAGAACAAGACGCGTGTCGTGCGTGAGTTCATGGGACGACCTAGTTCGGAACTTGCGATGCAACTTGCTCCGTTGCCACGAGCCACCACTACAGGCCGATGACCGCAGTCGCCGCGTCCGACATCACGAGACCCGAAGGATTGCCCGCAGCAGGATCGAGAACGACTGCCTGCTGGTGCAGGATGAATCCCGCCAGCGCAGCGCTCGCGGGCACTGGCAGCGAATAAGTGGCCGAGCCCAAGGATCCGATCAGCGCGTCGCTCGCGTCGAGACTCACGCGCAGCGAACAGTTCGTGAGACCGAACGGCGTCAGGTCGAGCGGCAGCGGAACGGCGGCCCAGCTCACGTTGCTGAGGCCAGAGATCATCACCGCGAGGGACACGGGCAGCGGCTCCACGTGCACGGTCATCGTCGCTCCGACGCGAGGCAGCGTGGTTGCTTCGAGCCGCGTCACGCCCGCGCTGCCGGGACAACCGGCGCCAAACGTCGTGTAGGCGCCGGCTCGAACGATGGCTACGGTCGTGCCCGAACAAGCCGCGATCTGGCAGAAGGTCAGACCAGGCGGCAGCGCCGGCACGTTGCACTGGCCATAATAGTTGTTGCCCCAGGCAACCAGGCTGCCGTCGCTGCGAAGCGCTACTGTGTGGGATACCCCAGCTGCCACCTGCACGTAGGTCAGACCTGGCGGCAGCGCGGGTGCGGTGCCAATGTTGCCCCAGGCCACGACGCTGCCGTCGCTGCGACGTGCTACTGCGTGGTATCCACCGCCCGCCACCTCGACGTAGGACAGACCCGGCGGCAGCGCCGGCACGTTGCACTGGCCAAAGCCGTTGAAGCCCCAGGCCACCACGCTGCCATCGCTGCGACGGGCTAGTGTGTGGGATCCACCCGCCGCCACCTCGACGTAGGACAGGCCCGGCGGCAGCGCCGGCACGTTGCACTGGCCATAGACGTTGTAGCCCCAGGCCACGACGCTGCCGTCGCTGCGACGCGCGACCGTGTGGAATGAAGCAGTCGCCACTTCCACGTAGGACAGCCCCGGCGGCAGCGCCGGCACGTTGCACTGGCCTTGGCCGTTGTAGCCCCAGGCCACGACGCTGCCGTCGCTGCGCCGCGCAACTGAGTGGTCCCCACCTGCTGCCACCTCGACGTAGGACAGGCCCGGCGGCAGCGCCGGCACGTTGCACTGGCCATCGTTGTTGAGGCCCCAGGCCACGACGCTGCCGTCGCTGCGACGCGCCACTTCGTGGTAATCACCCACTGCCACCTCGACGTGGGACAGACCGGGCGGCGGCGCGGGTACGTTGCACTGGCCCTCGGCGTTGCGGCCCCAGGCCACGACGCTGCCGTCGCTGCGACGCGCTGCGGAGTGCTCATAGCCCGCCGCCACTTCGACGTAGGTCAGACCCGGCGGCAGCGCGGGTACGTTCCACTGGCCATAGGAGTTGTCGCCCCAGGCCACCCCGCTGCCATCGCTGCGACGCGCTACGGTGTGCAACTCACCCGCCGCCACCTCGACGTAGGAGAGACCCGGCGGCAACAGCGGCACGTTGCAGTAGATGCTCCAACCCCATGCCACGACACTGCCGTCGCTGCGACGAGCGACCGTGTGGTAACGACCTG
>Ga0075428_100001062_pt1 | contig 29171 bp, 30 predicted proteins | sample RhiMetdeltSRZDD2_FD_75291 | JGI IMG/M metagenome (GOLD analysis project Ga0075428, IMG submission 75291) | Populus rhizosphere microbial communities from Tennessee, USA - Rhizosphere MetaG P. deltoides SRZDD2 | ecosystem: Host-associated > Plants > Roots > Rhizosphere > Soil | place: USA... | reverse complement strand
GTGGGTGACGCCGCACACTTCGCGTGGTCAACCACGCCAACTGCGGGTCCACCCCGGCTATGCGCGGGGCGAACCCACACTTCGCCGGGTTAACCACGCGAAGCGCGGGTGCCCCGGGGTGTGCGCCGGGTGATCCGCACGTGGGCGGGTTCGCCACGCGAAGTGCGGGTCTGCCCTGGCTGTGCGCGGGGTTGACCCGCACTTCGCCGGGTTAACCACGCGAAGTGTGGTGGGGGCGGAATGGGGGTGCGGTGGTGATGAGAGTGTTGGGGGCATGACGATTCGGGTGGCGGTGCTCGGGGCGAAGGGGCGGATGGGGTCGCAGACCTGCCGGGCGGTGGAGGCCGCGGAGGACTGCGAGCTGGTGGCCGCGCTGGACGTCGGCGACGACCTGGACGCGCTGGTCGAGGCCAGCCCGCAGGTCGTGGTGGACTTCACGCATCCCGAGTCGGTGATGGGCAACCTGGCCTGGTGCATCGCGCACGGCATAGACAGCGTGGTCGGCACCACCGGGTTCGACGCGGCGAGGCTGGACCGGCTGCGCGAGCTGCTCGCCGACGCGCCGGACATCGGCGTACTGATCGCGCCGAACTTCTCGATCGGCGCGGTGCTGATGATGCGGTTCGCGGCCCAGGCGGCCCGGTTCTACGAGTCGGTCGAGATCGTCGAGCTGCACCACCCGGACAAGGCCGACGCGCCGTCTGGTACGGCGCGTCGTACCGCCGAGCTGGTCGCGGCCGCCAGAGCCGAGGCCGGCCGGGACTCGGTACCGGACGCCACCAGTGCCGAGCTGCCCGGCGCCCGCGGCGCGGACGTGGACGGGATCCGGGTGCACGGGGTCCGGCTGCGCGGGCTGGTCGCGCACCAGGAGGTGCTGTTCGGCGACGCGGGGGAGACGCTCACCATCCGGCACGACTCGCTGGACCGGGAGTCGTTCATGGCCGGGGTGCTGCTCGGGGTGCGCCGGGTCGGCGACGCGCCCGGGCTGACCGTCGGTCTCGAGCACTTCCTCGACCTGGACTGAGAGTGACCGCCAAGCGCGTCGTGGCGGTGCTGGTCGTCGTCTTCGTCGTGTACGCCGGGCTGGTCGGCTGGCGCGGGGTGCTGCTGGTCGCCGAGGGCGGGACGGTACCCGTGCTGCTCGGGCTCGCCGTGATCGTGTTTCCACTGGTCGGCCTGTACGTCGTGTGGCGGGAGCTGCGGTTCGGCCTGGCCACCCAGACACTGGCGCGCGAGCTCGAGGCGGCTGGCGAGCTGCCGGTCGACGACCTGCCGCGGCGGCCGTCCGGCCGTCCGGAGCGGGCTGCCGCCGACGCTGCGTTCGAGGTCCGCAAGGCCGCTGTGGAGGCAGCACCGGCTGACTGGCGGGCCTGGTTCGCGCTCGCCACCGCCTACGACGCCGCCGGTGACCGCCGCCGGGCCCGGGAGGCCATGCGTACCGCGATCCGGCAGCACGGCTGACAGACTCGCTTGCCTCGGTCTACGGTTGCGGGACCGGCGCGCTGCCAAGCGCCGGCTGGAAGTGGTGGGGTGAGACCTTGGAAGCGGGCATGGGGGCCGGTGACGAACAGCCCGTCTTCGGCGAGCTGCTGCGCCGGCACCGGCGTGCCGCCGGGCTGTCCCAGGAGGATCTGGCCCGCCGCGCCGGCCTCAGTGTCGACGCGATCGCGGCGCTGGAACGCGGCCGCCGCCGCGCGCCCCGCCAGCTCACCGTGCGGCTGCTCGCCGAAGCACTCGGCCTCGACCCGGCCGCGCAGAGCGCGTTCGTTGCCGCCAGCAGTGAGTCCGCCCCGCCGCTGACCCCGCGGCCGCCGCCGCTGGCGCCTGACGAGCTGGTCGGGCGCGCCACCGAGCTGAGCCAGGCCACCGCCGCGCTCACCGGCCGGGCCCGGCTGCTGACGTTGACCGGTCCCGGTGGCGTCGGCAAGACCCGGCTCGCGATGGCCACCGCGGTCGCCGCCGGCGAGGCACTGGCCGCGCCGGTCGCGTGGGTGCCGCTGGCTCCGGTGGCCGACAACGAGGGGGTGGCCGTCGCCGCCGCGGCGGCGCTCGGGCTGCGGCCGGTGGACGGCACCGCGGTGGCCGGGCTGGCCGAGGCGCTGGCGGGCCAGCGGCTGCTGCTGGTGCTGGACAACTGCGAGCACCGGGTCGGCGCCGCGGCCGCGCTGGCCGCCGAGCTGCTCGGCCGGTGCCCGGGGGTACGGGTGCTGGCCACCAGCCGCGAGCTGCTCAAGGTGCCCGGCGAGCAGGTGCTGTCGGTGCCGGCCCTCACCGTGCCCGACGAGCAGTCGCCGCCGGACCGGGTCAGCCGGTCACCGGCGGTACGGCTGTTCCTGCGCCGGGCCGGCGACCGGGGCGAGACGCCGGACCCGGACCAGCTGCCGGTGGTCGCCCGCATCGTCCGCCGGCTCGACGGGCTGCCGCTGGCGATCGAGCTCGCCGCCGCCCGGACCAACGTGCTCACCGTCGAGCAGCTGGCGTCCGAGCTGGCCGACTCGTTCGAGCTGCTCGCCGACGACGCCAGTACCGCGCCGGCCCGGCAGCGGACGATGAGCGACGCGATCGGCTGGAGCCACGACCTGCTGGAGTCCGCGGACCGGAAGGCGTTCGCCGCCCTGTCGGTGTTCGCCGGCGGCTGGAGCCTGGACGCGGCGGCCGCGGTGCTGGAGAGCCGGCGGCCGGCCGCGATGTCGGCGCTCGGCCGGCTGGCGGACCGGTCGCTGATCCGGGTCCGCCGCGGGCCCGGCGAGGCGCGCTACGAGATGCTCGCGGTGATCCGGGAGTACGCCGCCGAGCAGCTCCGGCTGTCCGGGTCGTACGACGAGGTGGCTGGCCGGCACGCGTCGTACATGGGGGAGCTGGTCGGCACCGCCGACGCCGGGCTGCGCGGCCCGGAACAGTCGGGCTGGCTGGACCGGCTCGACCGGGAGCTGGAGAACCTGCGAGCGGCGCTGACCTGGGCCCTCGGGGCAGGGGAGGCGGGCCTCGCGGTCCGGCTGGCCGGGTCGGCCTGGACGTTCTGCTACCTACGAGGCCTTTACGCGGAGGGGCACGGCTGGCTGGACCGGGCGCTGCGGCTCGCCGGCGGGCACCGCGACCAGCACGTTGCCCGCGCGCTGCTCGGCGCCGGCACGCTGTCGTTCCTGCAGTGTGAGTATGACGACGCCGCGACCCGGCTGGATCAGGCGCTGACGGCGTACTCCGAGCTCGGCGACGAGTCCGGCACCGCGCTCACCCTGCAGCGGCTCGGCAGCATCGCCCGGGAGCGGGCGTCGTACGCCGACGCGGAGGCGCTGCACCGGCAGAGCCTGGACCTGTACAGCCGGCTCGGGGACCGGTCCGGCACCGCGTGGGCGCACAACCATCTCGGCTTTGTCGCCTGGCTGCGCGGCGATCTCGAGACCGCCGTGCAGGAGTGTGACACCGCTCGGACCGCGTTCGAGCAGCTGGGCGACGGCGAGGGCACCGCGTGGTCGCTGATCAGCCTCGGGGTGGTCGCCCAGTACGGCGCGGACCTGCACCGGGCCGAGGGGCTGCTGCGGGAGAGCCTGCAGCTGTCCCAGCAGCTCGGGTACCGCGAGGGAGTCGCGTGGTCGCTGAACCAGCTCGGCGTGGTCGAGCGCCGGCGCGGCCGGACCGAACGAGCCGTGCACCTGCTGGACGAGAGCCTGGCCGAGCACCGCGATCTCGGCGACCGGTGGCGGACCGCGAGCGTGCTCGAGGAGCTCGCAGGTGTCGCGCAGCAGCGCGGCCGGTCGCCGTACGCCGCCTTCCTGCTCGGCGCCGCGGACGCGATCCGCGAGCAGATCGGTGCACCGGTGCCGCTGTGTGAGCGCGAGGACCGGGACGCGACGCTGGCCGCGGTCCACGAGGCGGTCGCACCCGAGCTGCTCACCAAAGCCTGGCAGGCCGGCCGGACAGCACCGCTGCACGCGGTCGTCGACGGCTATCCACAGGTGCCGTCGGGCGGCGCGCGGGCCTCGCCCGGAAGGTCCCCCACGCAGGACTTCTGAACCGGACATGCCCCGAACGTGTCTCGGTCGGCTGCGCTTTACCCCCCGGGCCCGGCCCCCCAGCAGGTCCCCGTATTGCGCAGCCGACCGATAACTCTCCGGTGACTCTCCCCGATACCGGCCTCCGTTCCGCGTCGGCTGCCGGCGTCCCCTCGGATGTCACCTAGAGTGGCGGACAACGATGGCTACGCCCAGCGACATTGCCCTGACATCACCCTGACAAGGCCGGGCAATGGTCACTCTGCGAAACCGGCCAGCCGCGTGCGGGGGTCGCCGACCACGCCTCACGAGACCTAGAAGGCCAGCCGGAGGAGTGCGGTCGTCGCCGCGGCGGCGAAGACGACCACCAGGAACGGCGCGCGCAGCAGCAGCGCGGCCACCGCCACGGCCAGCCCGGCCAGCCGGGCGTCGACGACGACCGTCTCGCCGTCGGCGAACGTCTGCACGCCGACCAGCGCCGCGAGCAACGCGACCGGCAGCAACGCCGCGATCCGTCGTACCGTCGGCCGCTCGAGCACCCCGTGCGGGATCGACAGCCCGAGCAGCTTGAACAGGTAGCACCCGGCCGCGGCGGCGAGCACCCCGATCCACAGGTTCATCGCTGCCACCTGAACAATCCGGCCAGCACCGCCGCGAGCCCGGCGACCATCACCGGTACGCCCGCCGGCACCAGCGGCACCACGGCCACCGCGAGCGCGGCCGCTCCCACCGCGACCACCCGGGTCATCGTGCTCGACAGCCGTGGCCAGAGCAGTGCCAGGAACGCCGCGGACGACGCCGCGTCCAGCCCGTACGACTGCGGGTCGCCGAGCTGGGCGCCGGCCAGCGCACCGACCAGGGTGGTCAGGTTCCAGAGCACGAACAGGATGCCGCCGCCGTACCAGAACCCGGCCCGGGCCAGGGCCGGGTCCTCGTGCGCGACGGCCTGCGCGGTGGACTCGTCGATGACCAGCTGTGCGCCGAGCGGCCTGCGCCAGCCGCGCAGGTTCAGCAGCGAGGCGAGCCGGAGCCCGTAGAACGCGTTGCGGGCGCCGAGCATCCAGGCCGTGGCCACCCCGGACAGCACCGAGCCGCCGGACCCCAGGATGCCGACCAGCGCGAACTGCGAGGCGCCGGTGAAGATCAGCAGCGACATCGCGCAGGCCTGCCAGACGTCGAAGCCGCTGCTCGTCGCGAGGGCGCCGAACGAGAGCCCGTACGCCGCGGTGGCGACGGCGACACCGATCGCGGTGCGCCGGATGTCGGCGACCGTGGCGGCTGCCTCGGCCACGTCAGTCGTCGGACTGGGTACCGCGCGGGTCCGTGTGCAGCCGGACCTGCTTGACCCGGACGTTGCCGTCGCCGTACAGGTCCAGCTCGCGGTGCGCGCCGTCGGGCGCCCAGCCGGACTCGGTGAGGAAGCCGCGCAGGGTGTCGTCGGTGGCGTTCAGCCAGATCGTGGCCCGGCTGAAGCCGTCCGCGCTGAGCGTGTCCGCGACCGCGTTCAGCAATCGCGAGCCGTGCCCGGCCCGGGTGTCGTCGGGGTGCACGCAGAACTCGGCGACCAGCGCGTCCGTGGCCGGGTCGGCGTCCGGGTCGTCCGACGCGGTGGTGGCGGCGAACCCGGCCACCCGGTCGTGGTCGAGCGCGACCAGGACCCGGTTCCGGGCCTCGCCGGGGGCCAGCAGCGCCGCCCGCCAGGTCTCGGCGAACCGGTCCGGCTCCAGCGCGTCCAGCACCTCGGGCGGCAGCAGCCCGTCGTACGAGACCCGCCACGCGGCCAGCTGGACCTCGCCGATCGCCCCCGCCTCCGCCGGCAACGCCAGCCGCACCTGTGTCTCCGCCGTAGCCATGCCCCGATCCTCGCATCACCGGCGCCACGCTCGAGCACCGGTAGATGTGACAGCTTCTGTCGGAAAGATCGCATTGGTGTCACATCTGGGTTATCGTGGGGTCATGAGCACGGATGTCTTCCAGGCGACGATCGACGCCGACGGCCGGATCGAGCCGCGGGACGCGATGCCGGACGGGTACCGCAAGACCCTGATCCGGCAGATAGCGCAGCACGCGCACTCCGAGATCATCGGCATGCAGCCGGAGGGCAACTGGATCAGCCGGGCGCCGTCGCTGCGCCGCAAGGCGATCCTGATGGCCAAGGTGCAGGACGAGGCCGGCCATGGTCTGTACCTGTATGCCGCTGCGGAGACCCTCGGCGTGGACCGGTCCGAGCTGCTCGACCTGCTGCACGCCGGGCGGCAGAAGTACTCCAGCATCTTCAACTACCCGACGCTGACCTGGGCCGACATCGGCGCGATCGGCTGGCTCGTGGACGGCGCCGCGATCGTGAACCAGGTGCCGCTGTGCCGCTGCTCGTACGGGCCGTACGCACGGGCGATGGTCCGGATCTGTAAGGAGGAGTCGTTCCACCAGCGGCAGGGGTTCGAGATCCTGCACAAGCTGTGCAACGGCACCGACGCGCAGTTGGCGATGGCGCAGGACGCACTCGACCGTTGGTGGTGGCCGAGCCTGATGATGTTCGGCCCGCCGGACACCGAGTCGACGCACTCGGAGCAGTCGATGGCGTGGGGGATCAAGCGGCACAGCAACGACGAGCTGCGGCAGCGGTTCGTGAACATGACGGTGCCGCAGGCCGAGGTGCTCGGGCTGCGGATCCCGGACGACGGTCTTCGGTACGACGAGGAGTCCGGGCGCTGGTCGTTCACCCAGCCGGACTTCACCGAGCTGTACGAGGTGGTCAAGGGCAACGGTCCGTGCAACGCCGAGCGCCTGGCGAACCGGGTCAAGGCGCATGAGGACGGTGCCTGGGTCCGCGAGGCGGCGCAGGCCTATGCGGCGAAGAAGGCCGAGGCGGCCGCGTGAGCACCAAGGACTGGCCGCTGTGGGAGGTGTTCGTGCGGTCCCGCCGGGGACTGTCGCACGGGCATGTCGGCAGCCTGCACGCGCCGGACGCGCAGATGGCGTTGCGGAACGCGCGGGACGTGTACACCCGCCGCCAGGAGGGCGTGTCGATCTGGGTGGTGCCGGCGTCCGCGATCACCGCGTCCAGCCCGGACGAGAAGGACGAGTTCTTCGACCCGGCTGGCGACAAGATCTACCGGCACCCGACGTTCTACGAGATCCCCGAGGGCGTCGAGCACCTGTGAACACCGACCTGTTCGCCTACACCCTCCGGCTCGGTGACGACGCGCTGGTCGCCGCGCAGCGGATGGGGGAGTGGATCGCCAATGCTCCCCAGCTCGAGGAGGACGTTGCCCTGGGCAACATCGGTCTCGACCAGCTCGGTCAGGCCCGGTCGCTGCTGTCCTACGCGGCCGAGATCGAGGGAGCCGGCCGGACCGAGGACGACCTGGCCTACCTGCGCGACGAGCGCGAGTTCACCAACCTGCTGATCTGCGAGCGCCCGAACGGCGACTTCGCCGTCACGATCGCGCGGCTGCTGTACTTCGCCACCTACCAGCACCTGCTGTACGACGCCCTGCAGGGCTCGTCCGACGAGACGCTGAGCGGGGTCGCCGGCAAGGCGGTGAAGGAGGTCGCGTACCACGTCGACCACGCCACCCAGTGGGTGCTCCGGCTCGGTGACGGTACCGAGGAGAGCCACCGGCGGATGCAGGCCGGACTTGACCAGCTGTGGCCGTACACGGGCGAGATGCTCGCGTCCGACGACCTGGTAGGGCGCCTGGCGGGCGTGGCCGTGGACCCGTCGGGTTTCGCCGACGAGTGGCATCGCCGGGTGCGGGACGTGATCGAGACCTCGACCTGTGCGGCACCGGAGGCGTCGTACCAGCACACCGGCGGTCGCGACGGCCGGCACACTGAGGCGATGGGCTACCTGCTCGCCGAGCTCCAGCACGTCGCCCGTTCCCACCCTGGAGCGACCTGGTGACCCGCCAGTCCTTGCGTCCGCCGAACCCGAGCCAGGCTCACGCGCCTTCGGCGGACGCACTGCGGATCCGGGAGGCGGTCGGGCAGGTGCTGGACCCGGAGGTGCCGGTGCTGACGATCGAGGACCTGGGCGTGCTGCGGGACGTGCGGGTGGACGGAGACCGGGTCACGGTGGTGGTCACGCCGACGTACTCGGGCTGCCCGGCGATGGACGTGATCCGGACCCGGATCGGCGACACCCTGGACGAGCTCGGCGTGGCGTCGTACGAGATCGAGACGGTGCTCGCGCCGGCGTGGACGACGGACTGGATGAGCGACGATGGCAAGCGCAAGCTGACCGAGTACGGGATCGCGCCGCCGACCGGCCGCCGCGCGGTCGGCGGTCCGGTGGCGCTGACGCTGACCATCCGTTGTCCGCTGTGCGGGTCGCCGGACACCAGCGAGCTGAGCCGGTTCGGCTCGACCGCGTGCAAGTCGCTGTGGCGCTGCAACTCCTGCCGTGAGCCTTTCGACCACTTCAAGGCGATCTGACATGGCCGAGACCGCCACAGCGACCAGGCGGCGGCATGCCGTCTTCCATCCACTGAGCGTGCAGGCGATCGAGCCGCTGACCGACGACGCGGTGGCGATCACCTTCGAGGTACCGGACGAGCTGAAGGACGAGTTCGAGTTCACCGCGGGCCAGCACCTGAACATCCGCACCGCCGGCGCCGGCGACGACACCCGGCGCAGCTACTCGATCTGCTCGCCGGCCGGGTCCGGGGTGCTGCGCATCGCGGTCAAGGTGATCCCGGGCGGGCACTTCTCGGCGTACGCCGCGACCGGCATGAAGGTCGGCGACGTGGTGGACGTGATGACTCCGCTCGGCCGGTTCAACACACCGCTGGACCCGGCCAACGCCAAGCATTACGCGTTCGTCGCGGCCGGCAGCGGGATCACCCCGGTGCTGTCGCTGATCGCGACCACGCTCGCGGTCGAGCCGCACAGCCGGGTCACGCTGCTGTACGGCAACCGCACCGCCGGCTCGGTGATGTTCGCCGACGAGCTCGCCGACCTCAAGGACTCGTACGCCGAGCGGCTGCACCTGGTCCACGTCCTGTCGCGCGAGTCGACCGGGGTCGAGCTGTTCAACGGCCGCATCGACGCAGACCGGCTGAGCCGGATCCTCGACACGATCCTGCCGGCGGACAGCGTGGACGAGTGGTTCCTGTGTGGCCCGTACGCGATGGTCGTCGGCGCCCAGGAGGTGCTCACCGGACGCGGCGTGGAGCGCAGGCACATCCACGCGGAGCTGTTCCACGTCGGCGACATCCCGCCGCCGCCCGCCGAGCAGGCCGCGCCGGTGGACGAGGACGCGGCCGAGGTGACGGTAGTGCTGGACGGCAGACGGTCCACTTTCGGGCTGAAGGAGCACGACAAGCCGGTCCTGGACGCCACGCTGGCGGTCCGATCGGACGCGCCGTTCGCGTGCAAGGGCGGCGTCTGCGGCACATGCCGAGCGAAGCTAGTCGACGGCACCGTCCGGATGGACACCAACTGGGCCCTGGAACCGGACGAGGTGCGAGCAGGTTACGTCCTCACCTGTCAGTCCCACCCCACCAGCCCGACCGTCACCCTCGACTACGACGCCTGAGCCGTACGGGGTCTGACCCAAAATCTGACCCAGCATCGCCGACTGGACCCAATCGCCAAGGTGTGTCCGCGCCGAGTGGACGCGAGTTTCAGCCCGCCCCGGCCAACCTGGAACATGCGACCAGTGGAGGCCAACACACCCTGGAACTCGGGTCCAGTCGGCGCCAAAAGGGGGAGGTCAGGGGCGGCGGGTCGCGCGCATCTCTTGCTCGAGGCGCCATGTGGCGCCGCCGTCGTCGGAGATCTCGCCGCGCCAGACGAACGAGTCCGGCTTGATGTCGTTGAACGACCAGCGGATCGGGCGACCGTCGGACTGCTCGCCCTGCTGCATGATCCGGTCACCGGCGCGGCGGCCGACCAGGCTGCAGTACGAGCCCCACTTCGGCGCGACCCACTGGACCCGCCAGGCGTCGATGGCCGGGTCGTAGGCGCGCACCGTCGTGCCGAAGCCGCGCTCCGGCGAGCCCCAGAGGTCCTGGACCGCTCGGCCGTCGAGCACCCAGCCGAAGTGCACCTCGCCGCGGCTGTCGAACCACTCGCCGCGCTCCTCGTCGTACTGGTGGTTGTCGATATCCCAGGAGCCGACGAACTGGCCGTACAGGCCGGCGTTGTCGCCGAGATCGGGATGCGGCCCGTCGGCGGACAGGTACGGAATGATCGGGTTGTCCATGCAGTCCAGCCTGGCTGGATCGTCGCCGCGAGTCTTGAACGATCTTGCGCTCATCTTGTCGGTGCGGACGCATAGCGTGGACCCGTGCTCGAGTCACGGACGCTGGTCGACACCGCGGAGGCGACCGTCGCCGAGGTGCGCTGCCTGCACGAGCAGCCGGGCTGGTCGGCCCTCGAGCCCGTCAGGCGGTTCGGGGTGGTGCTGGTGCGGTCCGGGGTGTTCCGGCGCGAGGTCGACGGTGCGGAGGCGGTGGTCGACGCGTGCGCGGGCTATGTGCAGCGGCCGGGGAGTGAGCAGCGGTTCAACCATCCGGCGGGCGACGACGTCTGCACGTTCGTGTCGCTGCCGGCGGCCGAGCTCGAGCTGGTCACCCGTGGAGCAGAGCTGTCCAGGGACGCGCCGGTGCTCACGTCGGCGGCGGTCGACCTCGGGCACCGGGCGCTGGCCGCCAGGGCACGGGCCGGGACGGCGGCACCGGACGAGCTCGCGGAGCGAGCCGTCGTCCTGGTCGGCGGCGTGCTGGCCGGGCTGGCGCCCGACGCGGTCGCGGCAGGCTTCCCGGTGGCACGGTCGGCGCACCGGGCGGCCGACCAGGTCCGGCAGGCGCTGGCGACCGATCCGGGTCTCGGACTGGCGGACCTTGGACGGGTCGCCGGCCTGTCGTCGTACCACGTGAGCCGGGTGTTCCGGCGGACGACGGGCGTGACGATCAGCGCGTTCCGGTCCCGGCTCAAGGTGCGGCAGGCACTGGACCGGCTGGCCGCCGGCGAGCGGGACCTGGCCGCGCTCGCGATCGGCTCACGGTTCGCCGACCAGGCGCATCTGACCCGCGTTGTGCGGCGGGAGACCGGCCGCACGCCCGGTCAGCTGCGGGCCTTGCTCGCCCCCTGACCGCTCGGGCCGGAACCGGTCTGGGCGGACGCTGTCGTGAGTATCACCACCGACCGTGAAATTCGGTGACCGATCGTCGACGTCCGTGGCATTCCAAGAAAATTCTCCTGATCCGTGTAACACCTGGCCGGGCTCCAGCGATAGGACGAGTGAGCCTGGTGGCTGCCCGGACCCCCGAGCGGACAGCCACCAGGCTCTATCCATATCCATGCCCAACGACCGGGCCCGCTTGCCAGGCCCGCGTGTCGTGCCGGTGCACCCCGACACCTGACGGACACGGACCGGTAGCCTGACGCTCATGGCCACTGCAGCACCTTCCACCCCTTCGCACACTCCGTTCGGCCGGGTCGGCACCGCGATGGTGACCCCCTTCGACTCCGAGCGGGCGCTCGATCTGGACGCCGCCCAGCGGCTCGCCAGCCACCTCGTCGACCACGGCAGCGACGCGCTCGTGATCAGCGGTACGACGGGGGAGTCGCCGACCACGAACGACAAGGAGAAGGCGGACCTGCTCCGGGTCGTGCTGGAGGCGGTCGGGGACCGCGCCACGATCGTCGCGGGCGTCGGCAGCTTCGACACCGCGCATACGGTGTCCGCGGCGCGGGCGGCCGAGGCGATCGGCGCGCACGGGCTGCTGGTCGTCACGCCGTACTACAACAAGCCGCCGCAGGACGGCATCCGGCAGCACTTCACCGCGGTCGCAGACGCGACCGGCCTGGACGTGATGCTGTACGACGTCCCGGCCCGGACGGCGATGAAGATCGCCACCGAGACACTGCTGCAGCTCGCCGAGCACCCGCGGATCGTCGCGGTCAAGGACGCCAAGGGCGACCTCGCTGCCACCACGAAGGTGCTCGCCAACACCGACCTGGCGATCTACAGCGGCGCGGACGAGCTCAACCTGCCGCTGTTGGCGATGGGCGCCGTCGGCATGGTCAGCGTGGTCGGGCACGTCGCGGGCGACGACTACCGGGCGATGGTGGAGGCCGTCGACGTCGGTGACCTGGCGAGCGCTCGCGAGATCGACCGGCGACTGGTGCCCGCGGTCGAGGCGATCATGACCCGCACTCAGGGCGCGATCATGGCCAAGGCGGCGCTCAAGCTGACCGGCGTACTGGAGCACGCCACCATGCGACTGCCGCTGGTGGATGCGACCCCCGAACAGGTGGACTGGCTGACCACGGACCTCAAGACCGCGGGTCTCCTGCGATGAGTCATCCGCATCCCGATCTGTCCGCGCCCGGTCCGCTCAGTCCGGGCGCGCTCCGCGTCATCCCGCTCGGTGGTCTCGGCGAGGTCGGCCGGAACATGACCGTCTTCGAGTACGACGGCAAGCTGCTGATCGTCGACTGCGGTGTGTTGTTCCCGGAGGAGAACCACCCCGGCGTCGACCTGATCCTGCCGGACTTCGAACCGATCCGTGGCCGGCTGGACGACATCGAGGCGGTCGTCCTCACACACGGGCACGAGGACCACATCGGCGCCGTGCCGTACCTGCTGCGGGAGCGGCTGGACCTCCCGCTGATCGGCTCCCGGCTGACGCTCGCGCTGCTCGAGGCGAAGCTGAAGGAGCACCGGCACCGCAACGTCCCGCAGATCGTGGTCAAGGAAGGTGACGTGATCACCTTCGGGCCGTTCGAGTGTGAGTTCGTGGCGGTGAACCACTCGATCCCGGACGCGCTCGCGGTGGCGATCCGGACCGGCGCCGGCACCGTGCTGCACACCGGCGACTTCAAGATGGATCAGCTGCCGCTGGACAACCGGATCACCGACCTGCGCGCATTCGCCCGGCTCGGTGAGGAGGGCGTGGACCTGTTCTGCGTCGACTCGACCAACTCCGAGGTGCCGGGCTTCACCACTCTGGAGCGCGACATCTCGCCGGTGCTGGACCGGGTCTTCGCCGGCTCCGACCAGCGGATCATCGTCGCCTGCTTCGCCTCCCACGTGCACCGGGTCCAGCAGGTGATGGACGCCGCGGTGCAGCACGGCCGCAAGGTCGCGTACGTCGGCCGGTCGATGGTGCGGAACATGGGCGTGGCCCGCGACCTGGGCTTCCTCACCGTGCCGGGCGACACGCTGATCGACATGCGCGAGCTGGAGAACCACCCGCCGGAGAAGGTGGTGCTGATCTCGACCGGCTCCCAGGGCGAACCGATGTCCGCATTGTCGCGGATCGCCGCGAACGACCATCACGTGGTGCGGATCCAGCGCGGCGACACCGTCGTACTGGCGTCGTCGCTGATCCCCGGGAACGAGAACTCGGTGTACCGGGTGATCAACGGCCTGACCCGGCACGGCGCGAAGGTCGTACACAAGGGCAACGCCCTCGTCCACGTATCGGGACACGCGAGTGCGGGCGAGCTGCTGTACTGCTACAACATCGTGAAGCCGCGCAACGTGATGCCGATGCACGGCGAGATCCGGCACCTGCACGCGAACGCGGAGCTGGCCCGGCAGACCGGCGTCCCGGCGGACAACGTCGTGGTCGTCGAGGACGGCGTGGTCGTCGACCTGGTGGATCGCAAGGCGAAGGTCGCGGGCAAGGTCGACTGCGGCTACGTGTTCGTGGACGGGTCGACGGTCGGCGACATCACCGAGACCTCGCTGAAGGACCGCCGGATCCTCGGCGACGAGGGATTCATCTCGATCATCGCGGTGATGGACTCGGTGACCGGCAAGCTGACCGCGGGTCCCGAGATCCACGCGCGGGGGTTCGTCGAGGACGACAGCGTGTTCGACGAGGTGAAGCCGCAGATCGAGGCCGAGATCGACAAGGCGATCAGCTCGGGGGTGGACGACACGTACCAGCTGCAGCAGGTGATCCGCCGGGTCGTCGGCAAGTGGGTCAGCGACAAGCTGCGCCGCCGGCCAATGATCATCCCGGTCGTGATCGAGAGCTAAGGGGGACCGGCGGTCATGTCGACAGCCAACGGTTCGGGGCAGCGGCGCCCGACGATGAAGGAGGTCGCGGCGCGGGCGGGGGTCGCGCTCAAGACGGTCTCCCGGGTGGTGAACGAGGAGCCGAACGTCAGCCCAGAGCTGACCGCGAAGGTGCAGCAGGCGATCCAGGAGCTGAACTACACGCCGAACGAGAGCGCCCGGATGCTGCGCCGTGGCAGGACCGGCACCGTCGCGGTGGTGATCCGCGACATCGGCGACCCGTTCTTCGCCTCGCTCGGCCGGGCGGTCGAGCTGTGGGCCCGGTCCACCGGCTCGGTGCTGATGATCGGGCTCACCGACGAGGACCCGGACCGCGAGCGCGACGTCTGCCTGGAGTTCGTGGCGCGGCGGCCGGATGCGCTGATCATGGCGCCGATCGGAGAGACCCAGGAGTACCTGGCGCCACACGTGGATGCCGGCATGGCGGTGGTCACGATCGACCGGCCGGCACACGGGATCGAGGCAGACGCGGTGCTCGCCGACAACGCCGGCGGCATCGACCAGGCCGTCGACCACCTGGTCAAGCTCGGCCACCAGCGGATCGCGTACCTGGGCGACGACGAGCGGATCTTCACCGCTCGGGAACGCGTGGTCGCGTACCGGGCGGCGATGCGGCGGCACGACCTCGAGGTGGACGAGGACATGGTGCACCTGTCCGAGCCGACCACCGAGGGGATCGGGATCACGCTGTCCGCGGTGCTCGACGTGCCGTCGCCGGCGACCGCGATCATCAGCGGCAACAACCGCACCACGGTCGAGGTGCTGCGCGGGCTGGCCGGGCGGCGGGAGCAGGTCGCGCTGGTGTCGTTCGACGACCTGGAGCTCGGCGACCTGCTCACGCCCGGGCTGACCGCGGTCGCGCAGTCCGCGGACGTGATGGCCCGGACCGCGATCCAGCTGATGACCGAACGGCTGCCCGAGCCGCACCGCCCGAGCCGTACCGTCCGTGTCCCGGTCCGGCTCACCATTCGCGGCTCCGGCGAGATCGCACCCTCGACCTGATCCCCGCAAGCCTTGAATGCGGACGTTGGCTCGGACGGACGTGTACGACGGACGTCCACGGACCGGGCTAGGATCACCGCCGTGAGCAATCGCGAGAAGCTGCTGGCCGGCGCGAAACAACTGATCTCCGAGAAGGGCTACGGCCAGATCACCGCGCGGGACCTGGTGACGGTGTCCGAGACCAACCTCGCGTCGATCGGGTACCACTTCGGGTCGAAGGAGGCGCTGCTCACCGAGGCGGTGCTGGACTCGTTCACCAGCTGGGGTGCGGACCTGAAGCGGGCGATCGGCGAGATCGACACCGACGACCCGGCCGAGCGGCTCGCCGCGATCCTGGACACCCTGGTCGGGTTCTTCAGCACCGACCAGAGCTCGACGATCGCGAGCATCGAGGCGTTCGCCCGGTCCCCGCACGCGCCCGAGGTCCGCGAACGACTGGCCGCCGTGTACGCCGACTCCCGCGCCGCGGTCGCGAGCGTGGTGCTCGAGGTCGACCCCGCCGACGTGGACGCACAGCAGGCGCACCGGATCGGGTCGCTCGGCCTGGCCCTGATCGACGGGCTCGCGCTGCAGTGGCTCGTCGACCCGAAGCACGCTCCGTCGGGCTCCGACATCGCCGAGGCGCTCCGAGACCTCGGCGCGCGCCAGCGCTGATTTGTCAGGCAGCTCGCCGCATAGTCACCGGAGCGTCACCGCGTCTGCATAGGGCTGTCTCGGTACATCTACGGCACGAGTGCGAGGACGTCGTCGGCGCTGCCCCAGGACCATGTGACGCCGATCCCGCCGTGGCCGTAGTTGTGGATGCACATCGCGGTTCCGAGCGACTCCCGTTCGAGCCGCGGTGTGTCCCGCACCGGCCGCAGCCCGGCCTCGACCGCGAGGATCTCTGCACCGGCCAGCCGGGGCTCGACCGCGGTACAGCGGGCCAGGATCTGCTGGGTGGCCGCCGGGTCGGGGGTGCGGTCCCAGTCGTCATCGATCTGTACGCCGCCGAGCACCACCCTGTCGCCGTACGGGAAGAACCCGGCCCAGGCGTTCCCCTCCAGTGCGGCCTCGTAGAAGAACGTGTCCAGCCCGGGGTTGGCGACGATCACGTGCTGTCCCTTGACCGCGCGGACCCGGTCGTCACCGACCAGGTCGCGAGCACCGGTCCCGGTGCAGTTCACCACCACCGGTGCCGCCTCGGCGGCCTCGGCCAGGTCGGCGACCCGGCGCAGCACGATCTCGCCGTCGGCGGCGGTGAGCCGGGAGCTCAGATAGTCCAGGTACCGCGGCATGTCCGCGGTCGGCACCTCGACCCAGAACGCGACCGGGAACCCGGCCGACTCGTCCGGGTCGCAGAGCGCGAACCCTGGGATCCGGGACGCCCACGGCGGGGCGTCCCCCGCTCTTGACGCCAGCCGCCCGCGCCCGAGGCGCACACCAGTGTCAGGCTGCTGCGCCAGCTCACGGAAGACGGTGTCGGCGGCCTTGCCCCAGCGGTCCAGCCGCTCGTCGCCGTACGGGAAGTTCGGCCCGCACAGCGCACCCGCCACTGCCGAGGTGGTGTCCCGCGGCTGCTCCGCACTCCACACCGTGACCCGCCGGCCCGACTCGGCCAGCCGGATCGCGCTCGTCAGTCCAACCACACCCGCGCCCACCACGATGACGTCCATGCGGTCCAGCATGGCCCCAGCGCGGTGCCGCGGGCTTGAACGTTCGGGAGATCAAGGCCCTCGCGGACGTCGTGTGGGCTACCAGATCCGTGGGGCGCTGAGGTCGCGCGGGTCGTCGACGGGCTGGCAGCCCTGCTCGGTGACCCGGTAGCCGAACCGCGGCCCGTCGGTCGCCAAGATGCGCACCGCCCGCAGCAGCCGGTCGACGTGCTCGCGGCTGGTGCCCAGGCCGAGGCTGGCCCGGACCGCGGTCGCGCTGCCGGACCCGGCGAGCAGGTGGTCGGTGAGCAGGTGGGCGCAGAACCTGCCGTCCCGCACGCCGATGCCGTACTCGGCCGCCAGCGCCGCCGAGACCAGGGTCGGGTCCAGCCCGTCGATCGTGAACGCGACAGTGCCGACCCGGTCCGCGTCCGGCCCGAACAGGCTGTACGACGTCACACCGGCGATGTCCGCGAGCCCGCCGGTCAGCCGCTGCTGCAGCTGCCGTTCGTGCTGCTCGATCGCCTCCCGGTGCCGAGTGATCGTCGCGCAGGCCGCGGCGAGCGCGATCGCGCCGATCACGTTGGGGGAGCCGCCTTCGTGCCGGGCCGGCCCGTCCGCCCACACCACCGTGCTGTCACTCACCGCGACACTGGCGCCGCCGCCGGCGAGGTACGGCTCCCCGGCCGCAAGCCAGTCGGCGCGGCCGACCAGCGCACCGCAGCCGAACGGCGCGTACAGCTTGTGGCCGGAGATCGCGACCCAGTCCACGCCGAGCGCGGTGATGTCGACCGCCCGGTGCGGCGCGAGCTGGGCCGCGTCCAGGCAGACCCTGGCGCCGTGCGCCTTCGCCACCGCGGCGATCTCGGCGACCGGGAAGAGCTCGCCGGTGACGTTCGACGCGCCGGTGACGCAGACCAGCCGCGGGCCGTCAGGCGCTGCGCGCAGCGCGTCCGCGACCGCGGTCACCGCGGCGGCCGGAGATGCCGGAGGAGCGAGCCGGACGGTCCGGTCGTCCGGCCACGGCAGCAGGGCCGCGTGGTGCTCGGTCTCGAACACGACGACAGTCGTTGCCTGTGGCAAGCACCCGGCGAGCAGGTTGAGCGCGTCGGTGGTCTGCCGGGTGAACACCACCTGGTCGTCCGGCCGGGCGCCGACGAAGGAGTGCACCTCCGCGCGGGCCCGCTCGTACCACTGGGTGGTGATCCGGGACGCGTACCCGTTGCCGCGATGAACCGACGCGTACGACGGCAGTGCGGCGTCCACGGCGCGTCGTACCGCCTCCAGGCAGGGTGCGCTGGCGCCGTGGTCGAGGTTCGCGTAGTCGGTCACCCGGCCGTCGGCCAGCGGTACCAGCAGGTCGGCGCCGGCGGTGGTGGGCAGGTTGCCCGCGGAGGTCAGCGGCAGGTGGGGTGCCCGGTCGGTCGTGGTACAGGCCGGCTCGAGGATGGACAGGATCGACATGCTCAACTCCCGGAGGTCCGCACTTGCCGATCGGGGTCCCGACCGGCCAGGTCCTCACCCGGGGCACCCCACCGCGGTGGAGGGTTGCCGGCCAGCAAGCCGGGGCTTGACGCTGGCGCTCATGACCTGCGCCGACTGTAGGTGGCTGCATGGGCAGACTTCCAGCCCGAATCCCGGTATCCGAGACGCCGTCTCATATTGCAGGCGGGACGAACCCGGGCAGCACCTCCGCCGACTCCAGCGCCCGCGCCACGTCGAGCAGGTCGAGCTCGGACCAGCGAGGTCCGACCAGCTGTACGCCGACGGGCAGGCCGCCGTCGTCCAGCCCGGCCGGCACGGCCAGCGCCGGCTGCCCGGTCAGGTTGGCGAAGACCAGCGGGTGGCCGTGTGCGTCGTACCGCACCTGCTGACCGTCCACGTCCGCGACCGAGCCGTCGGTGTGCGGGAACGCGGTCGTCATCGTCGCGGGCAGCACCAGCGCGTCGACCTCGCTGAAGTATCGCTCGAAGGACGCCGTGAGGCGGTCCCGCTCGTCCAGCGCCGCCAGGTACCAGGCCAGTGAGCGCTGCTCGTCGGACAGCTCCGCCCCGGGCGCGAAGATCTGGGTCACGGCGCCGAGCAGGCCGCCGTACACCTCGTGCAGCCGGTCCCAGTCGACCTCGGGAAGCCGCTCGACAACCCGTGCTCCCGCGTCCGACGCGGTGGCCGCGACCCGTTCGACCGCCGTCCGGACGGCGCGCGAGACGGTGGCGCCGGGCAGCGCCGGTACGACGGCCAGCCGCAGCTCGTCCACCGCGCGCGGCCGGGCCCGGGGGATCGAAACCGGCGGGACGTCGAGATCGGCGCCGTCCGGACCGGCCGTCAGCCGCAGCGCCAGCTCCAGGTCGTCCAGGTCGCATGCCATCGGACCGAGCGAGCTCATGATCCGGACCGAGCGCTGCACGCCGGGCAGGTGGAAGAAGCCGGTCAGCGGAACCCGGTGCTCGGTGGTCTTCAGGCCGTACACACCGCAGAACGCGGCCGGCAGCCGCAGCGACCCGGCCAGGTCGGAGCCGTACTCCAGCGGTGTCAGCCCGGCCGCCAGCGCCGCCGCCGCGCCACCACTCGAGCCGCCCGCGGTCCGGGTGGTGTCCCAGGGGTTGTTCGTCCGGCCGAAGATCTCGTTGGCGCTCTGGTAGTCGGCCAGGTAGGGCGGCACGTTCGTGTGGCCGGCGATGACCGCGCCGGCCTGCTTCAGCCGGGCCGCGACGGTACCGTCCGCGTCGGCGACCCGGTCCAGCTCGCGGGAACCGAGCGTGGTCCGCAGCCCGGCCACGTCGTGCCCGTCCTTCAGTGTCATCGGTACGCCGTGCAGCGGGCCCCGCTCTGCTTCGGCGAGCGCGTCGGCGGCCTTCGCCTGCTCGAACCCGCGGTCGGGGTCGAGCGAGACCACGGCGGTCAGGGCCGGGTTCAGCCGCTCGATCCGGTCCAGCTGATCGGTCAGCGCCTCGACCGCGCTCAGCTCGCCCGCCAGCAGCCGCCGGATCAGCTCGCGGGCCGTCATGACGCGGTCCCCGCCACGGGTACCACCGGCTCCTGCAGCTCGGTCACCCAGCCGGCCGGGTCGTCGGCGGGGCAGGCGATGGTGAGCTCGCGGGGCGGGCCGGCGGAGCGGTACCCGTTCTCGTCGATCCAGTGGGCCAGGCCCTGCACCACCGGCAGCACGTCGTCCATCGGGCCGCGGTGCAGCACCGTCGCCGCCCGCTCGACGGCCGGCAGGTCGACCACGGTGACCCCTTCCGCGGGTGAGTTCACCGGCACTGTCGCGTGCACGGTCACGCCGTCCGCCGCGTCCTCGTAGTAGGCCAGCCGTTCCCCGGCCGGCTGGACACCCGCCCGGGCCAGCCGCGCGTACAGCTCGCCGTACAGCGGCCGGATCACGGCCGTGATCGCCTCCGGGTAGTACCCCGCCGCGGTCCCGGTGAGCTCTGCCACCCGCACCGCCGGCAACGGCTTCAGCACTACCTCGTCGGCCGGCAGCAGCCCATCGGACTCGATCGAGCGCAGCCGGGACTCGACGTTCGCGAGGCTGGCGGTGTCGGCGGCGATCTGCTCGGTGAGCTCCGCCTGGCGCAGCCGCAGCATGCCGCGCAACTCCGCCAGGTCCACCTTCTCGTCGAGCATCGAGCCGACCTGCTGGAGCGTGAAACCGAGGTCCTTGAGCGCGACGATCCGGTTCAGCCGGGCCAGCTGCCCGGCGTCGTACTGGCGGTACCCGGTGCTCTCGTCGGTGTGTGCCGGCCGCAGCAGGCCGATCGCGTCGTAGTGCCGCAGCATCCGGACGGACACCCGACCGTGCCTGGCGAAGTCTCCGATGGTGAACATGATCAACCGGTCTAGCCCCTCACACAGTGTCAGGGTCAAGGGCCTCCGTTCGGCGTGTGACACGTGTGACTGCAGTGGCTGCCGGGGTAACCTGCGGGATATGGCGACCCGCACGTCTTCCCCGGCGCGGGCGCGGAACTCGAAGGCGAGCCGACCCGAATCAGGTCGGTCGTCGGGCGGTACCCGTCCTCGTCCATCAGGCGCCCAGCGACGTGGGCAGAGCAAGGCTCGCAGTGGCAACTCGACCGCCCGGGCTCGCACGCGCACGTCCCGGCCCGCCGCCGCGTCAGGCCCCGGTCCGTTCGCAACCTTCATGCTCGGTATCGGCCGCGGGCTGGTCCGGGTCTGGCTCGGCGTCGCGCATGTGATCGGCGGGATCGTCCGGGGTATCGGCCACGGTGCGCGCGACCTCGACCCCGCGCACCGTCGCGACGGCGGCGGCCTGGCCCTTGTCGGGCTGGCCGTCGTGGTCGCCGCGGCCGTCTGGTGGCAGCTTCCCGGCGCGGCCGGCGACGCGGCCCGCGCGGTGGTGAACGGCAGCGTCGGCCTGGTCGGCTGGGCTGTGCCGCTGCTGCTGCTCGTCGCCGCCTGGCGCACGCTGCGGCATCCGGACCGCAACGGTCCGGCCGGACGCCAGGTGATCGGCTGGTCGTCGATGCTGCTCGGCGTCCTCGGCCTGGTGCACATCGCGCACGGCATCCCGCGGCCCGGAACGCCCGACTCGCAGGGCACGCTGGAGGAGGCGGGCGGCGCGATCGGGTACGTGATCTCCTCGCTGCTGTCCGACCTGCTCACCCAGTACGTCGCCGCGCCGCTGCTGGTGCTGCTGGCGATCTTCGGCGCGCTGGTGGTGACCGGCACGCCGGTGCACCTGGTCCCGGTCCGGATCAGGGCCGCGTTCGACGTGCTGCGCGGGCGCGCCGTCGTACCGGGGCAGGAGACCGGCGACACCGCGGGCGCGAAGACCGAGGACACCGTCCGGCTCAGCCGCAAGGGGCGCCGGCAGAAGGCTGCCCAGACCGACGACGAGGAGTCCGGCGACAAGCCGTACGACTCGCCTGTGCTGGAGCGCCGCGAGCTGTTCAGGCGCAAGAAGAAGCCGGTCGAACCCGCGCCCGACGGTGATACGGACACCGCGGAGATCGTTGCTGAGGGCACCAATACTCCGGCTGTGGTGACGGAGAAGGACACCGGCAAGTCCGAACCGCCGCCGCACACGCCGCTGCCGCAGCGGGTCGAGCAGCTCAGCCTGTCCGGCGACATCACCTACACGCTGCCGGACGGCCAGGTGCTCAAGCCCGGCTCGGTGCACAAGACCCGTACCAAGGCCTCGGACCAGGTGGTCGAGCGGCTCACCGAGGTGTTCGAGCAGTTCGGTATCGACGCTCAGGTGACCGGCTACACCCGCGGCCCGACGGTGACCCGGTACGAGGTCGAGCTCGGCTCCGCGGTCAAGGTGGAGAAGGTCACTGCGCTGAGCAAGAACATCGCGTACTCCGTGGCCTCCGCGGACGTACGGATCCTGTCGCCGATCCCGGGCAAGTCCGCCATCGGCATCGAGATCCCGAACACCGACAAGGAGATCGTCAGCCTCGGCGACGTGATCCGGTCCGCGACGGCGCGCAACGACCACCACCCGATGGTGGCCGGGCTCGGCAAGGACGTCGAGGGCGGCTTCGTGGTCGCGAACATGGCGAAGATGCCGCACCTGCTGGTCGCCGGCGCCACCGGTTCCGGCAAGTCGTCGTTCGTGAACTCGGTGATCACCTCGGTCCTGATGCGGGCCACCCCGGACGAGGTGCGGATGGTGCTGGTCGACCCGAAGCGGGTGGAGCTCAACAACTACGAGGGCATCCCGCACCTGATCACGCCGATCATCACGAGCCCGAAGAAGGCGGCCGAGGCGCTGCAGTGGGTCGTCCGCGAGATGGACATGCGGTACGACGATCTGGCCGCGTTCGGCTTCCGGCACGTCGACGACTTCAACAAGGCGGTCCGGTCCGGCAAGGTGCAGCCGCCGGCCGGCAGCGAGCGCAAGCTGGCGCCGTACCCGTATCTGATGGTCGTGGTCGACGAGCTCGCGGACCTGATGATGGTGGCGCCGCGAGACGTGGAGGACTCGATCGTCCGGATCACCCAGCTCGCCCGGGCGGCGGGTATCCACCTGGTGCTCGCGACGCAGCGTCCGTCGGTCGACGTGGTGACCGGCCTGATCAAGGCGAACGTGCCGTCCAGGCTCGCGTTCGCGACGTCGTCGCTTGCCGACAGCCGAGTCATCCTGGACCAGCCCGGCGCGGAGAAGCTGGTCGGCCAGGGCGATGGGCTGTTCCTGCCGATGGGCGCCAGCAAGCCGATGCGGATCCAGGGCTCCTGGGTCACCGAGGCCGAGATCCGGTCCGTGGTGGGGCACTGCAAGAAGCAGCTGCAGCCGACGTACCGCGAGGACGTCACCGCAGCAGCCGGACCGAGCCGCGACCTGGACGACGAGATCGGCGACGACCTCGACCTGGTCTGCCAGGCCGCCGAGCTGATCGTCTCGACGCAGTTCGGCTCCACGTCGATGCTGCAACGCAAGCTTCGGGTCGGCTTCGCCAAGGCGGGCCGCCTGATGGACATCCTGGAGAGCCGTGGCGTGGTGGGCCCGAGTGAGGGATCCAAGGCCCGTGACGTCCTGGTCAAGCCCGACGACCTCGAGGACTTCATCGCCACCCTGCGAGGAGAGTGACCACGATGACGCTGACCGCCGCCCGCTCAGCCGACGCCTCAGCACCAGCCGCAACCGACCCAGCAACCGACCCAGCAACCAAACCCGAAACCGACCCCGCGACCAAACCCGCGACCGAGCCCGGCCGGGTCGGCACCTCTGTCGACCCCGGTACCGCCGCCGGTCAGACGACTCCTGCGACCATCGAGGCGACCGCGGATCCGGTCGTCGGCGCGATCGGTTCCGGCGCGGACGAAGCGGTCGAGCTGGTGCCTGACACCTCCGGCCCGGGGTCCCGCCCGGAGGCGGACCGGCCCGCCGAGTTCACCGTGCGACCGGCGCGGCCGGTGTACGGGTTCGTGGCCGGCGGGTCCACGCTGCTGGCGCTGCTGTTCGGGATCGCGGCCCGGTCGGTCGGCGGCGGGTTCGAGTCCGGCTGGCGCTGGGCGGTGGCCGGTGGGTTCGGCGTTCTCGCGCTGGCTGCGGCCTGGACGCTGCGGTCGAAGCCGTTGCTGGTCGCCGACCGTACGGGGATCCGGCTGCGGATCCGGTCGGAGTGGATCGGCGCGCCCTGGGAGGAGATCGAGGCGGTCACCGTGCTGCCGCGCCGGCACGTGCTCGACGACGGCCGGATCGCCGTTCATCTGGCCGACCCCGGCCCGGTCGTCGCCGCGATGGACAGCGCCACCCGCAAGGTCACCGACGCGAACCGCCGGTTGACCGGATCGTCGCTCGCGGTACCGTTCGGTCTGGCGGCCACGCCGTCGGATCCCGCGGTGATCGCGGCCCTCACCGCACTGGCCGACGACCGCTGCCCGGTGACAGAGCAGCCCTGATCCTTGACCGACTCGACCGAGGCCCTTGGAGGCGGACGACGTGACTCTCGGCGAGCAGCTCGTCGCGGCCAGAGCGCGTGCCGGCCTGTCGGTCGAGGAGCTCAGCGCGAAGACCCGGATCCGTCCCGGCCTGCTGACCGCGATGGAGTCCGGCGACTTCAGCCGCTGCGGCGGCAACTTCTACGCCCGCGGGCACCTGCGCACGCTCGCCAAGGTGCTGGACACCGACCCGGCCCCACTGATCGAGGAGTTCAACGCCCAGCACGCCGCGCCCGAAGTGACACCGAGCCGCCGGGAGGAACGAGCCGACGCGAAGCGCCCGACCGTGCACGCGGCCCGCCCGCGCTGGGCGGTCGTCCTCGGCGCGATCCTGGTCGGGCTGATGGGCTGGGGGATGGTCCGGCTGTTCACGCTGCCGAACGACGTCGAGGCGACCGCCTCCCGTAGCCCGACGCCGTCGGTCACCACCAGTACGTTCCAGCGCCCTCCGCAGGTGACTGTCACGGTGCCGCCCAAGCCGAAACCCACGCCTAAGCCGACCTCGGTCCGGCTCACCCTGGTCGCCGACCACGAAGGCACCTATGTGACGCTCCGGAACTACAACGGCGAGCAGCTGTTCAGCGGCGCGCTGACCAAGGGCGTGGAGCAGACCCTGACCTACCGCGGGATGATCCTGGCCACGGTGGAGCGGCCGCGCAACGTCCGCACCTACATCAACGGCAAGCGGGTCTACCCGAAAGTCCGCCGCTTCAACGTCCTCCTCAGTGGCACCTTCGAGAAGCGCTGACCCTCTCTTTGCTCCACTTCCCGTACTGGCACGCCGTCGTGCGGCGTCCGGCGCGGCGTGTCGGTATGGGAGGCGGGTGGTGGTGATTCCCGCGGTGGCGCGGAGAGCCGTCATACTCGTGGGCGATGACAACCAACGGTGAGAAGACCACTGTCGCGCTGGTGACGCTGGGCTGCGCCCGCAACGACGTCGACTCCGAGGAGCTGGCCGCGCGGCTGGAGGCCGGTGGCTTCGCGCTCGTCGAGGACGCCGCGGACGCCGACACCGTGATGGTGAACACCTGCGGCTTCGTCGAGGCGGCCAAGAAGGACTCGGTCGACACGCTGCTCGCGGCCGCCGACTACAAGGACGGCGGGAAGGCCCGCGCGGTCGTTGCGGTCGGTTGCCTCGCGGAGCGGTACGGCGAGCAGCTGGCCGACGCTCTGCCGGAGACCGATGCCGTGCTCGGCTTCGACGACTACGACGACATCGCGGACCGATTGCAGTCGATCCTGTCCGGCACCAAGCACATCCCGCACGTACCGCGCGACCGCCGCAGGCTGCTCCCGCTGGCCCCCGCCGCCCGCGCCGGTGTCGCGACCTCGGTCCCCGGCCACGCAAGTGTGCAGGCGGTGGACGCGACGTCGGTGGATGCGCCGGATCTGGTGCGCGCGCCGGCGAGCGGACCTCGGGTGGTGCGTAGGCGGCTGGACGGCGGACCGGTGGCGCCGCTGAAGCTGGCATCGGGGTGCGACCGGCGGTGCGCGTTCTGCGCGATCCCGGCGTTCCGCGGCGCGTTCGTGTCCCGGCGCCCGACCGATGTCCTGGGCGAGGCCCGCTGGCTCGTCGAGCACGGTGTCCGCGAGGTGTTCCTGGTCAGCGAGAACTCCACCTCGTACGGGAAGGACCTCGGCGATCTGCGGCTGCTGGAGACCCTGGTCGGCGAGCTCGCCGGCGTGGACGGCGTGGACCGGGTCCGGGTGTCGTACCTGCAGCCGGCCGAGATGCGCCCGACCCTGGTGACCGCGTTGTGCTCGACTCCGGGCGTGGCGCCGTACTTCGACCTGTCCTTCCAGCACGCGTCCGGCCCGCTGCTGCGCCGGATGCGCCGGTTCGGCGACACCGAGCGGTTCCTGGACCTGATCGCGCAGATCCGGGAGCAGGCGCCTGCGGCCGGGATCCGCAGCAACGTGATCGTCGGGTTCCCCGGCGAGACTGAGGCGGACGTCGACGTCCTGTGCGACTTCCTCGACCGGTCGCGACTGGACGCGATCGGGGTATTCGGGTACTCCGACGAGGACGGTACCGAGGCCGCGTCGTTCGACCGGAAGCTCGACGAGGACACCATCGCCGAGCGGGTGGACAGGGTCAGCCGGCTGGCCGAGCAGGTCACCGCGGAACGCGCCGCGGCCCGGGTCGGGGAGACCGTCGAGGTGCTGCTCGAGTCGGTCTCGGCGGAGGACCCGGGTGTGGCCGAAGGACGCGCCGCGCACCAGGGCCCGGAGGTCGACGGGTCGACGACGGTCACCGGGCCCGGCGCGGAGGCGGCCGTCGGCGCCCTTGTTACGGCGACCGTGGTCGGCGCGGACGGCGTCGACCTGGTGGCCCGTGTCCGGTAGCGCGGCGTCCGGGGGTTCCGGCGCGGAGCCGCTGCCGGTACCTCCGCCGAGCGTGTGGAACATCGCCAACGCGCTCACCATGCTCCGGATCCTGCTGGTCCCGGTGTTCGCCTGGCTGCTGCTGCGCGACAGCGGGACCGGGGACAGCCCCGATGACGTGACCAGCCGGCTGCTGGCCACCGCCGCGTTCACGGTCGCGATCATCACCGACCGCCTCGATGGCGACCTGGCCCGCAAGCACAACCTGGTGACGAACTTCGGCAAGATCGCGGACCCGATCGCGGACAAGGCGCTGACCGGCGCCGCTTTCATCGGGCTGTCGCTGCTCGGCGAGCTCGCCTGGTGGGTGACGATCGTGGTGCTGATTCGCGAGTGGGGCGTCACCGCGCTGCGGTTCTGGGTGATCCGGTACGGCGTGATGCCGGCCAGCCGCGGTGGCAAGGCCAAGACCGTGCTGCAGGCGATCGCCCTCGGGCTGTACCTGCTGCCCTGGCACGCGAACCCCGAGGGGCACTGGTACCTGACGCTGTTCCACTGGACCGCTGTCGTCGTGATGGCGGCGGCGGTCATCGTCACGCTGGTGACCGGGCTGGACTACGTCGGCCGCGCGCTGCGGCTCCGCGCGGCCGCTCAGGGACGGACCCCATGAGCGATCCGACCAGCGATGCGAGCGGCGGCCCGGCCATGGACCTCCTGCGCCTCATCGCGGCGCTGAACGAGCTCCAGGCGACAGTCGCGACCGCGGAGTCCCTGACCGGAGGTCTGGTCGGTGCGGCCCTGACCGATGTGCCCGGGGTCTCGTCGGTCTACCGCGGTGGCGCCGTGGTCTATGCCACCGAGCTGAAGGCGACCCTGGCCGGCGTGCCGTCCGCGCTGCTCGACGAGGTCGGGCCGGTGCACCCCGACACCGCCGCAGCGATGGCGTCCGGCGTGCGCGATCGTCTCGGTGCGACATACGGCATCGCCACCACCGGTGTGGCGGGCCCCGACCCGCAGGACGGCCATCCGGCGGGCGAGGTGTACGTCGCCGCTGCCGGCCCGTTCGGGGTTCGGGTCGAGGGCCTCCAGCTGTCCGGCGACCGTCCGGCGATCCGCGCGGGCGCGGTCGCCGCGGCGATCCAGCTGGCCGCCGATCTGGTCGAATCCGACCTCCTCACGCCGTAGCACGACCTCCGAGGCACTCGCTGGGAACGATGTGGAGGAACACCGCGGACAGCCACCGGTCGGCCCTCGCGACTGCCACAGTCGCGACACGAATGGACACGCCCCCGGGATTCTGACCCGGTTACAGGTACCGTTGGTGGTCTACCGTGCGAGACTGGCAGTCGGTCGGAAGGGAGATGACCTCATGGTCCTGGTTCGTGGCCTGCTCGGCGACGTGCTGCGACGACGGCGCCTGCGGCAGGGCCGCACGCTGCGTGAGGTGTCCGCTGACGCCCGGGTGAGCCTCGGGTACCTGTCCGAGGTTGAGCGCGGCCAGAAGGAGGCGTCCAGCGAACTGCTGGCGTCGATCTGCATGGCGCTCGAGGTGCCGCTGTCGGACGTGTTCGCCGAGGTGAGCCAGGATCTCGCTCGCGAGGAGGCGCTCGTCGCCGCCCAGGCACAGGCCCTGACCTCCCAGCCGCTGGTGCTGACCCGCCCGGCGGTCGACTCGGACGTGGTCGCCTCCGCCGCCTGACCCGTCGAAGGGTCCCGGTCACACAGCCACTGTTCGCGTGCCGGACGGTCACGCCGGCCGCCGGAGCAACGGCACCTCGGTCGGGCAGTACAGCTGTAGCGCCGGAACAGGCGGCTTGCCCGCACCGCGATACATGTCGTTCGCCAGGTGCAGATGCGTGGACGAGTCCGGGAACCACAGCAGCTCGACCGGCTCGGCGAACTCGTACAGGTCGGAGAGGTCGTCGCCCTCATCGAACCGCCGACCGGCCATCACCGCCTCCGCGACCGGTGAGACGGCCTCATGGTCACACCCCGGATGCATCCCGAACACGATGATCTCCGGGTGGTCCCAGCGGCTCAGTCCGATCGTGTACGCGAAGGGCGGGGTGCGCTCGCCGGCGCCCTCGACTGCCTGCAGGAACCAGCCGTAGCGGAGCACCTGCCCGCGCACCCAGCCCCAGTACTCCTGCCGGGTCAGCCCGTTGCACATCATGCACATCGTCCGTCGTCCTCCTGTGGTCTATCGCATTGTTCGAACAGATGTTCGAAGCATGTCGGACAGTACGCCGGTGTTCCGACAGTTCAGGCAGCCCGCCGGCGCAGCGTGGCGGCGGACGGCCAGAACAGCTGCAGGGCGGGGACAGGTGGGCCAGCGCTCTCGCGGTACAGGTCGTTCGCTCGGTGCAGGTGAGTGGACGAGTCGGGCAGCTGTAGCAGGATGACCGGGTCCCGGGCGTCGTAGAGGAAGGACACGTCGTCGCCGTCGGTGAACTCGCGGCCGGCCAGCACCTGCTCGGCCACCGCGGCGAGCACGTCCTCGGCTGGTGCCGGCTCCATGCCGAACACGACCAGCTCGGGATGGCCGAGCATGGTCAGTCCGACCGTGTAGGCGTACGGGCTGTCGCCGTCGTTGCCCTCGGTCGCCTGCACGAACCAGCCGCGCTCGAGGATCGAGCTGGTCAGCAGGTCCCAGTACTCCGCGGCGGTGATGCCCTGGCAGGTTGCGCACATCTCCCGAATCCTCTCCGTAAAACAATCGAACACAGCATCGATTGATGTGCATCACTCTAGTCGGGCGTGCCGACAGGACGC
>Ga0075428_100001061_pt1 | contig 29174 bp, 26 predicted proteins | sample RhiMetdeltSRZDD2_FD_75291 | JGI IMG/M metagenome (GOLD analysis project Ga0075428, IMG submission 75291) | Populus rhizosphere microbial communities from Tennessee, USA - Rhizosphere MetaG P. deltoides SRZDD2 | ecosystem: Host-associated > Plants > Roots > Rhizosphere > Soil | place: USA... | reverse complement strand
GCCACCGCATCGGGAAGCGAGTCATCGATGGCGGACTTGGCGAGCCGCTGCTTGCCGAAGGGGCGCGGCACCGGCAGTGCGATCACGCTCGGTTGCTCCTTTCCCTCCGGCCGCACTGGAGACTGGGGGACGAAATCCGCTTGCTGGCTGCTGCGGTCGCCATCCATGCACTTGGCGAAGGCGGCGTTGATGGCGTTCTGGATGTTCGGCAACGAGCGGAAGCTGCTCGTGAGTTGCAGACAGCGTGCCCCCGCGCGGATCAACAGATCGCGGACTTCGAAGTAGATGCCGATGTCGGCGCCGCGGAAGCGGTAGATCGATTGCTTGGGATCGCCGACGAGGAAGAGCTTGCCGGGCGCCGGCACGACTCGTCGCCAGTCGGTCGTGGCAGGGTCCTGGGCGGCGAGCAGCATCAGGATCTCCGCCTGCAACGGATCGGTGTCTTGGAACTCATCGACGAAGATGTGGGAGAAGCGGCGCTGGAACTCGGCTCGGACCGTGGGCTGGTCGCGGACGAGATCGCGCGCGCGCAGCAGCAAGTCGGTGAAATCGAGCCGGCCCGTCTTTTCCTTTGATTCATCGTACCGGGCCAGCGGCTGACGGAACTCCTGATGTAGCAAGGCAGCGAGGTCGGCGTTCGCGTGGCGAGCGAACTCCTGCAACGCCGCGCGCAGGCGTGCATGCGCTTGCAACACGGCCTCCCGCGTCACGCCGTCGCCGTAACCTTTGCCATAGCCCTTGCGCGGTGCGTCGCGCTGGCCGGCCATGTCGACGAACAGCGCCTCCAGGCCGTCGTGATCCCTTCGAGCCACTCGCTCGGCGGCGCGGATGTCGGCGCTGCACTGCCGCAGCTCGCTCGTGTCGAGGAACAGTGCGTCCTTGTCCGGCTTGTCGCAGCGTGCCGAAGCGTCGGCGAAAGCATGCAGCTGTTCGACCAGGCTGGAGATCCACGTGCTGCGTTCGAACGGCGGGCGGTGCCAGGACGCGGCGAGATCGCGGCGTTCGGCGAGTGCCCAGCAAGCTGCGCGCAGGCGGCCGACAGGTCCTTCGTTGCGTGCAGCGCGTTGCCGTGTCGCGCGGTCCGCCGCTGCACCGGGTGTGCGGACGACACGCCGCAGCGCGCGCCGCAAACCGGGGGGCGGATCCTGCAGACAGGCCTCGAACCAGGCAGCGAAGGCGCGGTGAAACAGCCGCTGTGCCGCATGTTCGTCCAGCGGTTCGAAGCGCGGGTCGATGCCCGCTTCGAGCGAACGCTCGCGCAAGAGATCGGCGCAAAAGCCATGGATCGTCCCGACTCGTGCTTCCTCGAGCCGAGACAGCGCCGCTTCCAAATGATCGCGGGAAGCATCACCCAACGCCGTTTGCTGGCGAGCCTCCTCGAGCCGGACGCGAATGTGGAGCTTGAGCTCGCCGGCCGCTTTCTCGGTGAAGGTCACCGCGACGATGCGGTCGACGGTGGCGCGACCCTGCGCGAGGACGGCGACGATGCGGTGCACCAGCTCGGTGGTCTTGCCGGTGCCGGCTGCCGATTCGACCACGAGGTTGCAATCGAGATCGTGGCGAATGAGCGCGCGGGCCTCGTGATCTTGCAGCTGCGCCACGGTCCCTCACGGTGCGGGGTGTGAATGGGTCGAGGACCGCAGTGTCACATGGCGGGGGAAAGGTGGCAAGGACGGAGCATGCGGGTTCGAGCGCGTGTGCGATGCGGCACAACGGCTCCTGCCGCCTTCTTGCCCACCCGAAGCAGTGGACTCGACCCTTGCAAGCCTTGGAGGAAGGATGATCAGGTGTGCAGAACGGTCGCGCGGCAGGCGCGGAAGGCGTCCTCGAGGTAGTCGTGCAGCTCGATGCCGTCGATGTTCTCGAAGCCGACGATGCGGAACACTTGCAGCACGTCGGGGCGCATGCCGGCGAAGCGGAAGAAGCCGCGCTTCTCGCCGAGAAGGCTCAACTTGCTGACGATCACGCTCCAGCCCGCGGAGCCGATGTGGCTGACTTGGGTGACGTCGATCACGATGTCGAAGACATCCTGCGAGTAGATCTCGTCGACCGCCCGCTCGAGCGCCATCGAATCCATGCTGTCGACGTAGCCTTGCAGGACCAGAACGCCGACGGGGCGACGTTCGATCATGCGAATATCACGTTTGATCTGTAGCATGCACGACTCCGCGCGAGGTGTCACTGCATGGCACCCCATTGGTTTGGCGACTCCACTATCAAGAACGGTGCCGGTCGCGCCGCCAGGAAAGCCTGGTGTGGCCCTTCCTCATCGCGTTCTGCGATGGCGCGTCGCGGTTGCGAGGCGCGCGCGCGCCTTTCGTCTTCCAGAGCATGGCGTGCGAGAACACCGCGTCTGGTGGCGTGCCCGGCCTGCGAGGACACGGCGGCGCTGGCATGTTGTCCGTGCGCTCGCAAGTGGCTGCTGGCGGCTCACGGGAAGCTACGCAGGGTGTCGAAGGCTTCGATCTTTGGCTTGCGCTTGCTCCGTGTCTCCTCGTGCGGACCACAGACCGGGCGAAAATCGCAGCTCTGACAGGCCGATTCTCGCGGCAACGGCGGCAGGAAACCCTCGCTCACGCAGTGGTCGATGGCTTGCAGCACGTTCTTGGCATATTCGAGCGCCAGAGGATCGAGCGGAACGATGCGCTGGCGAAAACGGCCGCGGCGTGTGCAGAAGAACAGTCGCCCCTCGACGACGTCACGCTTCTCCTTGGCCTGAACCGCCAGCGCGTAGAGAACCGGCTGCAGCACTTCACCCCCGCCCACACGGAGTCCCTCGTGGGTGCGATCCGTACCCGTCTTGTGATCGGTGATGCGCCACGCGCCGTCGGCGCGACGTTCCTCGACGAGATCGATGGCGCCGCGCAGGATCCAGTCGCCGGGCAACAGCACCGGCGGCACGGCTTGTGCCGGCACCGGCCCATCCCCCGGCCTTTCTTCGAGACCGAAGGCGTATTCGAAATGCAGCGGACGCCAAGTCTGCGAATCCTCCGCCAAGGCGTGCAGCCACAGACGCAAATCGGCGCGCATGGCGGCGATCTCGTCTTCCCAAATACGTTCGATCGCAGGTGCCAAGTCGTCGTGGTACTCGGCCGCGAGCCGGTCGAGGGTCGAGTCCAGAACGAATTGCGCTTCAACGAGGTTCTCGGGATCGGAGGGCAGCTTCTCGGCGGCTTGGAGCACACGCAACGTTTCTGCCTGCACGTGGTGGAACATGCGGCCTCGCGTCAGCGGGTCGAGCTGCACCAGCGCGACCGCACGGCGGCGTGGTTCGAGGCGATGGATGGCGCCGAGCAAGAACTGATACGGACACACGGCGAAGCGTTGCAGCGCCGTCGCCGAATAAGCGCGGGCGTTGGGACGTTCGGCGCCGAGGAGTTCGCGCGTGGCATCGGTCGCACGCACGAGGCCGTCTTCGGGGCGCCAGGCAGGTTGCCAGCGCGCCCAACGGGCGCGCAGTGCACGCGCCAGATGCGTGTTCAATTCGAGCAGGTAGCGGGCGCGTCCCCGTGTCCGATTGGGATCGGCAACATGCAAGTGCAAGCCGAGAATTGCGAGGTCGTGCTCCAGTTCGTCGAGTGCGTGCTGCGGCTCAGGCGGCGCTGGCCAAGCCAAGAGCGAACCGGCCCTCTTCTCGGCTTCGTCCTCGAGCAGACGATGGTCGGGCAGCGTCCCGCGCACGGCCCTGGCGGTGTCGAGAGCGTAGAAAGACGGCACACGCGGGCGCGCTTCGACGGCGTCGAGGCGCGAATACGACAGCACGACGCGACGCTCGGCGGCGCCGACCGCGAGCGTGAGCAACGCACGTTCGTCCAAAATGCGATGCTCTTGCCGCTGCAGTGCCGGTGACAATCGTTGGCGTTGCGTGTCCAAGAGCAATGGATCCTCGCGTGGCCGTTGGGGAAAGACACGCTCGGCGAGACCCGGGACGAACACGAGTTGAAACGTGCGCCCTCGCGCTTGCTCGGGCTTGCCGACGAAGACACGGCCGTAACGTGACGCAGGCGGATCGATTTCGAGCGTCGACAGGCGCGGGCCGAGCACGGCGCGCACTTCGTCGAGAGTCACGGGCCCGACTTCCGCCATCGGCAGCAGTTCACCGAGCACGGCGAGCGCTCGTTCGGGGCGGCGCAGGACGCGTGGTGCGAGCGTGGAAAGCAATGTCGTCCACTCGCCCCACGACGCGCTCGGCGGCAGAGCGGCCAGCGTGTCGACGATCGGCAGGGCGAAACGCGACAGCACACCCAGATGCACGATGTCGCGCTCGATCGCGGCACAACGCGGCGACTCGGGCTCGACCGCGGCGAGAGCGCGCAGCTTGAGACGCAGCTCGCCCTCCAAGCCGGTGAGCCGCCGCTGCCAGCGCGCGCGGCCGCCGATGACCGCGGCTTCGACGAGAAGCTCTTCCCATTTCCGCGGCGCACGCAAAGCGCCGTCGCTCACGGGCTCGTCCGCGGCGGCGATCACTGCCGACGGGACATTCGCGACGACGACTTCGGGTGCGGGCTTCTTGCCGCGCGGCAGGCGCCGGCGTGCGTGAGTGTGCGTCTCCGCTGTCGTCGTGAACGCGCTCAGGTCCCAGAAAACGAGCTGCGCGCCCGCAGCGACGCCGCGCGCCTCGAGCGCTTGCGGCGACATCGCGGTGCCGAATTCCTCCGCGCGCGGCAGCGGCCACACCGCCCGCTCCGGCGGCGGAGCGCCCTCGGCATCGAGCGTGGGCACTTGCGCCAAGGACAAGTACTCGGCGAAACGCCGCGCCGATAGCCCTTCGCCGGCGCAAGCGAGAAGCGCCAAGAACGCGCGCCCGGCGGGATCGGGGCGCTGCGTGCCGCGCGCGAAGTAGACAGGAACCCGCCCGCGGCGGAATGCCGTGTCCAAGTACGTCGCATACGATTCCGGGCTGCGCAGGAATACCGCCATGGCATCGAATGGCACACCTTGCTCGGCCGCGCGCAAGATCTCGCGCGCGATCTCGACGCACTCGCGTCCTTCCCCTGGGGCCGAGAAGAACGTGACGCTGTCGTCCGTGCCGGCGGAGATCGGAGCATCGGTGGCGAACAGGTATTGCTGCAGACGCTGCAGGCTGGTGGCTGGGGTCGCGGCCTCCGGCGTGAGACGTGTGGCGCCGAGCGTGTCCAAGATCTGCGACAAGGCCCGATCACCAGCCGGAATGGTGGCGAATGCGTGCGGTGACCCGGCGCACAGCACGCCGACGAGGTCGGCTTCGAGCGGTGACTGCACGCTCAAATCGAGACAGAGAATTGGCATCGCGCGCAAGGCCGCATGCTGTGTGCTGCGCACTCCGGCGATGGCCAGGCGCAGCAATGCGGCGCGATCCGCCAGCGACGCATCCACGAGTGCGACATCCGCATGCTGCAGCAATGCATCGAGATCTGGATCCGCCGTCGCGGTCACGTTGGCCAGGCGCAACTCGTTCACGGTAGAGGCGAGCGCGCCAGAGAAGCCCGGCAAGCGCGAAGTCGCAGTGAAGCGCGGGATCTCGCCACCCTGACGCGCCTTGAATGTCGCGCGCGCGGCCACGGCTTCGAGCCCCAAGTGCGTGGCCGGCGCCAAGCCCGCGGCAGCGACTTCCGTCGCCGCGAGATGGGTGGCGAGCTGGCCGAGGCCGAAACGATGCAGACCGAAAGTGGGGGACCCTGCCAGCTCCGACCGCACGAAATCGTCCACCGTGTCGCGGCTGTTGGCGACGAGCAGGATCTCGGTGCCGGGTGGAAACGAACCGACGAATTCACGCGCGGCATCGCGGCGCACGCGGCTGGAGGCGGCTTCGAGACAACGGATCATCGCGCCAAGGCTCCCGCACGGGGAGGCCCTGGTCGATCCGCAGGCACTACGAGCGCCCCTCGAGTTCCGCGAGTCTCCACGTGGCCTGCTCCTTGCCATGCTTGCCGAGCTGGGGCAGCGCCAGGTAGCGCTGCAGGGAAGCGATCGCGCGTTGTTTCTGGTCGAGCTTGAGCTCGCAGTCCACCAGAGCCTTGGTGACTGGATAGTACACGGGGACCATGGCGTAGGCCTTCTCGTACCACTCGATGGCTGTGCTGGGATCGTTCAGCAAGTACTCGTGCGCAAGACCCCCGTAGAAATAGCTGTCGCGATCGTCGGGGAAATCACGGATGAAGCGCTCGAGCGCGTCTAGATACAATTTGCCATTGCCGGTGTTCACCCAGATGCCATCCAGCTCGATCCAGCGGCGCTCGTGCTCGTTCAAGTGGTCGTCGTATTCGCGCGCCTTGAGATGGGCGGCGCGAGCGCGGCTGTCGTCGCCCGAGAAGGAATGCGCGCAGGACAGCGACGACCATGCGAGCGCCATCTGCGGGTCATTCGTGACCGCCTTCTCCAGCTCCGGGATCGCCGCTTGCCAGTCGCCCTCCTGCACCAGGTCGTCGCCGCGGATGTAATGCGCATAGGCATCGAGGGAACGAGTCGGGGCCGGGGGCATCGGGGGTGCGGGCGGGTGTGGGGTGCTCGGATCCGATGGCGGCGGCAGCATGTCCAAGGCCATGTCTCGGGTGAGCTCGTCGAGGATGGTTTCGAGGCTCTGTGCCTTCGAGCTGAAGTCTTGCAGCACCACCTCGCTCGGGATGCCCGTGAGCGTCGCGTTCAAGATGTAAGTGTTGCCGAGGCGTGACAGCGTGCCGGACAGTACGGCGCCAGCCTGGGCGCGTGTGGCGATTTCGCGCCCGAACGTCGCGTCATCCGCGGCTTCGTCAACGCTGCGCTGCATGGACATGGCGATGCTTTCCAAGCGCTGCGGCGAGATCACGTACAGATCCTTGCGCCCGGTGAGCATCTGGACGAATGCATTGCCGAGGATGCGGCCGATGCCGGCCTGGTTCAGCTCGGGCGCGGCCGAGGCGTCCCGGATCGGCAGCACGGCGACACCGATCCGGTCGCGCGGCACCATCGTGAGTGCGGCGATGTCTTCGTCGAGCAGATTCGCCGGCTCCGCCGGCGCGGTGCTGTGAGTCGCATCCGTGCCCGGCGCGCGCAAACGCGGCAAGGCGAACACGAGAAGAATGACGACGACGAGAATCGATGCGGCGGCGACCGGCACGACCGCACGTCGGCGCGGGCGGAGGATCGTCGTTTGCGAAGCGTGCACCAGCGGGCGCAAGGCCTGCACCATCTCGCTCGAATTGGAAAAGCGCGCTTCCGGTGTCGACATGAGCGCTCGGCGCAGGATCTCCTGCACGGCCGCCGGCAACCCGGGTGACGAACGCACCAGGGCGGCCGAATCGGCGCTCAGGATGGCGTGCAGGGTCTCGGCCGCCGTGTCGCGGCGGAATGGGTTCTTCCCCGTCAGCATCTCGTAGAGGACGATGCCGAGCGCGAACAGATCAGCGCGCGCATCGATGGGCTGCTCCCGCAGCTGCTCCGGCGCGAGATATGCCGGCGAGCCGACGACCATGCCGCTCGCGGTCAGGTCCCTGTGCGTCGCCGAGTCGAGCCCAGCCGCGTCGCCGCGCAGCAGCTTGGCGAGGCCGAAGTCGAGGATCTTGACGAAGCCGTCGGCACTCACCATCAGGTTGTCGGGCTTGATGTCGCGATGCACGATGCCGGCCGCATGCGCGCGCGCCAGCCCGGTGGCCGTCTGCAACGCCAGATCGAGCGACTGCGCCACGGGCAGTGGGCCGGTGGCCAGCATCTCGCGGATGCTTCGACCTTCGACCAGCTCGGTGACGAGGTACGGGCCGTCGGGGCTCTCGCCAATCTCGTGCAATGTCAGGATATTGGGATGATTGAGTGCGGCGACAGTGCGCGCTTCGTTGCTGAAGCGCTCCAAACGCTCGCGATCGCGGGCGGCATCCTCGGGCAGGACCTTGATGGCGACGTCGCGGCCCAAGCGAGGATCTCGTGCGCGGTACACGCGCCCCATGCCGCCGGCGCCGAGCAGCGACACGATCTCGTACGGACCGATCCGGGAACCTTGGCCGAGAGGCACATTTCTCCCTTCGCCTGCGCCGCGCACACCAGCCTATACTGTGCGTCGCTGTGCAGCCAGTCCGCTCTGGCGCGCGGCTCGGTGGGGAAGGTGGGGTGGGGAATTGCCGGCGGCGCGACGGAAGGTCTGCATTGTTTTTCCAACCGCTTGGGATGCGCGTCAGCTCGAACGTTGCCGTCCGAGTTGGCAAGAGCGCTTCGAGGTGGAATTCGGCACGATCACGGATTGGGACTGTCGCTGGGACCTGGACGTGATCGCGTACATCGAGCAGATGTCCGCTGCTTTGAGCGGCCAGATCGACGGCCTCATGAGCTCCAGTGATTACCCGGGCGCCACGGTGGCGGGTGCGATCGCCACACGCATCGGCCTGCCAGGCACCGATCCGGCGACGTTGGTGGCCTGCGCGCACAAGTTTGCTGCACGACAGGCGCTGCAGAGCGTCGTTCCCGAGGCGACACCGGATTTCGCCTTGCTCGACCATGGCACGGCGCTCGACGGCAGTTGCGCCATCGGCTTCCCGTGCTTCGTCAAGCCGGTGAAGGGGGCGTTCTCGGTGCTGGCGCGCCGCATGCAGAGCGCCGAGCAGCTCCTTCGCTTCGTCAACAGCGAGGCGGCGCGCGAGTACTGCGGCTCCTATCTCGTCATTTTCGGCACGCTGATGCGCCAGTTCACCGACTTGCCGCACGCGGGCCGCTGTTTCCTCGCCGAATCGGTGCTGGCGGGTGCTCAGGTCACGGTCGAGGGCTGGTGCCAGGGTGACGAGGTGCAGATCCTCGGCATCTCCGACTCGGTGGTGGATCCACACAATGGCAGTTTCCTGCGCTTCGTCTTTCCATCCATGCTCGCGGCGCGGGTGCAAGCGCGCATGGGCGACATCGCTGCGCGCGCGGTGCGCGGGCTCGGGTTGCGTGACACCTTCTTCAACATCGAAATGATGTACGACTCGACGCAAGACCGCATCGGTCTCATCGAGGTGAATCCACGCATTTGTGGCGAGTTCGCCGATCTGTACCAGAAGGTGCTCGGCGTCAACAGTTACGAGATCGCGCTCGAGCTGGCCACGGGCGGCACGCCGAGCCTGCCGCGCGCGGCGGGCGCGTACGCCGTGGCCGCCAGCTTTCCGCTGCGCGTGTTCGAGCCCGTGCGCGTGGAGAGGGTGCCGTCACCGGAGGAAATGGCTGCGGCCGAAGCGCTGTTCCCCGGCACGATGATCTGGAACGAGTGCGAGACGGGACAGGAGCTGGCCGAATTCGACAAGACAGAAGACGGCGCCAGTTGTCGCTACGCCGTGATCAATCTCGGCGCCCCCGATCGGGACAGCCTCGAACGTCGATTCGAAATCGTGCGGGAGGCCGTGCCCTTTCGCTTCACACCGCTGTGAGCGTGCATGGAAACGCTTCTGGTCGTGAACAACCCGAAGAACTGGGGCTTTCGCATTCCCGGCGTGGCGGTCGTTTCGGCGCGTGATTACTTGACGCAGATACCTTACGCACAGATGCGCGCAACGCGCGTCTACAATCTCTGCCGGTCGTATCGCTACCTCACTCTCGGGTACTACGTGTCGCTCCTCGCCGAGGCGCGCGGACACCGGCCTCTCCCCAGCATCCACACGCTTCAGGACGTGCGCACCCAGGCCGTGGTGCAGAGCCTGACCGAGGATCTGCACGTGCTGGCGCAAAAAAGTCTGGCTCCGTTGCGCTCGGCGCATTTCACCCTCAGCATTTATTTCGGCCAGAATCTGGCGCGGCGGTACGAGCGCTTGAGCCTGGCGTTGTTCAATCTGTTCCCGGCGCCGTTGCTGCGCGCCTACTTCGTGCGGCGCGAGACCTGGGAACTCGAAAGTTTGGGGATGATTCCGTCGAGTGACGTCCCCATCTCGCACCGGCCTTTCGTCGAGGAGGCGGCGGCGCGGTTTTTCAGCGGGCGTGTCACCAGCCGCAGGCGGCGGCAAGCGCAACCCTACACGCTCGCGATTCTCACCAATCCTCAGGACGAAAACCCGCCGTCCGATGCCAAGGCGCTGCGGCGATTCGCGCGCGCGGCCGCCGCGGCCGGCATGAAGCCCACGTTCATCGGCCGCGACGACTACGGCCGGCTAGCCGAGTTCGACGCGCTGTTCATCCGCGCCACGACGGCGGTCAATCACTTCACCTACCGCTTCGCGAGCCGTGCCGAGGCCGAGGGCCTGGCGGTCCTCGACGACCCACGTTCCATCGTGCGTTGCACCAACAAGGTGTACTTGGCCGAGCTCCTGGGCCGGCATCGCGTGCGCACGCCGCGGACCACGCTGGTGCACGTCAACAATCTGGAGCAACTGCGAGGCGAGCTGCGCTTCCCATGCATTCTCAAGCGCCCCGATGGCGCCTTCTCGCGCGGGGTGCATAAGGTCGAAGACGGCGACCAGTTTCACAGCGAGGCACTGGCGATGTTGCGCAGCTCGGAGTTGATCGTGGCCCAGGAGTTCGTGCCCACACGCTTCGATTGGCGGGTCGGCATCGTCGACCGCCAGGCGCTCTTCGTCTGCCGCTACTTCATGGCGCCGGAGCACTGGCAGATCATCCATTGGAACGGCGATGGCGGGCGAGAGCTCGGCAACTTCGAAACCGTGCGCGTCGAGGATGCGCCGCCGGCGGTGCTGCGGACGGCGCTGCGCGCTGCGCGCCTGGTCGGCGACGGCTTCTACGGTGTCGACCTCAAGGAAGCCGGCGGGCGGGTGTCCGTGATCGAGATCAACGACAACCCCAGCGTCGATGGCGACATCGAGGATGCCGTGTCGCGCACGGCATTGTACGAGCGCGTCATGCATGTCTTTCGACGGCGCATCGAGGGCCGGCGCGGTTCGAGGCCGAAGCCATGATCGCCGTGCACCGCGCCTTGCCGCTCTTCGCCGCGTACGGTCTCGAGCTCGAATACATGCTGGTGGATGCGGAGACATTGGACGTCCTGCCGGTGGCCGACGCGGTGCTGCGTGCGGCGGCTGGCTCGACGGTCGGCGACTGGGAAAATGGTGCGCTCGCCTGGTCCAACGAGCTGGTCCTGCACGTCCTCGAGGTCAAGACGAACGGGCCGGTCGAGAAGCTGGCGGGCGTGTCGGCGCTGTTCCAGCGCGATCTCGCGCAACTGGGAGAACTGCTCGTGCCGCTCGGTGGACGGCTCATGCCGACGGCGATGCACCCATGGATGCAGCCACAGCACGAGACCCGCCTGTGGCCGCACGCGTACGCCGAGGTCTACGCCGCATTCGATTCGATCTTCGACTGCCGCGCACACGGCTGGGCGAACGTGCAGAGCGCGCAGATCAACTTGCCGTTCGCGGGCGACGACGAGTTCGCGCGCTTGCACGCCGCCATTCGACTGGTGCTGCCGCTCGTGCCGGCGCTCGCGGCGAGCTCGCCGTTCATCGACGGGCACTTCGACGGCTGGCTCGATCGGCGACTCGAGGCGTACCGAGTCAACTGTGCGCGTGTCCCGAGCGTGACGGGGCCCATGGTCCCCGAGCCCATCTGGACAAGAGCGGCGTACGAGACAGAGATCCTGGCGCGCATCCAGCGCGATCTCTTGCCCCACGATCCCGCCCGCATCCTGCAAGCGGAATGGGTGAACGCGCGCGGTGCCATCGCGCGCTTCGACCGCTCCGCGATCGAGATTCGCCTGCTCGACATGCAGGAATGTCCGCAGGCGGACTTGGGCGTCGCAGCGCTCCTCACGGCGGCGGTGCGGGCGTTGGTGCAAGAACAATGGGCGAGCTTCGCCGCGCAGAAAGCCTGGGATGAGGCACGACTGGCGGAGCTCCTGCGTGCGTGCATGCACGATGCCGAGCTCGCCCCGATCGACGACGCCGAGTACCTGAGCGTCTTCGGTCTCACGCCGAACATGGCGCGGAATGGGGGCGAAGTCTGGCGCCATTTGGCCTCGGCGCTGCCGGAGGTCCCGCACGAATGCCAGCGCGCGCTCGCGGTGATCCTCGAGCAAGGACCGCTTGCACGCCGCATTCTCGCCGCAACCGGTTTGGAGCCGACGCGAGCGCGGCTTCAGCGCGTCTACCGCGAACTGTGCGACTGCCTCGATCAGGGGCGCATGTTCGGACGGCGCGAAGTCGACCGCGACGCGTGGTAGGTGGCGACGACGATGCCGCCGAGGATGAGCGCCGCCCCGAGGCCGGTGCGCCGCGAGATCGTTTCGTCCAAGAACAGCCAGCCCAAGAGAACGGCGAGGATCGGGATGACGAGCGTCTGGTAGGACACGAGCGTGACTTCGACCCGGCGCAGAACCCAGAGGAAGAGACTGAAGGCGGCCACCGAACCGAAGGCCGAGAGATAGAGAATCGACACCCAGGTGAGGGCGTCGTAGCGGAATGGGTTGCTGCGTTCGATGGGCGCTGCGACCGCGAGGGCGAGCGTTCCCCCGACCAGGAAGGAGACGAAGAGCAGCGCCTGCGGATCGTAGGCGCCGGCGTACTTCTTGGTGAGCACGGACGACAAGCTGGCGAAGAAGACGCTTCCCAGCACGCAACCGATTCCGAGGTTGCTCCCCACCGCGAGGCGATCGGAAAAGATCAACGCGACGCCGCCGATGCCGACGCAGATGCCGCCGATCTTGGTCAGGGTCAAGCGATCCCCGAGGAGGAAGCGGGCGAGGACGGCGACAGCGAGCGGCATGGTGCTGTACAAGACCGCGGTCAGACCCGACGAGATGCGCTCTTCCGCCCAGTAGACGAGGACATAGGGTGCTGCGACCTGCAACAGACCGAGAGACATGCCCAGGAGCCAGAAGCGGCGTCCTTCGGGCAGCCGCGCGCGGCGCACGAGGAGAATACACGCGGTCAGCACGGCGGCGAGAAGGAAGCGCACGCTGACGCCGGTAAGCGGCGGGGCGCCGCGCAAGCCGACGGCGATCATCGTCCAGGTCGAGCTCCAGATCAGGCACATGCAGGCGAATGCCGCGGCCACGAGCCAGGGGAATCGTCCGCCTTTCGACACGCTGCCTCCAAGGGCGAGAATCGCCGCATCCTACACGCTCGCTCGGCTTCCCTTCGAGCGGGCTCTCCGATAGAATGGCGCCGAACGTTCCATGTTTCATCGCGTGCAACCGAGGAGGGCACGATGGCGAAGTACATGCTGATCGCCGCCCGCGATCCGATCGAATCGCGGGAGGCGGAGAAGTATTGTCTCCTGGCAGCGGATCTGAAGCGCGAAGGCAACGACGTGACGTTGTTCTTGGTGCAAAACGCGGTGCTCGGGGCGCGCAAGGGCGCGGCCGCGGGCGCGCTCGGCAAGCTGGCGGGTGCGGGGGTCGAAGTGCTGGCCGATTCGTTCTCGTTGCGCGAGCGCGGCATTCCGACGCAGCGGCTCGCGGCCGGTGTCCGTGTCGCCGAGCTCGACGTCGTCATCGATCACATGGCCGAAGGCCGCAAGGTCATCTGGAACTAGGAGGCTCCCATGGCCGACAAGAAGACGCTCACATTTTCCATCATGGACGCGCCCTACGAGAATGGCCGCACGGTGACGGCAATGCGCCTCATCGACATCGCGGCGCGGCGCGGCTACGACATCACCGTGTTCGCCTACGAAGGAGCAGCCGCGCTCTCGTTCGCCAAGCAAGAGCCGCATGCGAATGCGGTGCACGGGCGCGATCTCGCCGAAGAGGATCACCCCGTGCCGCGCGAATGGGTGGCGGCGCTGATCAAGACCGCCGAAGCTCACGGCGGCAAGCTCGATTGGATCAATTGCGGGCTGTGTGTCGACGAGCGTGGCGTGGCCGAGGCCGTGCCGGGCACGCGGCGCGGTTCGCCCGCCGATCTGTGGAAGGCGGCGGAGAGCTCGGATTGCACCCTCATCATCGGCGCGAAGTGACCATTCGAGGTTCGAGGAGGAAATCATGCCCAAGAAGACTCTGCAGGTGATCGATGCGGGCTACCGCTGCACCATCGAGGAGCAGGACGATCCCGCGATCTGGATCACAGGCGCGATGAAAGGTGCTGGCGGCGATTTGAGCCTGTTGCTGTGCGGCAATGCGGTCAATTACGCCGTGCGCGGTCAGGATGCAAGTGGCCTCTCGTTCGGCGGCCGCAAGCAGACGCAGCCGCCGCGCGTCGACGCCGACTTGACCAAGCTGATGTCCAAGGGCGTCGCCGTGTACGTCGTGCAGGAAGATGCCGTCGAGCGCGGCATCGAGACCGGTGAGCTCATCGACGGTCTCGAACGCATCCCGCGCGCCGGAATCGCCAAGCTGTTCGCCGGTTTCGATCAAGTCTGGCACTGGTGAGGGCGATGCACGTGCATGCAACCCGCCGAACCGGTTGTGGTTGGCTGTTTCCGCGCGGGCGAGGGCGGACGTGGATGCTGAGTGGCATCCTCGCCGTGGCCCTCGCGACCGGAGCGGCGGCGCAGGAAGATCGCAAGCAGACGCGTCCGGTCAAGACGCGCGTCGAGGTGAAGGTGGAGAGCGTGCTCGTCCAGGATGGCGACACCGTCGTTCTCGACTGGGGGAATGGCGACCTGGAAACCGTCCGCATCCTCGGAATCGACACGCCGGAAACGGCGAACATCGAGCACAATTTGCCCTACGACCAGCCCTTCGGGCGCGAGGCAGCAGGCTTCGCCCGCGGCGCATTCGCCACCGCCACCGCGGTGCAGTTGCTGCGTGCCGATCAGATGGATCCTTATGGACGCAGCCTCGGCTATTTGTTCATCAACGGCAAGAACTACTCGGAGCTGGTGGTGCGCGCGCGGCTGGCAGCGGAGTCGGTGACACATTTCGGCGACAACGGCTTCCCTGCCGAGGCGCAGGCGGTGGTCGAGGCCGCGAAGGTGGCGGGACCGGTGCCCTTCGAACCACCACACGAGTTTCGCCGGCGCATGCGCGACGTGACCGAGCACCTGCGCGCCACGGGAGCGCTGCCGCCGAAGCCGCAGGAGAAATAGGTCACGTCGCGGCAGCGTGGATAGGAGAGCGATCCAGCGCTGAAGGAGGCTCCGTGAATTCCAAGTCGCGGCGCGAGCAAGGAAGGCGATCCGATGTCCGATGATCAGTGGTGGTACGTTCTCGACGGGCGGGAAGTTGGGCCGATCCCGTGGGGGCAATTGTACGAGCGCGCCGTGCAGGGGCTCGTCCGACCGGAGGATCCGATTTGGCGCACAGGGATGGCGCATTGGGCACCGGCTCGCGCAATTCCAGGATTGTTTCCCTCGCCAGGGGCTTCACGCCTCCCTCCGCCCATCGGAACATTTCCACCGACGACGGCCAGCGGCAAGACTCGAGTGTCCGCGGCTCTCTTCGCGTTGCTCTTGGGTAGCTTCGGAGCACACAAGTTCTACATGGGGGACACCGGTCTCGGCATTCTCTACTTGCTGTTCTTTTGGACCGCAATCCCGGGGATCATCGGCTTGATCGAAGGCATCATCTATCTCGCGATGTCGGATCAGGAGTTCGTCAGAAAGTATCGATGAACGAGGTGATGCAGTCCCGGCACAGGCGGCGCGTTGCACGCGCGGCTATCGCCTGAGCCCCTCGCGCCCGGCGCGGATGTCGTGCTCCGGCCGCGCTTGGAGGACGACATGTCGAAGCTGCGTTTCAAGATCTCCATGTCCTTCGATGGATTCGTGGCAGGCCCCAACCAGAGCCTGGAGCATCCGCTCGGGATCGGTGGCGGGAAGCTTCACGAGTGGGCTCTCCGGCTCGCGGCGTTTCGCGGGCTCCTGGGCCTCGACGGCGGGGAAGTCAACGAAAGCACGCCCGTCGTCGAGGAATCACTCGCCAACATCGGCGCCACCGTGATGGGGCGCAACATGTTCGGCGGCCACCCCGGTGCTTGGGATGACAGGAATCCATGGAACGGCTGGTGGGGAGCCAATCCGCCGTTTCATCACCCGGTGTTCGTGCTCACGCACCACGCCCGCGAACCCTTCGAGCTCGAAGGTGGAACAACGTTCACGTTCGTGACCAAGGGCATCGAGGCCGCACTGGAGCTGGCGATGCGCGCCGCCGGCAGTCGAGATGTCTCCCTCGCGGGCGGGGCGCGTGCCGCGCAGCAGTATCTCGCCGCCGGCCTCGTGGACGAGATGGAGATCCATGTCGTCCCGGCACTCCTCGGCAGCGGGGAGCGGTTGTTCGATGGGTTGGGCGACGACCTGCACGGTCTCGGTCTCGTGCGCACTGTCGTCGCGCCGAAGGTGACGCACTTCAAGTTCGCCAAGCGCCGAGGATCATGAACCCGGAAGGTGTACGCATGCTCGCGAAACGACTGACGCCCATCCTGAACGTTTCGGACATCCAGCAGAGCTTCGCTTGGTTCGAGAAGCTCGGGTGGACGAAAGGCTGGGACTGGGGCACTCCCCCCACGTTTGGCGGTGTTTGCTCCGGCCACTGCGAGATCTTCCTGTGCCAGAACGGACAGGGGGGTCGAGGCAAGAGCAGCGTGGCGATGACGTTCGGCCCGGACGGCGACGATGGCGCCGACAGCGGCGTGTGGATGTCGATCTGGGTGGACGATGTCGACGCGGTGCATCAGCGTTGCCTCGAGCAGGGTCTCGAGATCACCTGGCCGCCGACCGACATGCCGTGGGGTGTGCGCGAGACGCACGTGCGCCATCCGGACGGGCATGTCTTCAGAATCAGCCGGGGGATCGAAGGCGAGGAGTAGCGGGTGACGAAGGTCGCCTTCGGCATGAAAGCGCATTCAGGATGGGCGGCTCTCGTCGTCGTCGGCAAACGAGGTGGAGACGTCGTGGTCGTCGACCGGCGACGCATCGAGCTCGCCGAGGACGAGTGGGCGAAGCAGCCCTATCACGCTGCCGAGGATTTGAAGCCGGATGCGGCGCGAGATGTGGTGAAGCGAGGGGTCGAAGCAGCGCACCGAATGGCTTTGCGAGAAGTGCGAGCCGCGGTGAAACGCGAGCAAGAAAGGGAAAACGAAGTGACCGCCTGCGCGGTGCTGGTCGGCAGTCCCATGCCCGAGTGGAACACCGACGAGATCCTCGCCGTACACTTCCGCATGCACAAGGCCGAAGGCGTTCTGTTCCAAGATGCGCTGGTCCGCGCGAGCGAAGCTTGCGGAGCAAGGGTGGTCGCGATCCCGGAGAAGATGCTTGAAGAACAAGCGGAGACAGTGCTCCGAACTCCGGCCAGCGGCCTGGTGAAGAAGATCGTGACGCTCGGCAAGACAGTGGGGCCTCCGTGGGGCAAGGACCAGAAGGACGCTGCCCTGGCAGCCCTGGTCGCCTTGCACTCGAAATGAGAAGCACTGCACTCCAACCCATCGGGCCGCAGCTCGGATGATTCGAAGCCACGTCGCATGGACGCTCAGGGGTCTCCCGGCAGCTCTTCTGCTGGGTGCCGCGTTTTTTGGCGAGCCCTGCGTGAAAACCGCGCCGCGTGCGGGCACGGGAGCGCCGAAAGTCGTCGAGCCAGGTGATTTGGAAGAGCGAATCGACGGCTTCCTCACCCAGGCGGCGGATTCCGGATTCAACGGGTCGGTGCTGGTCGCGACCGATCGCCGCATCGTCCTGCACAAGGGCTACGGCTATGCCGACCCGAAGCGAACGGTTCCGGTCACGACCACGACACCGTTCTGGATCGCCTCGATCTCGAAGCAGTTCGCCGCCGCCGCCATCCTCGAGCTGCAGGAACAGGGACGGCTCGCGCTCGACGACTCGATCGCGAGCTTATTTCCCGGGGTTCCCGCGGACAAGCGAGGCATCACTCTGCACCAGCTCTTGACGCACACGGCAGGTCTCGAGCAGCGCTACGCCGCCGACGGGATCACCGACCGAGACGAGGCGGTTCGTGCCCTCCTCGCGAACCCACTGGTGCGGCCGCCCGGCGCAGCCTTTGGTTACTCGAACGATGCCTACAATCTCGTCGCTGCCGTGGTCGAGATCGTCGCGGCACAGGCGTTCGAAACGTTTGTGCACGAGCGGCTCCTCGAGCCGGCGGGCCTGTTGCACACCGGGTTCTGGGGGCCGAACGCGCACCCCGAAGTGGCGGCAATCCTCCAAGGTGATTTCCCCAACTCGACGATCCTGAATCCCAACTGGGGCTATCGCGGTGCGGTGGGCATGTTCTCGACGTCCGAGGATCTATTCGAGTGGTACCAGGCGCTCGCGAGCGACAAAGTGCTGTCGCCATCGGCTCGCGGTCGGCTGCTCACGCCGCACACGCAGCGCGGAACGGTGGGTGTCGGGTACGGGTGGTTCGTCTCGTCCACGCCGCGCGGGACGAAATCGGTCTGGACGCGCGGCTACGAAGGTTTCGGCCACGGCGCCGTTCTCGCCACCTATCCGGACGAGGGAGTCGTCATCGTCGTGACGACGAACTCTGGCGAGCGGGCGCCGGGCGTTCCCGTGAGCCACAAGCTCGCCGAGGACCTCGCCCAACTCGTCTTCTCTCCGCGCTGACGGTCGCGCATCGATGGCGACCTCTCCCCCCGACCGATCGTGGTAGCATGTGCGCACCTCGCCGCCCCGTTCGGAATCCACAAGGCTTCTCGCGATCAAGGAGCCGCAGAAATGGCAACAATCGCATCGTCCACTCCGAAATCCCCGCCAACGAGCCGGAAGCACTGACTCAGTTCTACAGCCAAACGAGCGGATCGGGAGCTCGAGCGACGGGGTGAGGCAGGTGGCAACCGCCGGTGATTTCGCTGCTCGCGTACTTCGTCGTGACCTTCATCGTTTCGTGGGGCTTCTTCTTTGCGGCAAGCATGACGGAACAGGCGGGACCGCGAGGGCTCTTGTTCTTGCTCGGCACGTTCACGCCCGGATTCACCGCTCTGGCGTTCACCGGGCGGGCCAGCGGACAGAGCGGTGTGGCGGCGCTGCTGCGGCGACTCGTCGATTGGCAGGTCGCCGGGCGTTGGTACCTGTTCGCGGTTGGTTACATGGCGGCGGTCAAGATGACCGTCGCCTTGGTGCATCGCGCCGTGATGGGAGAGTGGCCACGATTCGGCGCCGAGCCTTTGTACCTGATGCTCGCCGCCACCGCCACGTCCACTCTCCTGGGTGGACAGGCGGGCGAGGAGATCGGATGGCGCGGGTATGCGTTGCCGCGTCTCGCGTCGCGTTTCGGCCTTGCAGGCGGGAGCGTGCTGCTCGGCGTGCTGTGGGCGGCCTGGCACCTTCCCCTGTTCTTCATTCCAGGAGTCGACAAATACGGTCAATCATTTGTCCTCTACGCGATTCAAGTGACCGCCATCTCCGTGGCGATGGCTTGGCTATTTGCGAACACGCGCGGCAGCTTGCTGCTCGTCATGCTCATGCACGCTGCGGTGAACAATACAAAGGATCTCGTGCCGTCGGCCGAGCCCAACGCCACGAATCCGTGGGCGCCGAGCCACTCGCTCGTCGCCTGGCTCACGGCAGCAGTGCTCACGCTCGTGGCGGTCTGTTTTCTCTTTCGCATGCGCAAGAGTCCTCGACTTGCACGCGAAGTGGTCAGCCCTTGATGACGGCGATGGGGCGAAGTCGCGCCACCTTGCGCGCGATTCCAGCACGGGCGACGACCTCGATGACGCGGTCGACGTCCTTGTAGGCTCGCGGCGCTTCTTCGGCCAGGCCGGGCATGGAGCCGGCGCGCACGGTGACGCCTTGGGCTTTGAGCTCTTCGCGCAGTTTCTCGCCGCGAATCTCGCGCTTGGCGTGCGAGCGGCTCATGACGCGCCCGGCACCATGGCAAGTGGAGGCGAAGGTTTGTTGCATGGAATCCTCGGTGCCCAAGAGCACCCACGAGGCCGTGCCCATGGAGCCCGGGATGAGCACGGGCTGGCCGATGCTCCGGAGATCGTCGGCGAGTCCGGGCGCGCCGGGACCGAAGGCGCGCGTGGCGCCCTTGCGGTGCACGCAGAGCGTGCGGCGTTGGCCTGCGACTTCGTGCTCTTCGATCTTCGCCATGTTGTGGGCGATGTCGTAGACCTGATGCAGCGTGGCATCGCCGATCTCTTTGGCCAACACCTCTGCGAACGACTGGCGCACGAAGTGCGCCAGCACCTGCCGGTTGGCGAATGCGAAGTTGGCGGCGCATGCCATGGCCGCCAGGTAGGCGCGGCCTTCGGGCGAATCGAAGGGCGCGCACACCAGCTCGCGATCGGCGAGCCGAATGCCGTACTTGCGTACCGTCGCTTGGAAGCTGCTGACGTAGTCCGTGCACACCTGGTGCCCGAAGCCGCGACTGCCGCAATGGATCTGGATCACGACTTGCCCTGGAAAAAGGCCGAGCACCTGAGCCGCCGTTGGGTCGAAGACGGTATCCACTTCGTCCACTTCGATGAAGTGATTGCCGGCGCCGAGAGTGCCGACCTGATGCCGGCCGCGTTGGATGGCACGGGCGCTCGTGTGCGAGGCGTCGGCGCCGGGGATGGTGCCGTTGGCTTCGGTGCGCGCCAGGTCACTAGCCGTGGCGTAGCCGCGCGCGAGCGCCCAGCGGGCACCGCCTGTGAGGACGTCTTCCAAGTCGTCGGACCCGAGGCGCACCACACCCTCGGAACCGACACCGCTCGGGCAGTTGCGGAACAACGCCGTCGCCAAATCGCCGATCCGGTGGCGGATCTCCGCATGCGAGACGTGCGCGGCGAGTAGGCGCACGCCGCAGTTGATGTCGTACCCCACGGCTCCGGGCGAGATGATGCCATCAGGAACGGAGGCTGCCATGACGCCACCGATGGGCATGCCATAGCCTTGATGCACGTCCGGCATGACCACGACGGGTCCGACGAGGCCCGGTAATGCGGCGACATTCATCGCCTGCTCGAAGGATTTGTCGCGCAGCGCGTCTTGCAGGAGCTTGTCGTCGGCGTAAACACGCACGGCAACCTGCATGTCGGCGCGAGCGCTCTGGGGAAGCTCCCACACGCAGTCGCCGAGAGGCTGGAAGCTCTTCTTGGTGAGTGGCATCGAGGGCTCCAAGATCGAGCGCGGTGGCTTGGTGCCCGCGCATGGTTCGGTGCGATGTCAAACGTCGAAGACGATCTCGGCCTCGCATCCCGAGTCCAGTCGGCGGATGGCGATGGCATTGAACGTCGCTGCCTTGATCGTTCGACGCAGCTCATGCACGCGCCCGCCCACCACCGTGGCCTGCAGGCGCGATTCCGCAAGCCCGGGCGCTGTCATCGATGTGTCGATGGAGGTGATGTCGAACTCGCTGAACGCGATGCCCTTGTCCTCGCTCAGGTACAGCAGCTCGTTCAGCCAGTCGACGAGGAGAGTTTCCGCATCGATGGCGCGTAGATCGAGCTCGAGCGTGCGCTCCGGAGCCACCTGGGCGAGATCGACCAGCAAGCTGAACATGCCGCGCGCCGCGGCCTCGAACAGCGCGCGCAAGTCACGACCGCGGACACGGATGGCCCAGTCGGCGGTGTGCTCGATCTCCTCGAACGGTGCTTCGTTCATATGTCGAGCCGACCTGGATTCTCAGCGCTTGCCCAGCAATCCCAGAGCGTACTTCCCGGGCCCGCTCAGGAACAGCGCACCATAGACGCTGAGGAGCTCGAGCGCGTGGGAAGCCGCGCGCCAGCCTGAACCGGGTTCACCGGCCGGGAGCCTCAGGTGATGCGAGATGGCGACGAGCATGGTGAACGCGAGCATCGCAGCCGCCGGGCGGAAGAGAAACCCCAGCGCGAGCAAGATCGAGGCGAAGAACTCGGCGAAGCCGGCCATGAAGCCCCAGAACGTCGGCAGAAAGGCGAGACCGAGACCCGGCAGCGCGTCGCCGATCTCATGCCATCGCGCCGGACCGCCCGAGATCTTTCCCCAGCCGTGAAAGAGCGCCATGTTCGCGCCGACGCCGAGACGAAGAAGCAAGAGGCCGAGGTCGCGGGTGGAATGGATCGCGGTGTCGATTCGAAGCATCAGGCGTCCCTTCGTGGGTGTGTTTCAGACCACGTCGCGCAAAAGCGGTTGGCTGAGACAATGCGGGCCGCCGCGAGCGCGCGAGATCTCGTTGCTCCCGAGCAAGACACAAGCGTGCTCGCCGCCATCGATGTCGACGCTCTTCTGGCCGTAGAGCAGCTCCTTGGCCGAAACGATGGTGTAGCCAGCGCGCGCGAGCTCCGCCGCCGTGGCGATGTTTCGATCGTAGAGGAGGACGACTCCGGGAGCGACCGCGAGGGCGTTGGCGCCGTCGGTCCATTGCTCGCGCTGCTGCAACATTGGATCGCTGCCGCCGCATGAGATCGGCTTCAGGTCGACGCCCCTGCGCCGCAGCGCCGAAAACAAATCGGCGCGCCCCACCGGGAGCAGCTCGCGCGCGTGCAGATCGATCTCGAAGATTCGCCCTTCGCCGGGATTCCCCGGCTCGACCAGGCCCGGGTAGACCAGGCAGGCGTCGCGGTCGATGGGTGTCATGACGGTATCGAGGTGCATGTAGGCGCGATGCTGCGGCAGCGAGACGATGACGAGCCAGCGTGGGCCAGTGTCAAGTCGAGCGAGAGCGCGAGCCAGCCGCTGCACGCCCGTGCGGTTCGTGCGCTGCGAGGCGCCGACGGCGACCACATTGGGGGAGAGCACCAACACGTCGCCGCCTTCGATGTGCGGCCGGTGTGGCCCGAGATGGATGGAAGCATCGCGGCTCGCGCTGGGGTCGAGGAGTCGCGGCACCGACGAGAGATCGGGGTGGAAGCGGAACACGGCGCTCGCGAGTAACGATTCCCGCCAGCGCGCCGGTGTCGCCATCGACGCGATCACCACTCGCTCGCCGAGGACGATCTGCGGATCGCGTTGAAAGCACAGGTTGGGCACCGGCGGGATCTCGAAGATCTCGTGCGCATCGTGGGCAGTGTATGGCGGCTCGCGGCGCAGGCCGCCGGTCATGAGGCGCGCCAGCTCTGCCGGTGTGGTGGCGCGCAAGCGCTCGAGAACGTCCGGCGCCAGCACGTCCTCGAACGGATCGAGCAGCCAGCTGCGCGCCTCCTGGCGTTGCAACGCCTCCACCAGCAAGGTGCGAAACTGCACGACCTCGACACCCAGTGCTTCGAGGACGCGCTGGAACCGCCGGTGTTCCTTGCGCGCCGCGTCGCCGAACAAGATGTCGTCGAAGAGCAGCTCCTCCATCATGATCGGTAACATGTGGTCCACTTCGAGCCCTGGCTCGTGGACGAGGACGCGGCGCAAGCGGCCGATCTCAGATGTGACGCTGACTTGAGGCACGGGATCTCCTCCGGGCTCGGGGGAGAATACCCGGTTTGGCCTGTCGATCCAGTCCTGCTATGGTCCGTCTCGATGAGCCTCGATGCCGAAAGACCGCCCGCCGGCCCATTCGCCGTCGCGGAAGACGTGCCTGTGCGTTTCCGCGACACCGATGCGATGGGCCACGTGAACAACGCCGTCTATCTCACCTACCTCGAGGTGGGGCGTCAGGCTTATTGGCAACGCTTCTCGCGTCCGGGCAGCTACAATGCCGTGCCGTTCGTGCTCGCGCACGTGTGCATCGATTTCCGTGCAGAGGCGCATGTCGGCGAAGTGGTGCGCGTGTTGTTGCGCACGACCTGGGTGTCCCGGAGCTCCTTCGCGATGGAGTACGAGCTGCGCGAACGCGACTCGGGTGTGCTGCTCGCGACTGCCGAGACGGTGCAAGTGACCTACGACTATCAGGCCAAACGCTCGATCGCCGTCCCCGAATGGCTGCGGCAGGAGCTCGAAAGGGTCGAAGGGCGCGCGTTGCCTTCGCGGCCGAGCTGATTGCGGGACGGGAACCGAGGGCCGAACGCGGCAGCATTCCGGCACCGGACATCTGCCGGGGGAGTGGGAGTGAGTCTGCTCGCGCGCTACTCGCGATGGCTGCACACGGGCTGGCCGGCGGGCACGGTGGAGAAGCTGCCTGCAGTCGAGCCCGACGGATCGACGCGCATCCCGGGGCTCTACATCGTCGGTGATCTCACCGGGATTCCGCTGCTCAAGTTCTCCTCCGATACCGGTGCCCGCGCGGTGCGTACGATCCTGGCGGATGCGGCATTCCAAGCGGCGCGCAAAGAGCCCACGCCCGAAGGACGCGAGGTCCTGGATCTCGTGATCATCGGCGCGGGCGTGTCCGGGATCGCCGCGGCGCTCGAGGCCAAGCAGAACGGTCTGCGCTTCGAGGTCTGCGAGGCCACCGAACCGTTCTCGACCATCGTCAACTTCCCCAAGGGCAAGCCGATCTACACCTACCCGACGCAGATGACGCCGGCGGGAAGTCTGCAATTGCACGCCACGGTCAAGGAAGACCTGGTGAAAGAGCTGCAAACGTACGCGCGCACCGCAGGCGTCACGCCGCGCCCGCTGCACATCGAGCGCGTCGTGCGCCGCGGCAAGCTGCTCGAATTGCCGCTCGCCCAAGGCGAAAGTCTGCTTGCGCGCCGCCTCATCGTCGCCATCGGGCGTTCGGGCAACTTTCGCCGGCTCGGAGTCCCCGGAGAGGACCTGGCGAAAGTCGCCAACCGATTGCATGACCCGATGGACTTCACAGGGCAGGAAGTGCTGGTGGTTGGGGGCGGCGACAGCTCCCTCGAAGCGGCGATCGCTCTGGCGCTCGGCGGCGCCTCGGTCGTGGTGTCGTATCGCGGGACGGAATTCGCTCGGGCGAAGCCGGAGAACGTCGACAAGCTGCAAGCGCTGCAGCGCGACCCGATGGCCGATGTGCAGGTGGAGCAGCCGACGTCGGAAAGGATCACGACATCCGCTGGACGCTTCTTGGGCGTGCACCGCAAGCCCGGGCGGATCCGCGTGCTGTTTTCGAGTCGAGTCGAGCGCATCGACGCAACGACCGTGACGCTCGGCCACGGCGGCACGCAGGAGACGTTGCCGAACAGCGCCGTCTTCACCATGATCGGACGCGAGGCGCCGCTCGAGTTCTTCCGCCGTTCGGGCGTGCCGATCCGTGGCGATTGGACCCGCCGAAGCAAGCTCGCGCTCGCCGGCTTCATGCTGTTCTGCACCGCGCTCTACGATTGGAAGTCCGGCGGCTATCTCGATGCCCTGGGTCGCAAGCTCGGTGGTTTTCCCTACGATCTCGGCCAATGGTTGCACGCTGCGCCGCATTCGCTGCTCGGTGTCACGCTCGGCTCGGCACAGGGACCGTCCTTCTGGTACACGCTGGCCTATTCGACTCTCATCGTGATCTTCGGTGTGCGCCGCATGCGGCGCCGGCGCACCCCCTACGTGCGCGTGCAAACTCTCACTCTGATGTCGATCCAGGTGTTGCCGCTGTTCGTCTTGCCGGAGATCCTTCTGCCGTGGCTCGGGTACCACGGCTGGCTTCCCGCCTGGCTCGCCGATCCGCTCTTCCCGGTAGTCGACTATGGGCATGGCCGCGAGTATTGGCGTGCCTATGGCTTCGTGCTCGCTTGGCCGCTCATGGTCTACAACTTCTTCACCGACGCGCCGCTTTGGGGATGGCTCGTGCTCGGGGGCCTGCAGACATTCGTCCTCATCCCGCTCCTCGTCTACCGCTGGGGCAAGGGCGCATATTGTGGCTGGATCTGCTCGTGCGGGGCGCTGGCGGAAACGCTCGGCGATACCCAGCGCCACAAGATGCCGCATGGGCCGAGCTGGAATCGACTCAACATGGTTGGGCAGGCGATCCTGGCGCTCGCGTTCGCGTTGCTCCTGCTGCGCATCGCGTGGTGGATTTGGCCCCAGACCGCCTGGCTGCGCGCAGTGAACCTTGCCGCCAAGGACGGCAGCGGCCTGCCGGGTGCGCTGCACTTGCTGAGCTACAAGTGGCTCGTCGACGTCTTCTTGGCCGGGGTGCTGGGGTACGGCCTGTACTTCTGGTTCAGTGGCCGGGCCTGGTGCCGCTTCGCCTGTCCGCTCGCGGCCCTCATGCACGTGTACGCGCGCTTCTCGCGTTTCCGCATCCTGGCCGACAAGAAGAAGTGCATCTCGTGCAACGTCTGCACGTCGGTGTGCCATCAGGGGATCGACGTGATGAACTTCGCCAACAAGGGCATGCCCATGGCCGATCCAGAATGTGTGCGCTGCAGCGCTTGCGTGCAGAGCTGCCCCACCGGCGTGCTGAGCTTCGGTCAGGTGGACCCGAAGACAGGCGTTGTCCTGGGCTACGACCGGCTCGCCGCCTCGCCGGTGCAAATGGCTGAAGAACACTGATCGGTTACACTCTGCTGCAACTCGTGGAGGGTCGATGTCGGCGTTGAAGGATCGGCTCGTATTCGTCACCGGTGCCAGCAGCGGCATCGGCCTTGCGTGCGCGCGTGTGTTCGCTGGCGAGGGGGCGCGGTTGCTGCTCGCTGCGCGCCGGATCGAACGATTGCAGGCGCTCGCGACCGAACTGGAATCTGCCGCGGGAGTGCACTGCCTGCGACTCGACGTGCGCGACGCCGGTGCGGTCGACAAGGCGCTCGAGGGATTGCCGCCGGCGTGGCGCGACATCGACATTCTGATCAACAACGCCGGGCTTTCGCGTGGCCTGGCTCCCATTCAGGCCGGCGACCGAGCCGACTGGGACGAGATGATCGACACCAACGTCAAAGGCCTCTTGTACGTGACACGCGCCGTCCTGCCGGGGATGCTCGCGCGCGAACGCGGCCATGTGATCAATGTGGGCTCGATCGCGGGCCGAGAAGTTTACGCCAACGGTGGTGTGTACTGCGCCAGCAAGTATGCCGTCCGCGCCCTGACCCAGGGGTTGCGTCTCGACTTGCACGGCACGCCGGTTCGCGTCAGCACAGTGGATCCGGGGCTCGTCGAAACCGAGTTCAGCATGGTGCGGTTCCGCGGCGACACCGAGCGCGCCGCCAAGATCTACGCCGGCACGCGCCCGCTCGGGCCGGAAGACGTCGCCGACGCCGTGTTATTTTGCGCCACGCGCCCGCCGCACGCGACCGTGGCCGAGCTAGTGCTGCTCGCGTCCGACCAAGCCACGGCAACGACGATCCTGCGCCGCCCGGATCAAAGATAGCGCTCGCGCAACACCCCGACATGGTGCAGCTCGTGCCCGGCGATGATGTACGGCATGGCGCGCACAGTGAACTCGTACCCGGATGCCGTGCCTCGGCGCATCCCGATCTCCGCATCGAAGCTCTCGAACAGCGCCAGATTCGCTGCGCGCACGGCGGCGAACTCGGCGAGAATCTTCGACAGCGGCCGGCGGTCGTAATTGGCGCCGGCGGCGTAATCTTCCTGCTCCATCGACGGCAACTTCGCCGGGTCGTTGCGGGCGAAGGCGAGAGCGCGGTAGGCAAAGACCCGCTCGACGTCGATCACGTGACCGAGCACGAGCTTGAGACTCCACTTGTCCGGGGCGTAGCGAAAGCGCGCTTTTTCCTCGCCGATTGATTCGAGCAGAGACAGTGTCTGTCGGTTCTGCTGGGCCAGAATCTCCAGGATGTCGCCCTCGCGGACCTTGTCGATGTAGAGCGAGTAATAGGGGGCGTGCTCAGCGGGTTCGGGACGGGTCAGCATGGAGAACTCCTCGTTTTTGGCTCCCTGGGCATTCTACTGCGTCTGGGTCGGATCAAGAGGGCCCGTACTGACTTCAACGAGCTGCAAACAAATAAGTTACGCAAATCCTTCGCGGCCACTGAATGGAAAAGAATACTTGATAGTAGACATTACCTAGTTAAAACTGTACTAATGGGTAGAGTATTGAGGGAAGGGCGTCCATGAAGCTGTCCGCGCAAGAGGAGTACGGCCTGCGCTGCATTTTGAGCCTGGCCAGGCTGGAGGCCGAGCCCGGTGTCGAAGGGCGGGTCCCTGCCACGATTGGACAGGTCGCCGAGCACGAAGGCCTATCCACGGAGTACGCGGCGAAGCTCATGGGAATCCTCACGCGCGCGGGACTGGTGGAGAGCGTCCGCGGGCGAAACGGCGGCTACCGGCTGGCCCGGACGCCGGATGCGATCTGCGTCGCCGAGGTCTTGGCCGTGCTTGGCGGCAAGCTGTACCGGCCGGCCGAGACGTGCGACCGCTTCAGCGGCGATCACCGGTTTTGCGTGCACTCGAACACGTGCTCCGTGCGCTCGCTGTGGTCGGGCCTGCAACGCATGATCGACTTCGTCCTGTCGCGCACCACCTTGCAGGATCTGGTCGCCACCAATGAAAGCAACATGGCCGAGTGGATGCGTGCCCAGTTCGAGACCTTGGCGGAGCTTGTCACGCATGAACCTTCGATGTCGGATGCGGGCCGCGTGACCTTGATCACTCCCGGAGCCGGGCGCTAGGCGATCGTGCCGGCACGAAACGGAGAAGCAGGATGTCGACCGAATCCATCCGTCAGATGACCGAGAGCGACTACAAGTACGGTTTCACCACCGACATCGAGTCCGACTCGGCTCCGCCCGGTCTCGACGAGGACATCATTCGCTTGATCTCGAGCAAGAAGGGCGAACCCGAGTTCATGCTCGCCTGGCGGCTCAAGGCCTACCAGCACTGGAAGACCTTGGAGGAGCCGCGCTGGGCCAACGTGCAGTACCCGCCCATCGACTACGACAAGATCGTCTACTACGCGGCGCCGAAGCAGAAGCCGAAGCTCCAGAGCCTGGACGAGCTGGATCCGGAGCTGTTGGAGACGTTTCGCAAGCTGGGCATCTCGCTCGACGAACAGAAACGCCTGTCCGGAGTGGCGGTGGACGCGGTGTTCGACAGCGTTTCGGTGGCCACCACCTACAAGAAGCGGCTCGGGGAGCTGGGCATCATCTTCTGTTCGTTCTCCGAGGCGGTGCGTGAACACCCCGGTCTCGTGCGCAAATACTTGGGGTCGGTGGTGCCGCACACGGACAACTTCTTCGCCGCGCTCAACTCGGCCGTGTTCAGCGACGGCTCGTTCGTCTACATCCCCAAGGGCGTGCGCTGTCCGATGGAGCTGTCGACCTATTTCCGTATCAACGCGGCCGACACCGGGCAGTTCGAGCGCACCCTCATCATCGCCGACGAGGGCAGCTACGTCAGCTACCTCGAGGGCTGCACAGCGCCCATGCGCGACACCAATCAGTTGCACGCGGCGGTGGTGGAGCTCGTCGCCCTCGACGATGCCGAGATCAAGTATTCCACGGTGCAAAACTGGTATCCGGGCGACAAGGACGGCAAGGGCGGCATCTACAACTTCGTCACCAAGCGCGGTGCTTGCCGCGGGCGCAATTCCAAGATCTCGTGGACGCAGGTGGAAACGGGCTCCGCGATCACGTGGAAGTACCCGAGCTGCATCCTGCAAGGCGACAACTCGGTCGGCGCCTTCTACTCGGTGGCCGTCACCAACAATTACCAGCAGGCCGACACCGGCACCAAGATGA
>Ga0075428_100001058_pt1 | contig 29255 bp, 68 predicted proteins | sample RhiMetdeltSRZDD2_FD_75291 | JGI IMG/M metagenome (GOLD analysis project Ga0075428, IMG submission 75291) | Populus rhizosphere microbial communities from Tennessee, USA - Rhizosphere MetaG P. deltoides SRZDD2 | ecosystem: Host-associated > Plants > Roots > Rhizosphere > Soil | place: USA... | reverse complement strand
TTAGATGTTGCTTATTATGATCCTCCTTACAATCAACATCCATATGGGTCTAATTATTTTATGCTCAATGTAATAGCCGATTATAAAAAACCAGAAAATATATCAAATATAAGCGGAATTCCAAATAATTGGAATAAATCTCTTTATAATAAAAAGAACGAGGTTGAGCAATGTATAGATGATTTGGTAAAAAATACAGATTCTAAATTTATAATAATGTCATATAATAATGAAGGTTTTGTGACAAAAGAGAATTTTTTAAAAATACTATCAAAATATGGAAGGGTTACAATAGAAGAACAAACTTATTCAGCTTTCAAGGGATCTAGAAATTTTAAAAATAGAAGCAATAATGTAAAAGAATTTTTATTTGTATTGGAAAAATAATATGCCACGAACATCACAATCAGAATTTTCACCTAATAAATCCAATCACTCTCACAATCTATTAGAGTTAGCAACAAAGGATTTATTACATTTTTTAAAAAATAAATACGGCTCTGAAAGAATTACTCACAGAAAATACTTATCAAAAAAAGAAATAAATGACGAACTAAATAAAATGGACCCCAGCTTTGGAATTTCATTAGAAAATGAAAACTCATCAATTAAACCTGACGGAGGTTTGATATTTATAGATGACCATCTGATCTTGGTATCTGAAATGAAAAAACAAGGAGTCAATAAACAAAGGTTGCGCTCGGGCGAGAAAAAGCAATCCATGGGCAATGCAATAGAAAGAGCTTTTAAGAATGCTCGTGAAATAGAGAATTACTGTATTAACAAAAAATATTTTCCATATGTAGTATTTGTACACGGTTGTGACTTTGAACCCCAAAGTTCAATGAGAGATCGAATATCTTCTGCAAATCTTAATTCTCCTATTAATAATACTTATGTTAAAGATATCGGTCATCACAAAAGAACATCTCTTTTCATCCAGGAAAAACCATATACAAGAATGTTTTTATTTAATATATTAAAAAAGATAGCCGGGGAATCTATAGAAATTTTAAAAATTACTTAAATTTATAATTATTTATTTAATCGTTAACTCTAAATTCTTCAACTGCTCGTCTAAAAACTTCGAGTATGAGGTCTCAATCCATTTATAAATTTCGGAAAATATATCAACGCCTTTTCTAGCCGGTATCTTCCATTCGGCTTTGCTGTTCTCACTCAAAGTGCGAAATGTAAAATATTGTCTGTCAATCGTTTTGTTGCCACGATTATTAGTCCGTTCTGTTTGATATACAGTTAAATTATCCAAAATGCTTTTACCAGAAACACTACCTTTATACATAGAATTAACTTTTTTTATTAAAGCTGCTGCCCTAGGTTTTTCTGGAGTTGAAATTATAGGAGAACCTTTGCTATTGACAATAGGTTTGGTTAACGGCAATTTATTTTCCTTCATTGCTGTTTTAATTTCTCTTACTAAATTTTGTTGTTTATCTTTCATTCCAGGAGTTTCTTTCCCGGGATGTTTAAAAGGTATTCTTACGTATTTTCTGCCTTTTAAATGAGTTTTTCTCATATCAATTGCAGGAGCGCCGTCTTCAATAAATAACGCAGGCTCTTCAAGTATAATCAAATAACTGTCAAAACCGCCAAGTTTATTGCGCTCAAAGTGTAAATTAGATAAATATAAATTTCGTTCCCTGTCACTTTTTAATTTTTGATTAGCAAGTGCAACGGCCTGGTCAAAACAAGCCATAGCCAATCTCTCGATACTTTGATTAATTGGTTTTTTTAATTCTTGTAATTGTTTAACCGTTTTAATTAAAGGTTCAAGATTTAATGTAACCTTGATATCATTTGAGGCCACTTAGCCTCCTGTTGGTCGACCCGCGGAGCCACCAAAACCTTGGGTGGCATACTTCCAACCTTCAGAAGTCTTCACTCTGGGGCGCATTTTGCCACCTTGATTCACCCATTTTATTGTTCCAATTGGAACAGTACCCCTACCGTCACCTACCTTTTGTTCCTCGCCACCACCTGGCGCAACAGAGGCTTGTTGCGATTGAGCTACATCTTGTATTTGCTGGGAAACTTGCTGTGAAACTACATCTTGGTCGGTAGGTAAGTCCCCGTTAATTAACATAATTTGCGCAAGCGTGGTTAGCGTTTGCATGATTTGCAATATATTATTATAAGCATCAGGACTTGTAAATTGCAACATCTGCAACTGAGACAAATTGCCCTTAAACTCTTCCAGCAATTCCGCTAATTCAGCAACAATACCTTCAAATATTTGTGGGTCTATTTGAGTAATTTTATCTTCAATTTCGGAAATTAGCTTTTCGTTAATTATTTCCTTATACTGAGGTAAATCAATATTATTTACCGCACCAGCTTGATCATCAGGCATTTGCTGAACGCCATCTTGTACACCAGGCACATCGCCGTTGCTTTCGGCATTAGTTTCCTGGAATGGAGGTTGCTGAGCTTTCATATTATTTTAATTTATTTTTCAGAGCTTGGGAAAATAAAGCTATGTTTTGCTGGTCCCATTTCTTCCCAAAATGAAGTGTCAAGCCACCGGTTTCATTTTTAACGATATGTATGCTATTATTTCCAAAAAACTTATAACAAATACATAATTTAGGAGATTTATCGCCAATAATTATTGATTGCCCACAATCGGGGCATTCAGCTTGCGTTTCTGCCTTGTTTAGTAATAGTTTGTTAGATTTCTTTAAAAATTCAATATGTCTATCTACTAAAAGTTTAATGGTCTTATTTAACTCGGGTGAATTAATAAAATCACTATTATCCAATTCATCTTCATATTGGGGCAAATTCAACAGTTTAACAGCTACTTCTGGCAAAGAGGCATTTTCCAAAGTTTCAATTATTTCATTCTTTTTGCCTAATCCGTGTAAACTATGTTCTCTTTTACGAATAATGGTCTTATTTGGTTCTACGAAAGAAATTGTAATATCTTGAAAGTTCTTAGAATCAATTGATTGGGTTAGTGGAACTTGAGTAAAAGGATAATTTTTAGAAACATTCTCCAGCCAAGCCAATAAGCAACGAGTTTTTAAATGGAGGCTTTTAGCCAGGTCACTTGCGCTGTAATGACTTTCTACGAAAACCTTTTCCAAGGCTTTTGCCAATAAATTAACACCGTCTTTGCCCACGAAAGCAACGATATCGGTCTGTTTTAAATCAGGAAAAAACAAGGGAAGTCTCCGTAATTAATTACATAAAGATTAGGTCTAATTAGCGCCATGGCAATTGTGAGCCGCTGGAAGGAACATAAGCCTCCCTTGGATTATCCTTCCGATCTGTATTTTCACTATCTCTAAAATAGCGCTCTCTTACACAACGCAAATATTGAGGTAATCTAACTACCTGTGTATTATCCGTTTCTTGATTTAAAACTCTAGAGAGTCGCACCTCGTGCTCTGTAGTCGCAATATAAAAATAAGGCCGATATAAATATCTAATAGAATAAACCCCGCCTTCCTCCAAGGTTGGATTAAATTGCGGTCTATTCTGGGATATCCATTGTAAATTACCGTCAGAAGTCAATTTAAAGTCCTGACCTTCCTTATAGGAAGGATTTCCACTTTTGTCAATTATATGAGTTATTTTACATGCTGGAAATCGCAATCTATCAACACCCGTGGTAGAACTTTCTATTTGTTCAAATGTAGGTACCAACAATTTATTAAATTGTTCATCAGCTATATATAATTTATCATACGGGCTAAAATAAATGGTTTTACCATCTTCATAAGAACGCGGAACAATAATATAGCATGTGGCAGAATCAATGATACCTTCAGAGCGGAAATAATTGCTTTTTGGAGCTCCTGTCATAATTCCAAGAAATTTGCCCGCACACGTATAATAAAAACCATTTTCACAATCATGGTCCACATGATTTGACCGTACATTATTAATATTTTTATCTGATTGAGGACAAGGTAAGGCTATAAAATGTTCAAAAAGAACACCGTGCTCGTGAACCAAACTATCGAACAATTCAGGAACAAAGAAAACGTTATTCCCGTCCGTATGTTTGACAGATGAGTCAGCGAAGTTGTCTATGACTGTAATTAAATTAGCCATTTAAATCCATTCTATTTTAGCTTTACTATTTTTCTCAGCTTGATATTTTGCAATTGCCGGATGGCTCCCGAATGCTAATATTTCCGGTTCACCATTTTTCATCATGGCAATTACGTTTAATCCACCAAATGTTTTTAAAAGAGAAACGGTGTGACCTTCGCATTTACCAACGATTTTAATATCTGCAATGTGTTTCTTTTCTAATTTTAAATCACTCATGCACTTCTCCAGAGATAGTTGATTTTCTCATCTAATCTGATACCTGGAAAATTTTTGATTTCATCATAACGCTTTTGCAAGAATTCTGATTTAAAAGATAATTTATTGAACCAATCTTCTAATTCGACTATATTCTTACAAAGTGGTAAATCAGCCCCATCTTTCCAATCTGATTTTCTTAAATAAGCTGGAATATGGTAATTTTTATCAGAAAACGCTTGGTCATGGTCTATTAAAACTATTTGGCTACCGTTAGTTAGAACATTGCCTCGGTGTCTGTCTTTATTTCCTATAATATAATCAAAGATGGCCAATTTATGTGCTTCGCCTGAATCTATATATTTTTGTAAGATACCATCCATTGAACCTTGTTTTTCATATTCAAGGTCCTGGATGGCGATAAAATCTTCCTTTAGCATGTTATTAACGCTAAAATAGGTTGATTTTTCGTCTTTAACTAATTCAAATGCAGCGGTGTTTAGGAAGAAGCTTTCTAAGCCCATTTTTTTGGCTAAATTATAGGCTATGATTTCTTTTTTCCAATTATCATTAGATTTAATGAAATAACTATCTGTAGCAGTGCTTAGAAGATAAGTTAAGGAATTATGACCTGGTGCGTCAATAGCTTTGGTCAAGCCGGTTTCAAAACCTTTCTTAAGGCTATTGAATAATTCTTTATCACCTTCTAGAAATTTAATCATGATTACACATTAGATACAAATATCCCAGAGTAAAAGTACGAACGAATTTGACTAATTAGCTCAGCCTTTCTGGCGCTTAATTCGTCATATCTCAATTTGTAAATAGTATTACCGGGACCAGAAATTGACTGGCTAATGCCATCTTGACTCAACGAAGTTCCAGAGGTTCTAAATAAAATGCCCATACGTGAAAGAATGTCTAGGGCTGTTTGTATACCTATTAATTCATTGATAGATGTTGGAATCTTATTTTCTGGAAAGCCGGTGGTAACTTTCACCCTATAAAATTGAGGGATAAACCCAACATTAAGATACGCAGTTAATACCAGTGGTGAAGAAGCAATGCCGGCATTACCAGCAAATGAATTAACTGAACCAACAGGTGTGGCCAAAGCTATCTGGCCAAAATTTAATTGTCCTAAATGCAAATTTCCTGTTTCTATCCACGATGCTGGAAATTCAAACTGATTTACACCATCGCTTGATTCTATTGAAAATGAATTTAATGACAAAATGGGCTTAAAAGCCAGCTCGACCAAGCCGAAAGACCTAAACAAAGATCTGTCAAAAGGTAATTTTAAACTACGTTCAACTGGAAAAATATTTATATTTAAAGCCAATTCTATGGCATTGACAGCCCTGTTAATTGCTCGTTTAAGATCTTCGTAATTGAGTTCTTGTTTTGTAACAGGGTCCTTCAATTTGACGCCAAAAAGATGATCTTTTAGTAACATCTCAGGAGTTAAAAACGGCTCTACTCTACCGAAAGGAGATGAATTTGGAGTAGCAAATAATGGATATACTGATGTATCAACGCCACTACTTTTGGGATATTCTGTTGATGACATGTTATATTATACCTAAATCTTTAAGAATTAAAATAAACTGCTCTTTTTCTTTTGTATAATCTTTTTTGTTAGCTCCGCCCTTTTTAATATTTTCTAATCCCCACATAGGTTGTAAATTTAAATAATGAAAACATACCCTTTGTTCTTCAATGTTAGTTAAATCAAATGCTGAACACGGTATTATGTGGTCCAAGTGCCATCCGTTTAATTCATGATTATTCCAATTCATACCAGGTTCAAATTTAGATTCAATGTAATTTCTGACTTCCTCAACAGATGCGCCGAGCAATTCTTCTGTTTTATTAGATTTTTTTCCAACACTATTTTTAATAGACATTCTAATTCTGCTTGATAAAATTTCCTTCAGGGCAAAATTGACATCAATTAAACGACGTTCTTTTTTATATATTTGCAATCTAGCATTTATAGAATCTCTATTATTTTCAACATATATTTTTGCCTTTTCTGTTACATATTCTTCATTAACAACGTACCATTTTCTTTTAGAAATAGCTATTTTTTCTTTATTATTTTCTCTATAAATTTTATGCTTTGGCAAAATAATTTCTCTATTATCGTAATAATAATTTTTTTCTCTTTGTCGGCATTCTTCTATATTTTCGTTTCTATATTCTCGAGCTGCTAACCGTAACTCTTCTTCATTATTTTTATAATAATCACTATGATATTGTTTTTGACACAACTTACATTCATTGCGATGCTTCTGGCTATCTTTTCTAAAATAGAATTCATCAATGCTTTTTTTAATATTACATTTAGTACATGTTTTAGTCATACAATTCCTTTAACAGAATGATGGGCTTGAGCTTTCCACCACAATTCCGTTCATTACAGATGCCGTTCTGACAACAGATCCTTCCGTTAAAGTAAAGACAAAATTCCCTTGCGCAATAGTATCAGTGGCATTAATTGTAATCTTCCAAATACTCGTATCTTGAGAAAAGGGTTGTACAGCTATTTTATTAACCACATTGCCAGAAACGACGGAACTAAAAGTTGCCGATACGGTAGCCCCACTTTCTGGCATGTATCTTAAAGGTTCACTTTGGGCATTTAACTGCTCTCCATCGGCTAATTGGAAATAAATGGTGGCAGGGTTTCCCTCTCTCAGATTCCATTGGGTGGTATATTGAAAATGATTGACATCAACCACGTTTTTCATTAATCTAGCAGTAAGAAACACGATTACCTCAATGAATTTAATTCGAAAAAAGGTTAAGTTTTAAAGACATGTACGAATCCGTGAAGTTTTTTACATTAAATGGCGAAAAATTCTACTTATACGAAACGATTCTGTTTAAACCTCGGTCCGTTAGGTCAATTATGTATAACGGAATGTACTCTTCTACTGCTTCCATTTCCAGCAATTATGCCACCATAAGTTACTCGCCGCAATACATTTCCTCAAACACTGCCTCAATAGGCTATCAAACAATCAAATTCGTTACATCTTCGGGTGCCACGACCGTTCCTACTGGAAATGAAGAATACAGTAAATGGACCATAAACTTTATTACAGAATTTGATTATTCTTATGAGATTGCGATAAAACAAGATAGTAATATTCATAGAATTGATGTGTCTAAAAACCTCGATAATTCAAACCTGAATGGCAGCATAACATATGCTAACGATAGAATTAAAAAAATACTTAATCCGAATACAATTTTAAAAGGCATTCTATAAATGAATTTGTATAGTTTATTTAAACAAAAGGCTTTTCAATGGCATGAATACTATGTTTTTGATGGTATTGATGGAATTGGCAAAACCACTCAAATAAATTTATTAAAGAATTATTACGAAAACAAAGGGTATAAGGTTTTCAAAACACGCTCTTTGGGCGGAGCCGTTGGTTCAGAATGTGAAAAATTAAGAGATTTTATTATTAATAATAATTTCTCTAAAAGAACCGAAGAAACACTTTTGGCCACATCTTCTTGGTTGAATTTATTGGAAATATGCAATCAAATTAGCGAACATGCTTATCCTCACCATACTTCCAAGCCTTTGGTAATTTTGCAAGACAGGGGTGTGCTAAGTCATTTATCTTATGCGCAGAATAGGGGATTTAGCAGGAATGAAGCCTTGGATATACATGGCAAAAACATTTCTGTATCCGATTCACTAAGAGCAAAAAATATTATATTAATGCCTCTTAACATAGATGTTATAATGGAAAGAGTCAAGGCTAGGGGCGATGTGGGCATATTTCATGAAAAGTACGAACAAGAAGCTGTTCAATTAAATGTATTAAATAGAATGATCATAGAGTTGACTAGAACCAACAAATTTGGTATTAGAAGCATGGGACGTTTCGATATAGTCAAAGTGTCGGCCGAGGATCAGCCTCTAGACGTACACCAAAAGGTTTTAGAATGCCTAAATTTAAAATAGGTGAAAGGGTTGGTTTTAATAAGAATGCAAGAGGTCACGGCAGTATGACTGGAACTATTCTAGAAATATCCAATCTAATGAACTCAAATGTACGCGAATATTCATACAGAGTCTCTCTTCGCGATAGACAATGGGGCATGTGGTACCCCGAGTCTGCCTTATTCATAAAAATGAATCCTAACGATATTATGAAAGAATTATTGTGAAATTTAAACCCGGAGATAGAATTTGCTGGCGAAGTACCGGTCAAAAGGAAACTGTACATGCCGTTACCTCTGATGGTAAAATAGTTGTAAACAGGTTGAGCGGAATAGGTTGGTCAGATTTCTTTTTTGCTCATGTAATAGAGCCAAATCTAATAATGAAGGACATAATACGAAATATGAAAGTTAGCTTCGCCCTAAAACGAGAAACATTCCAAGAATCCGAACCAAAATACCCAACTAAAGCTTATCCTGACGATGCCGGTTATGATTTGTATTGCACCAATAATATAACTATAAATGGTGGAGATGTGGCCAAAATCCCTACAGGTGTAGTTTGTGCCATACCAGAGGGTTTTTACGGTAAGATTGCTGAAAGGTCCAGCATGGCGTTAAGGGGTTCGAAATGTTTGGGCGGCATTATAGATAGCTCTTATCGAGGCCCGGTTTCTGTTATAATGACAAATTTATCCAAAAATCCTTTGGTAATTTCAGCAGGTGACAAGATAGCTCAATTAGTCATTCACGTCTTGCATCAAGAAGGTTCTGAAAATGTTAATTTAGAAGATTTACCAGAATCTACCCATAGCAGAGGTACGAAGGGCTTTGGGAGTAGCGGCATTTAAATGAAAAAATATGAAAGAATTTCTAGACCCGGTCGTTTAAATTCTATTTGGAAAACATATTTTTGCTATGATCCTCCGGTTACGCTTGAAGATACTTCAATTACAATTGAATTGACCCTTGGCATTGTTCCTGCTAAAAGAATCTTATCCAATAGATTATCAACCATAAGCAAAAAGCGCAAAAGACTTAGTGCAAGTTGTAGTTCGGTTTTTAGATTAAATAAAAATTCATTGTTTTTAAAAAAGATGGCTTAATAAAACTTGACCCGTCTAACTTTCAAAGATATAGTACGAAAGAGAAAAGGAACCAAAATGGACAATAATGATTTTAAATTAGGTAAATTTGAATTAAAAAAAGTTGTATCTTTAAAAGATTTGGTTGATAATAAAGATTATTTAGAAGAAGCTGATTATACAGATAGAACAAACATTGATGGCCAATTACATTTTTGTCAATTTAATTTTATTCCCCCAAAAGAGGAAACAGCTAAATTTATCATGACTAAAGGAGCGTTTTATTTAGAAACAACTTCGGCAGGCATTAAACCAAGAAAGATAGACACCAAAAACAATAAAATTTTAGATAGCGCCAAGTCAGCCAAGGAAATTAGAACTAGGATAGATGCCTTTTTCAATAAATTACATGTTTATCAAGAAGAAGGCATTTTAAACCCCAAAAGAGGCATGCTCATACACAGCGCTCCTGGGGTAGGTAAGACCACCATTATTTCCAAGGTCATTAGGGAATATGCCGAAGAACATAATACTTGCGCATTAATTTGGCCGTCCGATACGGTTCATGCTGATGATGTGCAAGAATTTCTCGGTTCTGAATGTGATTGGAGCGGAATTGACCGATTTCTTCTAATTATTGAAGATTTAGGTGGGGGAAGCGATCCTTGGGGAACACAAAATAGGAGCGCGAGTTCAGCTTCTATTCTGAATTTCTTAGACGGCATTGAATCTGTATTCAAAAAACCTACATTTATTATATCCACCACTAACAATGCTGCCAGCATGCAAGATAATATCATTTCAAGGCCCGGCAGATTTGATGTAGTTTTGGGATTATCCCCTCCTTCAGGTGAAGAAAGAATTAATTTATTAAAATTCTTTTGTGCGGATAAAATTTCTATTTCTACATCGGAAGAAAGAGAATTAAAGTCAATTACCAAAGGCTTTTCTGCTGCTCATCTTAAAGAGGTGTACTTAAGAGCCAGAATTGATGATAAAACTTTGATTGAAACGGCCACGGAAATTAAGAAACACATTGATAAAATCAATTCCAGCAGTGGTTTAACCCCAGAAGAGGATGAAAATTTAGGTAAAGTTGGTTTTGGTTCACTATAAAGGATATAAATTATGAAAATTAGAATTACAGAGCGAAGTAAGTTAGGCGCAGCCTACGCCATGGGCCGATTTAGACAACAAATTAATTTATCTATAGCTTTATTTTTTATTAATTTGATGATATTAATGATTATGAAGGGGGATGTCATCGCTTTTAACATAGCGATATTAATAATTTCGGCCATTGCTTTTTGGGCAAATCGTGCTTCTATTAAGAAGTTAGAAGAACAATATGCTTTAACAGAAGAAAGTCTAGAAGAATATAAAAAAGAATTGGTTTAAGTTAATTAAATATGAAAACTTCTCCCACCAAAGTGTTTAAATTTAAACCTCGTGAAGAAGTCTTATATTACTGGGAATCTAAAAAGAACCACTATCGAGCCATAATTCTAAAACAATTACATTTCGAACATCGAAATACTGATAATAATAGATATAGTATTCGAGTTTTGCATTACCAAGATGGTAACTGGACTTTGACCGTACAAGAATCATCTCTATCTAAGATAGAAAATCCAAATCAAATAATGAAAGATTTGATATGAAATTTAAAATCGGAGATATAGCTCGTACAATTATTGATAATAAAAAAATTGAAATCACAGCTCTAGGACGCACAGCAGAGACTTGCTTTGGAAAATCATTAACTAATGGAAAAATATTTTTTTATTATTTACATGAATTAACATACGCAGAGGACCCGAACGATTTGTTAAAGAAAATATTATAACTCAGCACTTAATCTTTAAGCAAAGATGCTCTTCTATTAACTGGAAGCGCAAGGACAATTTTTGAAACATTTTCCTATCGGAACCAAGGTTAAAATCAATATCAATTATATAAGAAAATATTTGCAAGGAGAATACGAATTACACAAAGATTATACTGTGTTAGGTGTTATTAAAAATAAATATTATGCAGATGGTGTTGACTTTTATGAAGTGTTGTGGGATGATGATAAACTAGAGCGTGGTTATAATTATGAATTTTTACAAGAAATTTATGATGTTAATCAAATTATGAAGCAATTGTTATGAGATTTAAATTAAATGATGTTATACGGTACAAGTTTCAACGCACTTTATATTTAATTATTGATATTTTTGAACGAAATCAAAGTATTTATTTAAATAAAAAAAGCTACGGGATATACACTATTAAAAATATAGATACCGGTGAATGCTATAATGTTGAAAATTATTATTTAGATCAAGATACTTATGATTTAGTGAAAGAACCAAATGATATTATGAAAGATATTGTGTGAAACTATTTAATATTGATAATATTAAATTAGGTGACAAAGTAACCGTCGGTTCAAAGGCCAAAGTGTTATATCACGGCATTGTTGAAAAAACGCATATAACTGTTAGTGCTGTCTTTTATCATGTAAGAATTACTAAAGTTTGTGACAAAGCTAATGTTTACAAAATGGGTAATCTAATTCCGTGTTATTATTGGGATTTAACCGTGACAAAAGACCCTAATGATATTATGAAAAATATCCTATAATCTTGACTACCTTTAACTATGATGGTATACATTAACACATGAGACAATTCAAAGAAGGCGATACGGTACCGGCGGGACCATCGAATCCTGATAAAGCCGTTGTTGTAGGCAAAATTAAATTATTTAATGAAAATAATTTGGTTTTGTATAAAATTGAATATAATGGTGAAATTTTTTTTGCCACAGAAGATGAATTAAAAAAAGCTTCTGACCCAAATCAACTTTTAAAACATTTATTATGAAATTTCCTATTGGCACCAAGGTAATGTTTTATAATGTTAATAATAAAAAAATTTATTGCACCATTATTGGAAAAGCCTCTATTTTGGATGTAGTAATTGTTAAAACGGATTTTGACAAAAGCTCATTTTTCATGAGTGAAAATAATTTACTATTGTCTGATTTGGACCCTAATGATTTAATGAAATCTATTTTATGATAAAAAAGGGTAAAAGTTATTTATATGATGTGCGATTAGGCGCCCATCATTTATGTTGTGAAGTGCTTATTTTAAATCCCGCTTTGACAGATTCTGCTTTTGGACCCGAAAGTTTCGGCATAGTAACCAAAATCATTAAAAGAAAAGATGGTTTTCAATATATAAATGTAGGTGATAAATATCACTTTGAAGATTCTTATTTAAAGGAAATTTACAATCCCAATGATATTATGAAAGAAATTGTATGAAATTTAAATTTAAAATTGGTGATAAAGTTTACTTCAACGAAAATGGATATATAAATCCATTATCAATTGGAACCGTATTAAAAACAATACAATCACAATCCAATCCTGAAGAAAAAAATTATTTTATTTCTTGGGCAGATTTAGAAGACAAATACAATGATTGGTGGTCTTCAGAATTTTTAATCCCAGCTAAAGACCCTAACGATATTTTAAAAGATTTATTATGAAAAAGAAGGTAGACAAAGTAAAAGAAAATAAAAGAGCGGCCAGAATAGTTATCGGTCGACCTTCCAAAGGTAAAAAAACCGGCCCCCATACAGACCGTAAAAAAGAAAATAATAAAAACAAATGTAGGGATACTACAGAAGAAGAAGAAGAAGAAGAAGAATAATGTATTATTATTATAAATATAAAAGCGACTATAGTTATATAGAAGCTATTATTTTTGTACCACATGAGGGTTTTCGTTTTGGTTCACCTCTTGAATTTAATAATATCCAACCGATAAAAATTTTTAAAAGCAAGCAATTTAAACTAAAGTCTGGTGCAAGGGTTTCAAAAAAATATTGTAAACTAATAGATGAACCAAATAATATTATGAAGAATTTAGTATAAAGATGTGTAAAATACCCTATACCTTATATTATTTAGAAAAGGATGCCCCGCAGTGGGTTAATGGGGTATGTCAATCTTTAGGCAAAGAAAAAACTTTTAAAAGGCATGGCACGTTCTCCGGCTACGCAAATTTATTAAAATCATTAAGTGAATTAAAACTTGCTACCAATAATAAACTATGGTATATAGTGATACCGGGACACTAAAAATGAAAAAACCAGAGCCAAGGAAAATTGAACGTTTAGATTATAGCGAATGTGAAGAATATATTGCGTGGAAATTGGGCATCAAAAATTTGCGCAATGTAGCTGGAAAATCTTATGACCCCAAAAGCCCTGATTATAAAAAGCCATATCAAGATTTTTGGCATTTTATTGTTAATTATTATGATGTGCATAACGGTTCTACGTTTACCATTTTTTCAGAAATGCTTGAAAATGCCAAAGATTGGCAAAAAACCATTATTCAAGCATTTATTGATGAATTTGGAGATAATGCCGAGTATTGGGTAGAATGGTAATGGCCGAAAATCACCAAACTATTAAATCTTGGTGGATAACAACCAGAGATAATCCAGAATCGTTAAATAAATGGTTAATTGACTATTATTTAGCCGAATTAGCCTTAACTATAATTTTATTTAATGTAATCATTAAATATTCTTATAAAATGGACCACGCCCTAAATAGTAAAGTTTATAAACTCTTCTTGCAAGCTTGCCAGCACGAAAGCTGGTTTAGAACACTTTTAGATGCTCGAAAGATAACCATTCCGGTATTAAAAAAACCTTTGAAGGCATTTTCTAATATTTATCATGTTAAAAACAATAATTCAATTAAATTACAAATTATAGCCAAAGATTTAAGGGTTGTTCCAGATATACGTAAAACTTTTATTAATTTAATTCCTCACGAGAATTGGCAAGAAAGTATATTTACGGAAATTAAAGATGAACTTATTTCGGTAATTAAAAACAATAAACCTAGAAATAATTTAATATGAAATTAAAAGTTGGAGATAAGGTACGTAAAAAAATTGGTCCCCATGGGGATTTAAAAAGATTTTTCGTAGGCCACAGCGGAACAGGCGTCGTTAGTCAAATCGTAGGCAATAGTGTTTGGGTTGAATTTTCAGATATTGTGGGCTGGGGCATATATGATCGAGACCATTTAATCAAATTGGCCGACCCTAATGATTTGTTAAAAGATTTATTATGATGAAAAAAGGCGATAAAATAGAATGCTTTAACTGTACTGGGGCAAACGGGGTTTTTGGACCGGGGGCTATAGAAGATTTACAATCCTTAGCTGCCGGGGGTAAACCTTGGCATAAATGCCATTTTTGCGATGGAAAAGGATTTATTACAATAAAATTCAATAAAGGGGATAAAGTAATCTTTAAAGGTCCATACGATAATTTAAAACAAACCGGGGTCATCTATTATATTGGACAAACTTGCTATTATGTATCAAATTACAAAAACGAAGGAATAGACGAAGTTTTTTTTGATTGTTATATAGAACCATTAAAAGAACCAAATGATATTATGAAGAATTTATTATAATGGAAATAAAAGAAGGTACCAGAGCAAAAGTTTGGATAAATAAAGGATTTATAATAGGTACATTTGTTTCTTTTAATCCTAAATCAAAAACATCCCCAACCTGGTTAGGGATGATGTTGGTGGCTGATGCTAAAAATTGTGCTTTTGCGCCAGGAGCGAGAATACCGATATTTTTAACAGATAAGATGGAAATATTGAATTATGACCCAAATAACCTTTTAAAAGCGATTTTATGAAATTTAAATTTAAAATAGGCGATATGGTGGTGGCTAAATTTATTGAAATTGACGATTCTAATTCTATCATGTTGGATATGTACAATCCAGATACAAAGTATTACGGGACAATAATCGATATAGAACCAAATCTAAAATTTCCGTATATAGTGCACGTTGTAATTGACGGAAATATCAACACCCCTTTTAGAGAAGAAGAACTTACTTTAATAGAAGACCCCAATAGTTTATTAAAGGGTTTGTTGTGAACTACTTCAGATATAAAGCTACTTATATAAATATAGAATATGAATTTATCGTTAAATGCACTTATTATTACGAAGAAAAAGATTTCCATAGCGTAAACGCTGAATTAATTAAAATAATAAAAGGACCTAGATTTACTAATTTCACAATAGGGACCCGTTATTCTTTCAATAAAACATTGCTATACCCTTTATTTGACCCTAATGATATTTTGAAACAATTATTATGAAAAAAGATTCCGTTTATTGGACTACTCTTTCGGGAAGGAGGGTGTTCATAAAGAACATGTCCACCACACATATAATTAATTCTATTAAAATGATTGAAAATAATCCTTGGAGCCAAAAAAATTCTATTAAAAAGCTAAATGCTTTAAAAACCGAATTGTACAAAAGAATTGATCCAAATAAAATTTTAAAAGATTTATTATGAAATTAATTATAAATAATATCATAAAAGTAACCTTGACGAATCAATATTGGGTTATAGGCAAAATAATTAAACTAACTCGTACTGGAGCTCATTTAATTGTATTAAATAAAGGTAACACTAGTCATGCAATTAATTCTTATATCTATATTTATCCCCATCTAGACACTATAGAACATGTCTATGAGCCAAATCAACTTTTAAAAAATTTAATTTGACCAAAACTCTATTCCGAGTTATAATTATCACATACAATCAATTATAAACAATTGCCCTAAACTACTATTTTTAATTTAATTAATTAAAATACTGACTTGCTTCGCTTATCAGAATGCCTTTCCACGCGTTTTGGCTCCCCGGGGCACCTTACCCACCCTTTTCCTCATAAAATTTGTTAAATTAAGCTGTGTTAAACCTAGCCTACGTCTATTGGGTGGGGATTAGTGACTTTTGTAACAATAAAGGTGCCTTTTAGTTGATTTTAGGTAATTAAGGTGTATTAAAGTGTTTTTAAAAAGAAATTTGGGGAATAAAGTGTATGAAAGATGTATAAAATAGACATTTTTTGCACGCGATACGGGTAGAAGGGGTAGAACGGTACCGACAATTTGGGCTATAAAATTACCCGGGGTAGGTTACCCCCACATTTCATTTGCTTACATATTATATTGTGAAACTTAAGGTGTAGCTAATACGGCTGGTCTAATTCCTAGTTAGTAGCCAAGCGTTACAATCGTCTTCACGGTCCAAACGGCGCCAGAAAACAGGTTAGTGTCAAAAATACACTAAGGTAAAAACTTTAGTGATTTCAAACAGTTATGAGCCCCCCATTTTCTAGCTTATAGGTTAAGTCTCTAAACACTCTGTCGCTCAAAATGTTGGTTAATAAAATCTTTGTGTCGCCATAGTGTCGTCTAGCGCTTAGTCCAGGTATAGGATTCCCGATTTTCGAGCTATGTTTTTCCTATAGCAATATTTAGGCCAATAGGCTTAGTGTAGAATTAACATGAAGGTACAGCCCGAGCTCCCTATATCTGTATGTATATAGTAACATTAGCTATGCATACCATATAGGTAATAGTCCGTATAACACGTTGCATCACAGTGCGTTTAACATAACATTAATGAAAATTAACGTTTTTGTATACCAAGAGTATAACCTTGGCACACTTTTTGATGTTTTGAGACTTTCCTATAGAGGAAAAAAGGTGTATTTTGGGGCTCATCTCAAATATAAAGGGGTTTGAGGGAGTCACCTCGAAAAAGCCGGGTTTAGAATTTTACCCTTCCCACACTTCTCTTTGATCTGCCATACCAAAATCAGCTATTACCACTACGTCATGATATTGAGCGATACGCTTGGCCACCTGGATAGCATCCTTTTCGGTTTGAAAAAGACGGGCGTCAGGATATTCGCTTGACCAATTGTTTTGGCTAACAAAGAATTCAGCATCCGATTTACGTTGGATAATGTACATACTATCTCCTTGTCTTATATTCACCAAAGGTCGGGGGTCGGACGTGCTTGCAGGTATTTTTCAACCAAATGCGGTTCAACAATATTGCCAAGGCTGACTAGGAGGCCGTCCGATGCTAAGCCCACATACTCTGACCCTTCCTTGCAAACAAGATTTTGCTCGATAAGGCTGGCCAGGATCGGGAATTCTTCTTTGAACATTTCGCGAGTGGTTTTTGTGCTCATGCTTTATATACTCGGGTGGCTCTGACATTGGTTAAGAAAAAACGTCTTAAAACCCCTCTGTAGGTGACAACGGGCTGATTTTAAGCTCTTTAAGCACTTCTTCAACCTTCGGGCTTACCGGAGCACTACAAAGCAAGGTCACTCCCGAAGGGCTGTCATAATCACGTTTATAAAAGTAATAAGCATTGTAACGATATCGTGACCGAAAGATTTTGGAAGCATTTTGACGCAGTGCTTCAATTGCTTGGGCTTCAATGGCACATTCGTTGCAATCAACAATATCGCCTTCGTGGAGCTCCCACACTTCGGAATTGTGGGCATTCAAGAGATTTTTGGTGATAATGGTGAACATGCTTGACCCACAAGCACAAGCCGACCATTCCTTAGGGGTCGACCTTTGGGTATGGCATTAAAGGTATAGATTGTGCCAAAAGAAGTATTCAGCTCCCTGATGTTGCTAATTTGAGCTCCGGGGAACAAGGTGAAAGGTTCATCATCCAAGACACGATTAGTATCAAGGTCCAATTGAATGACAGTAATGGGTTTTTTAAGAATCATAGCCTAACATACCCCGTCGGTTGAATGTTGGTTAACTACTGCTTCTCAAAAGGGGTGAATCCAGGATGGCGCTTCACACGTTCTACACATTCGTTTTGGCTAAGCTTTCGGGTGCTCCATTTGAAAACCTTAACGCACTTAGTCAAAAAATGTTCGGGCAACCCCGGGTGCAGGTCTTTTTGGTTTTGACACATTATTTCAATAGCCAAACGGCAACGGTCAACCGTAAGGTCCATTGGCTCAAAGCGAGCTCGCCCACAAGCGGCGGAAGTTAGCAAAAAGGATGCCAAAATGGCAGTTTTCATGATTCTGCGTCCTTTTTTTCATAGGTCTTCGGTTTCATATGTTTTTGGCGCCTCTCCCATTAAATAAACGTAATCAGGCACGTAGCCTCGGCTACGATATCTTGGATCGGCCGCTTCAAACCATTTATAAAAACATTCATCACAAACTTCATCCCCTTGCGCATCGGACACAAATAACGGACAGTCATGATTATCTGCACAATCGGGGCAATAAAAAGCACCGTCTATCGCATACCCGAGAATATCATAAGTTTTCATTGGTTTGTTTGCTTTACTTTGGAGTCAATAACGATTACTTCATTTTGTTGATAATTTTGGTTTTCTAGTTTTTTTAGGTTTTTAAGGATTCTTTTATGTTCGGGATAAACCAACCCTACACAGCCCGAAGCATTAATCAACAAAAACAAGCTAAGCAAGCTTTTCATGGTTTTACCCTACTTTCCCATGTACTAGTTTAGCTCGATTAACGATTTTTTCCAGACATTCAAGCATATCCTTTAAATCTTGATAATCGTCATTATCACCAGGTGTGCGAGTCATTTCTGCTTTAAGCCAATTAATTGCGATAACCCCGCTTTCTGGATAAACTGGCAAAAGCGCTAAAATCGTGGTTAACGCATCACGTAGCCTAACCGCGTTGTATGCGTGGCTATCGGGAAAAGGTTTTATTTCCATAATAGAATTAATCCAGTTTCACTTGTTTTTGAGGCTTTTGGGTCCGATACCACACATCAGCCCACACGGTTTGACGGACCACCTGAAAATGTTCAAAAAGCTGGTAAACTATATCATCGAGGTTTTCCATTGTTTAATCCTTCCTTAAATGGCGTACAACGCGTGAGCCACGGTGCTCGTGAGCAAAAAGGGTACCGAAACGATAGCTGAGACTGCAAGCAATTCAAAAAACTTTTTCATAGCTCTTTATCTCCTGCCTTATATACTCGGGTGGGTTTGGGTTTGGTTAAATCTTTTTTACCGGGTGTACATGACGATCATTTGCTCTTGTTGGGGCACACAAGCGCCCTGGACGCCGTCTTCTTGGCACCATTGCTGGCACAAGCGAGGGATGAGCTCACAAGCCTCATCCATGGTCACGAGCTCCACGGGGGCAATGGCTGCCTTAGGCCCGATATTAGAAACGGGAACGCAAGCACCGAACAACAAAGCAAACATGGTGATTTTACGCATTTTGTAATTTTCCTTATTCTTTGGTGTAACGCAAGATGCACTCGCTGCCATTGACAGTAACCGCGGTCAAAATTACGGTATCTTTTTGCTCGCGGGCCTTATGTTTGACATTATCAATGATAAAATCTCTGTTCTCTGAGGAGTGAAAGGTTCCCCCGTTCATATATTCGCCACCACTATTGAAAACCACCCAAAAATATTCAGTGTCCATACACCACCATACCACGATTCAAAGATTTGGGTTAAATGTTTTTGAAATAAAAAATCGTGCCTAAAGTTCTTTGAGAGCATGATGCAATATGTTAAAATATGGGGGCATATTTCTTTTTTTTAACCAAGAAGCGGAGTCCACGGTATGTCTATCATGCGTTATGAAACTAGAGCGGTGTTAGCTGGCGCATACAAAAATCGTAAGCAAGTTTACCTTACGCATATTTTGGATACCGAAACAAACAGCGTCTTTTGCGCTAGGGCTCACCCAGACAACCTGGCTGACCCGTTTGCTACCAATATTAAAGCGCCTCCAACTTGTAAGATGTGTCTTAGGTTTCATTTGAACGGGCGCATCAAATTAGAACCTTTGTAAAAGGTTTTTAAAAAATGGCATATCGCCTTAACTTAAGGTAGACTCTCTAGTCAAGGGAGGCTAACGCCTTGAGTATACATTTTGTAGATAAAAACAATTCACCGATAGTTCCTTCTAACGCAACGTGTCATTATTGTGGGGATGCTTTGACGGTAGGACAATACACCGTTAGGCAACGCGCAGCATGGGGCGCGGCTTATTGGCACCGAGATTGCGCATATAGTTTTATGCTCAAAATAGCTAGAGACCTACTTCAGATAGACCTAGGGGACAAAAAGCATCCCCACCCTTAAGTTTTTATTGGATATGATTAACATAACATCAATTAACATGACCAAGCCTTACACGAGTTTAGGGCTTGCCTCGCCGGGCTTCTACATACTTTCTTCGGCATTCTTTGTCATTTTTCCTTTTGGCGATTTCCTTTCTAACTTCACGCAAAGCGTCATTGGCATCCACTCTTTCTAAATTAGCGTTGTGCCAATTGTTAAATGCTTTATGCTCCAAGCTATTTGACAATTCTTCCAACATTTTGTCTGACAAAAGATAAACTTTCATTTCAACAGTTTCCGATTTCTGTGTTTTTTCATATCCTCAAAGCTAGACAGATCCATTGTGTAGAGACGATACAAAGCGAGATCATATCCCCCTAGGGCCCTTAAGAGCTTTTCTGTCCTTTTGAGCTCGTCAATGACAGCATCTAGGTGGCCAGGCTCGGTCAAACCAAAACCTTGGCGCTTGTATTCTTTGATCGCATTGATAATATTTTCATCCATAGTTTGACTTACACCGCTCCTTCAGAAATGGTTAGCTTTCGGCAGCTTAAATCCTACCAAAGCGTTTTTTCCCTCGGTTGTAATCTGACTAGCACCGTTTTTGCTAATCTTGGCGTAACCTAGGCCGGCGAGCTCCACAAGGGTAGCATCCCACGTCCCTGCCTTAACCCCATAGCGCCTAGCTTCGTCCCTGCGATAGGATGACTTGTAAGCCTTAAGGCAATGCAAAACCACCCCTTGAGCTTCAGTCAATTCTGCCTTAGGGGCTGGCAAAAACTTAGCTAGGGTCCCCGGAGCAACGTAAATACGCGCAAAGGAACCTCGACCCCCATTTTCGCCTTTGATAAGGGCCATATTGGATTCAATGGGCATTTGAGTATCATCATGGTCAATGGTGTGCTCGAACGAATTAGCGCCACCCCACGAGCCTTGTAGGGATTGATAATAGCCACTATGGCCACTTTCAAGATTGACCGCACATGTAAATCCCCGGTTACCTTCAAAAGCCGTGCCAGGATTGAGACTGGTCGTTTCTTTGGCGATTACTTCAATATCCGGCTTATGGTAGCCGTTACTAGAAAGCGCGGATTGCAAGCTTTTCGGTAATTCATTGACTTTCACGAACATTTGTTATTCCTCGTTAAAATTGTTATAGATTTCTTCCCAGTTAACCATGTCAAAATTGATTTTTTCGTTTTTCGGGATAATCTCCCTGGCCAAGCATTTGAGCGCTCGATAAGCTTGCGTTTGAGTCATGCGTCCATTACAAATACGGCGCCCTTCTCTGTATGAGTATTCTTCGTTATTCAACCATAGCGCAGTATTCCAAGTGTGCCAGTTTTCCCAGCCGTTGTATTTTACACCCATTTTGTTTTCCTCGCTTTGACTGGCTTTTGGTCAGTATATCCGTTCTTATTAAGCCATGTGCGCTTCGGAGAGAGATAGTTATTTGACTTTAGCAATCCGTCATAAAAAAGCCATTCCGCCAAGTAGTCTAGTTGTAACCATTTCTTGGACGCTTTGGTTAATCGTGCTATTCGCATATCTTTGTTTATCAAAATATTACCTATTGCCCTTGAAAGATCACCGTATTGACGAGCATTTCATAGTCCCGGCACGCCATGTCACTCAATCGGCTATGTTCCGTTGTGCACTCCGTGCTAGATACATTGCGCTTTTGCAAAGCTGTGGTCAAGTCATTTTCAATTCTAGAAACCCCGTCATACGAACGCAGCATGCCACAAACGTACATTTTTTCGGCCATCATATGCGCTGCGCGTTCACAAGAATTAGGGGTTTGGCTGCTTTCACAAGCTTTGAAGAAACAAAAGGTAGCGCCACAGACCATCAAAAAAATGATTGAGTTTTTCATAGGTGATTTACCATACCCATCGAAAGCCTTTTTGGGTTACTTTATTTCAAAGTTTTTTAGCCGTTGCGGGGTCAAAAGCAAGTTGCTTGCCTGACTTACCCATTTTATAAAATTTAACGCGGTAAATTTCAATTTGGTACCCCGCTTGCATAAGTTCTTCCCAAAAACCATCAAACCAAGCGTGCAAGGTAGCCATATCGGGGCAAGCAAAGAGTGCTTCATATTGCCTGACAAAAAGTATCAATTCATCGTCAAGGGCTCCCGGGTGGTTATGATAATCATATCCGTGCACATGCAGCAACTTAGAGCCAAGTTCATCATGTCTAGAATATGGTCCTAAACCATGCTCGGGGTGCTCTATGCGATAAACAACCATGCCCTATCTTAACAGATAAGCTTCGCCTTGGCTAAAAAAGTTCAATCGCTTGGGATCCAATAAGCCAAGTGCGCCAAAAATGACGATTGACCATAGCCTTGATGATATTGTAATCCTCTATCCAACTACCGGGGGGAATACAACCCCTGCGAGCAACCATTTTGCTTTTAGCCGCGCGTTCACTGTCAGTCTTTAGAGTTAGGAGAGCTTGACTAAGTTGCAATTGACCCGCCCGACATTTCATGGCCAAAGCCGTAGCCTGCTCTGTAAGTGTGTCCATACCTATAGTATCGCATGAAAGAGCTTTTTGCTAAATACTATTGTTTTGATGACAAAACTTCATTTCAGAAAATTGCTCATTTAGTTTTTTCACCAAATCTTCGGCCGCTAATTCTAAAGTATAAGAGCCATAGTCTAAGGGGCTGTCCATAATTCCATCACTATGGTCTAGTCCTAGAAAATGTCCAATTTCATGAACCAAGAAAATTTCAAAAGCTTCTGGACCAAAACAAAGGTTTTCCTTTATCAAAGCTTTTCTATCATTACTGTACTCGCACAATTCTGGCATAACTATTTCATCATTTCCCTTATAAGCGCCGGCATACTGATATTGTATGTCAGAAGCTCTGAACTTTCTAATTGCTTCAATATCGATTTTAACCGGAAAACCTTTATCTTCCTTTAAAATTTGACATCCTGCTTTTTCATTGATTGCTTGAATAACGTTAGAAAGATGGTTATCCGGAACGTTGATATTTTCAAGAGCATACGGAAAATATCCGCCGCAACCTTGCAACCAAAAGATAGCCAACTGAAGCGCAATCTTTTTCATACCACTACATTAACCGATCATATCAAGCGTGGCTGTTTTTTTTAAAAGGCTTGGCTTATGTCTTCGGCGCTTTCAGCTACGTAAACACCATCATCAAGATGAGCGCCCGTTTCTTCGGGCAATAACTTGTCTAGAACAACCCTATACTTATTTACATTTTTGTTACGCTGCTTCAGCTGGAACCATGCATCATCATCATTTTTAGCCTTGATAATAACGCAAGGAGTCAAAAAGTATTCATCGCCAGTTACTAGTACAAGGTAGTGTTTTATCATTCCTTAAGTGTTGTATATTTTACCTAGGCGAATTATATTCGCTATACAACACTTAAGGAAAGTGCGTTTTAGACAAAGTCTTTTTGTGACGGACAAACGCACCAAAAATTCCCACGTTTTACTTGGCGAAAACGCTGCCTTTACGCAACCTCACTAAGGGTAAGCTCATGCGGGGTCTCCGGGGTCCCTTCCACAACGGGCGCTGATGCCTTGGGAGCCTTCGCCTTCTTCACCGGGCGAATAATCTCACCCGAGAGCCCCGCAAAGGCCATGCCCATATCGGTGGCAAAGGTTCCGCCGTCGCGACCACGCTTGCCCTCAAGATAGCCAAGGTCCTTGGCGAGCGCAAGGAGAGTCTTACGATCCACATTCGTTTGACCGAAGATCTCCCCCACCTTGGCTTGAAGACTAAGCAGAATTGCATTGACTTGAACGTTGAACTTTTCCATTTTCTTTATCCTTTTTTAACTAACTAGCCTGGATTGCTAACGCACCATGCCTTAATCAATCTTCGCTAGTTTCTTTTCTACATACCTTCATACACTGTTCATTGTATTTTGGCTACTTATTTTAGGTCGCTACGTCGATTTTTTCACCCGAACGGGTTTCAATCAAATCCTTGGCCCATTCAAGCCATTCCTCGGACAACCCGAGCTCCGACGCCAAATCTTTAATCAATCGGTAAGATTCTTCAATGTCGTCATATACACTGACAAATCCTGATCCAGAAATGATATCCTTGGATTCCTTTGAACGGATATATTGAATAGCTTGCTGTTTTGCAAGTTCACTATCACTGATCAATTGTTCAGTGATTTCAGTGATTTTGCGCACCACGCTTTCGCATACCTCAGCACGAGAGATGAGCTCACTAGAATCAAGGGATCCATCCCATAGCCTAAACTCAATGGTATGACGATTAGCGCCACGGTCTAGCCCAACGATGTTTATGGCTCGATACTTGTCAAAAGACATGTCACCCGCGCGTTGTGGCACGCAATATGAGCTCGCCAACCTGTCCCGATCAAGTAGCAAGCGCAAAACGTTTTGAAAATAAACGACAAGAGAAAAAACCTGTTTAAGGGGTTTTTCTTGTTCGCTGTGCTTTTTCAAAGTTTCAATGTTATCATGATAACGATTGAGCAAGGTATCAAATTCAGGATAATTGTGATAATCGGAAATACGCCTGAATTCGTACAACAAATTTTCTAGAATACTGTTATCCAAACTCAATTTTTCAACATCGATATAGTTTTTATCCCAAAGTAATTCGTGCAGATATCGTGCATCGATATGCAAATGTCCCCCGCAATCGGCGCGCACTTCACCTCGGTCCATAACACTGGACAAATGTTTAAGCCGGGCGGGCCATTCATGGGGCAACGCAGGTTGGGTGCAAATTTCGCGACCCTTACTGGACAGCGACCCATCATGGACTACCTTTTCAACGTGCTCCGAAGATAGGCTTGCTTCGCTTTCTTCTGGATAAAACTCGATTTCCCATCCTACGGCAAGCCTATCCTTGGCGGAAAGTGCTTTGGCTGGCAATTTAATTCTATGATTAACTACTTCTAGGCCATGTGGGTAACAACCTTCACAATAGCTGTGCTCAGTACCCTCGTGAAAACTTAAATCATCGGTTGAATAATTTTCGCCACATTCGCCACAACACGAGTAGCTATCCTCATAACAAGCCTGGCAAATGTCATTGCCCCCGACATTGTTGCTTTCTACCACCATGTGACGATGAGCTCTAGGGGCGTCTGATAAAAAGTTGCGGTCACAATCGTTACAGGTGTAGGTATCGTGGTGTTGCCCGACGAAAGCCTCCACTAGATGATAGCGATTGTTTCGATAATGGACATTGACAATATGGTCCATGTGCAAAATTTCGCCGGTAATTTCGCATGCGGCCCAGTCACTTTCCATTAGAGCATCGCAAATGGCATCGCGCAAAACGGGCTCGATCAATTCATTGCGCTCTGAGCTGGTTAGCGTACAGGCATAGGCGACGGCGTTTTTGGCATGCTCAATGGCCCAGTCAATAGGGGACTCCGGACCACCATTGTATCTATTAGATCGGTTGTACAATTCCGGGTCAGCCACGACGGCTTCAACGATTGAGTCAAGTGCAGCTTGGGCATTATCTGAAAGTGACATTGTATTTCCCTTTCCCACTTGGTCTTACCCAATGGATCCTAAGGTTGGTTATCTATCACGTCATTTTTTGAGGTGCAAGTGCATTTTTGTTTTTTGACAAGCCAACTTGACAGTCAGGCTCGAACCAAGCTATAGTCCGTTTAGATTCTGGCACACAAATTGCCTTAATTTCTGCGTTATTTTTACTTAATTAATCCATTAAAATCGATTAATTACTCATTAAGTAAACAATTTTGCTTATATATTTTGTAAGCTTGATTAGGAATTTTGTAAACAAAAGGATGAAAACATGCCAAAAGCTACTGGAAAATTAAAGAAATCAAAGCAATTTGCAGCAATCATTTATCTTACAAAAGACGGAACAATTAAATATAAAACTGCTGATGTTCATGCCTTTTATTTGGCTAGAAGCGCTATGTTTAGAGAAGAGGAAGAACCGGTAATTTTAAGTGAAATTGGAGCGAGCTGTCTTGAGCTTATTGAAAGTAAAACTTCAGAACTAGGGGATTGGTTTCGTCAAGAAGATACTTACAATAAAACTTGGCAAATCAAAAGACTCGAGGAGCGCCTAAAAAGGTTGGAGGATTGCTTATCATCCTTCAAAAGAATTGAATTTGAACACGGCGATGGCGATTATTAATCACTTATAAAAACCACTTGACCTACCCCCAAGGAACATGTTAATCTTATAACACATTACGTTTATTAACATGAGCAAATTAACATGGTATAAATTAACGCAACCTATGAAAATCCTATTTGTAGATGACAGCCAAGAGCGCAGAGATTTTATGCGCAAAAGTTTTCCTGATGACATTGTGTTTACGGCAGAAACTTCTGAAAATGCCATTAAACATATGCAATCTGAAAAAGACTTTGATATCATCTATCTAGACCATGATCTTGGAACCATCGAAGAAGAGCCTCCAACTCATTTGTATTGAAAAAACAAAATGATGCCTATTACCATTAGACCCTTCGTAAGATTTTTGGTAAGACATGCTAAAAAGCTAAATTACAATGGGACGATTATAGTGCATTCTTGGAATCCTAATGGTGCCACTTGGATTGCCCAAACATTAGCTGACCACGGCTATAAGGTTTTGGTGGAGCAATTTGAAATTCTATGAAATTTAAACCAGGAATGAAAGTCGTACACAAAACCGTTAAACAAGCCGGCATGGGAATTATTCAAAAAGAAAACGTTGAATATACGGATAAACGCTATCTTATTTATTGGGAAAATGGCTGGTTTACAACCGATCCTGAACAATTTTTAATGTGTGCTGATGATCCTAATGATATTTTAAAAAAGTTGATATGATAAAGTATTTAATTGTATATATCTTCTTGACCGGTTGTGCAGAGCGCATAGAGCTAAGGGCCGAGTCTAAACGTGTTGACAAATTGGACGCATTTGAAGATTGTCTTTGTGCTGATGGTTATTGTCATCGGCATGTTCTAAAAGAAAAAGAGTGCCAAATAATCCACGAAACCTGGAAAGGTGGTATATTTGGTCCTCATACATTGTACACCATAAGTTTTGATTCTTGCACGCAAGATTATATAATGATAGGTAGATGTGTGCTTAAATGAAATTTAAAATTGGCGATACTCTCGTAAGTACAAGAAGACCAGGACAAATAGGCCAAATTATTGCGAGTAATCCAACTTGGGAAGAGCCATCTTTCGCCCCTGAAGCGGGGGGCGAATGGTACCTTTTGCAAGATATTAATTATCCGATGCAATTTTATGAACACGTAGAATTTTTAAAATTAATTCGTGGGCCAAATGACATTATGAAAGATTTAGTATGAAAATCAAAAAATATACCAAACTTTCATTAGAAGTAGCCAAAAAGCTAGTTTCTGGCAAATCCCAACAAAAAAAGGTTGCTTTGGCCCTTAGGCGCTTTAATTTAGAAGAGCTTAAAAGTATAAAAAAAGAATTAAAAGAGTTAAAGCAACAAATTAAAGCTATCCAGGAAGACATTTGGGCCATAAAAAGGTTTCCTTATGACGACTAATTTTAAATATAAAATAGGTGATAGGGTCATTGCACGTATGGATGGGTATACCACAAAATATAAAGGAATTATTACAAAAATTAATGATGTAGGCCCTCATCCGTATGTTGTAAAACATTTAAATGTACCAATTGGACGAGCAGACTCTAATTATTATAAAGAATCCGAATTAAGCCATTTGTTCAACCCTAACGATATTTTAAAGGAAATTTTATGACCAAAAATGAATTTGAAGAGTTAAAAGACATAATTATGAGGGATGAATGGAATCCAGAATTAGAGGAAAAATTAGAGGAATTGTTCGATACATACGAAAATATGTCGGACGCTTTGGACTTTTGGGAAGAAGAAGACCTCCAAAATATGGAATAGGGTATAGATTTATATTTAAACCCTTTAAAAGTGGCGGATTTCCGACTCAAGAAATATTTACCATAATAGAAATTGAATATCCTAGAACCACAAAACATTATCAATATAGATACAAATCAAACTACATCGCCTGGATTAGCGAAGAAATTTTAGATACATTTTACACTGAATATAAAAGTCCCAATGATATTATGAAAAATATTGTATGAAATACAACATGGGAAATAAGGTTCTTATTATAGATATTGACCCGAAAGGTTTTCAAAAATATTCCTTGGGTATCGTTCGAATGTATATTGATCATACATATTACGGGATTATGGTGGATGGATTTATTGGGAAATATTTTACTTACAGAAGAGAAGATCAACTAAAACCAGTGCCTGAGCCTAATGACATAATGAAAGATTTAGTATGATGCCAACAAGCCTATTGACCAAAGCCAAAGAACATGGTAGTATCAAGCAATCAATGATAGACCCAAGGCAAATAACCAGCATCACTCAAACCCTTTTAAGGGTTTTGCAGGAAAACCACACCCTTTATTTCTATATTGGTAATAAAACTATTGAAGCCAAGGTAGATTATTGGGGCACTTTGCATATCACATCCGCTTTAGATGAATTGGTTGGGGCTAAAATTTTGAAGTTTAAATTAGATAGAATCAATCGTGCTTCGGTTGAGTATTGTGCTAAAAGAGCCATTGAGGTATTAGGATGAAACGTACAATTACCGTTATAAAAAATGTTTATATTACTTGGAGTCCAGTTGATTCTGTAATCAATCGGCTTTTGGAAGCCAAACAAGAATTAATTAATGAGGGTTGCGAACCTGATAGCATTATGTTTGATGTAGATTCACTTGACGCTTATGGGGGTTCGAGTGTTGATACATACCTCTCTGGAAAGAGACTAGAAAACGAAAACGAAATGATGCAGAGAGAACAGGAAGAAAAAGAAATGAAGGATTATCGTCGTAAGCAATATGAAAATT
>Ga0075428_100001057_pt1 | contig 29276 bp, 28 predicted proteins | sample RhiMetdeltSRZDD2_FD_75291 | JGI IMG/M metagenome (GOLD analysis project Ga0075428, IMG submission 75291) | Populus rhizosphere microbial communities from Tennessee, USA - Rhizosphere MetaG P. deltoides SRZDD2 | ecosystem: Host-associated > Plants > Roots > Rhizosphere > Soil | place: USA... | reverse complement strand
AAGTCCCGTACGACGAGCAGTACCACCTGGCGACGATGACGCGCCAGCAGCTGCGGCAGCCTCAGAAACAAGTCGCTTGACATGAGCCAGAGAAAGTCTCGGCGGGGAGCAGCGCGGCAAGCACGGCCCCAGGCCAGTGATGAAGGCGCGACGATTCATCCCCCGAACCTCCGGCTGGCGGGATGCTAGCGCCCGAGCAGCGGGTCAGCAAGGCGCGGCAGGGGTCGGTGGTAAAGCGTACTGCCACCTTCGGGCGATGCGAGGGCCCCACCTTCGGGCGACCCGGGGACGGCATTACGCGAAGCCAGGCGTGGGCGCAAGACGGCCAACGGTAACGGCGGGAAGAAGATCACGCCCCTGTCGACCGATCAGCTCGCGGCGTTCGTGTCCTCCGGCGCCGACGACCTCTACGTGTTCATGGCCGACACCGGCGTCCGCCCAGGCGAAGCGTACGCGCTACGCTGGAGCGACCTGGACCTGGACGCGCAGAGCGCCAAGGTCGAGCGGGCGGTATCAGACGGCGAGCTGCAGCAGACGACGAAGACGGGCGGCACGCGCACGGTCGATCTCACCGAGCGCGCCACCGAGCGGCTACGCGTGCGCCTCGCGGACGCCCGGCAGGCGGCCGAGGCCGAGGACGAGGACTTCGACGAGGAGGCCCTCATATTTGCCACGGCTCACGGCAACATCCTCGACCACGCGAACGTCGTGCGCCGGTTCCGCGCGCTGCTGGGGAAGGCCGGTCTGCCGACGTTCCAGCTCTACGACCTGCGGCACTCCCACGCCTCACACGCGCTGACCGCCCCCGCTCCGATCACGTACGTCGCCCGGCAGCTCGGGCACGCGAAGCCGACCATGCCGTTGCAGACGTACGCCCACTGGGTTCCGACCGACGACGGCCGGCGCTTCGTCCGCGCGCTCGAGCTCCACCGCGCTGGCCGAGCGTGATACCGTCAACGGAGTCGACGTGGATGCCGGCGTAGCTCAGTTGGCAGAGCAGCGGTTTCGTAAACCGCAGGTCCTCGGTTCAAGTCCGAGCGCCGGCTCCACTCCTCCTCGCCGTAGCTCGCGATCACGCCCACGCGCGCCACACGCACCGATCTCGAATCTGTCTGCCCCACGCTGGGCACATACGAGCGAACGGCGTCTGCAGGCCGCCTCGATCTGGTTCGGAACTACGCTACATCGTTGGATAATCGGCTGGACAGGAGAATGGTGACATACTGATTACGAATCAGTTGCTCTGCCTCTGAGCTACCCCGGCGTTCTTGGTGGGAGTCGCTCGTGGAGTCTACCACGCGCAGCATCATCGTCACGTGGCGTGCCGCCTGGTTCCAGATTCGGTTCCAAAACGCGACACGCCGGCTGGGTCGGGCTCTCGGTCCGTGCCATCTCGCTGCGCTCTACCCTGAACCGCACGGGCCTGCTTCTCGCCGTACCGGCCCTCCTCGGTGTCGGATGCGCGACCATCCAACGGCTCGAGGCAACAGAAACGGAGGGGATGCTTGCGGCGGCGGACTTTCACATGGTCGCCGCGGATACGCCCGAGCGGCAGGAGGATCTTCGGTCGAGGCCGCCGCATCGGATCGTGAGGCTGGCGAAGGACGGCAACGTCGAGTACACGTATGCCGATCCCGACAAGTGCCACTGTCTCTATGTCGGTGGTGAGAAGGAGTATTCCGAGTACGAGCGTCTCAGGGTGGACAAGGAGATCGCTCGGCGCGCGGGCGTGAGTTCACCGTCAGGAGGGGCACGAGGAGGGGCGCCGTGAACACCACGAGCCTGGCGGCCTCGTCCGGCCGCACGGTCAGACGATCTCGTCTTGCAGCAGCTGCCAACCGTGACCGCGCTGCCACTCGGCGGTGAACCTGGTGGCGTACTCGCGCTCGGAAGGCCCCCGATAATCCAATCTCGCTTCGACCCGCAGTCCCTGAGGGATCTTCGAGCTAAACGCGCCCTCTGCACGCTTTGCCTCGAAATCCACGGCCGCCCCTGGAAACACGACCTGCGTGATTCGGGAAGCGAGGTCCGCGACGACTCGTCCATCGTTGTCGCGAAGCACCACGGACCATCGCAGCTGAACGCCGGGCACCGAGCCGTGGTTCTTGGCGCTGAAGCGAAAGATGAACTGCTCTTCGTCACCAAATTGCGCTTCGTCCAGCATGAGTTCCAGATATGGACGGTGACTCGCCTCGAAGACGCGCTGGCTCACCTCGCCCTGACGTCGCGTCTCCGTCGCGATCTCTTTGGTGAGCGCGCTCTCCTCCCGCGCGGCCTCGGCGAGTCGACGAGTCAGGCGCGCGTAGATCGCTGCGACGGTGACGCCGGCTATCGCAACGGCCATCCCGACGATCGCCGTCAGCGACCCGATGGCGTCCTTGTTTAGCGAGATCCAGTGCCACGCACCCGAGAGCCAGCCCCGCCACATAGCGGGTAATGATCGCACGGCGCGAGCGTCTGGCAGCGCGCGTGGGTTGGCTTTCGTCATCCACGACGGCCGCACGTGATCTCGCGTCTACTGTGCCGGGCCGAGAGGCGCCAAGGCCAGATCGGGGACTGCGGTGGCAGGGAGGGGTCGCTGTCCGGCGCTGCGGGACGTCTACAGATCGCGTCGAGGAGATCGGATTGGGGCGCTACCGGGTCTCGACGTCGAGATGGTGGGCCGGCCCGACGACAGGGGACGTGCACACGGCCGGGCTGCAATCGACCGAACCGTCATCGCCGACGGCCGGCAGCGGGGTCGCCACAACCGCCAAGAGTGCGGCGCAACACCACACCGCCGCCCTGACCATCCTGTTCGTTCTCATCGCTGACCTCCTGAGTGAGTTGTCAGCCTCGCGTACACGATATGTGCCAAGGCCGCACGTCGCCCGGGACCGCGCGAAGTTGGGCTTTTGACGACTGTGGCGTCGTGACGTTGGCGTGCAAACGGGCAGCTTGCCCTACCGGTTCAGGCAGGCGACCCGAACGAAGGAGCGCCGCTTCAACGGTCTGCGTGAGGCGGTCGCCGGGCGGCATCCATGAGTCAGCAGGGCGTCGGGCATTTCTTGGTTCGTGACGCTTCAGGGCGTTAGGATCGTATCGGCAACGAGGGCTTCGCCGGACCTCCGGACGTGGCCGGAGGCGTCCTAGCCGGAAGAGGCTTCGATGATGGCCGATCTCGACGGTCTGCTCGATCGCCTTCGCGACGAGCAATCACGGCAGCACGAGAGCCAGACGCTCGGCATGGGCTATGTTCGGACCGCAGCGCGACGGCTCGTCTCCGTGGTCGCGCGTGGGATCGTGACTGTCCTGGCCACGATCGGCGCGCTCGTTGTGCTGGGCGCGGCGCTCGACGTCCTGCGGTAAGCGCGACTCGCGGACCTCACGCCGAGCCGCGGCAGCATCTCACGCCTGCCGAAAGTGGATCGAGTAGCGGCCCAGCCGGCCATCCGTGCTGCGCGCGATGATTCCAACCACCTGAATCGGCCTCGAGATGTCGAGCCCGTGACGCTTCAGTTTTTCGGCGAAGTTCGATGGCAGGGAGCTGGCGTCGATCAGACGTCCCTGCTCGTCGGGAAGCGGCCGGATATCGACGCGGGCGTTCAGGAGCTCGGCTGGATCGAAAGCAAGCATGCTGGACCTCCACGGGCACGTCGGCCGCGGTTATGACGCATTGCCGGGATACCGCATTCTGTGAGACGTCAGAACGCTGCGGACGCGTAACGTCGGCGCGGCTGCGAGGTTCCCCGTTCACTTCTTACAAATGCGGCTTGCGAGGCCGTGCCGTTGTCATCACGAGATCGGGGCAAGCGGGCAACGAGACTGTTACAGCGGTGGGGCGGTTGCGGAAGGCGCGATTACTCGGGGCGGCGCGGCTCGGAATGCGAACCTCGGGATCCCTCGGATCAGACATTCACGGGCCGCACCGCCCGCTCCATATGACACCTGCAATATCTCCAATATCCTGCGAGCCCCAAATCAACGCCATAGCGGGCTCCCAACGACGATGCGGTAAGGGATCGGGCGGGTCAATACATCTTACGTCGTATGCCGAGCCATCTATGAAGGCGGCGGGGGGAAACCCTGTTCCTGCCGCACTTGCCGTATGCGTCATAATACGTCTGCACGTCGTGCGACACAGGGATGCCTCGCAAGCTCTTCATCGTCGAATCGGGCAATGAGAGACTCTACAAGTCGTTGGTCGCCGCGCTCTCCAACGAGCCCGACGTCGAGGTGTTCTACGATCGCCGCAAGAGCATTCAATCGGAAGGCCGACGCACGGCGGACCGCCGAACACCGTCGGACGTGGAGGAGCGCATTCAGCGCGACGGATTCGCCGTCGTACGGATCGCGCCGCAGACCGCGGAGCGCGGCAATCTTCGCTGGCCGGCGTAGCGCCGCCGCCGCGGTCCTCGACGTAAACAGCCGAGCCGCGCCATGAGCCGACTCAAGGGACGAGTCGCGCTGGTGACCGGCGCGCAGCAGGGCATCGGCCGAGCGATCGTTCTGGCCTTCGCCCACGAGGGCGCCGACGTCGTCGTGAACTACCTCGACGACCCGGCCGCCGCCGAGCGGGTGGCGGCGGATGCGCGCAAGACCGGCGTCCGTGCCGCGGTCGTCCAGGGAGACGTCAGCCGTGTCGACCACGCTCAGGCGCTCGTCGCGCGTGCCGTGCAGGACCTGGGCGGTCTGGACATCCTCGTCAACAACGCGGGCGTGTACCCGCGATCGCCGTTCCTGGAGCTGTCCGAGCGCGAGTGGGACTTTGTCCTCGACGTCAACCTCAAGGGCTCGTGTTTCTGCGCGCAGGCGGCCGCCCGCGCCATGATCGCGGGCGGACGACGCGGAGCGATCATCAACCTCTCGTCGTCGTCGGTGCGTGGGCAGCCGCGCGGGGTGCATTACACCGCGAGCAAGGGCGGCGTCATCACGATGACGCGCACGATGGCGCTTGAGCTGGCGCCATACGGGATCCGCGTCAATGCGATCGCACCCGGGACAACCGATACCGCGCAGCCGCGCGGCGGGAACACCGAGGAAGAGCTGGTGGCGATGGCCAAGACCATCCCCCTCGGCCGCATCGCGCAGCCCGAAGACATCGCGAGCGTCGCGGTGTTTCTGGCCGGCGACGAGTCGCGCCACATGACGGGCCAGACGCTGCACGTCAACGGCGGCCTGCTAATGCGATAGCGCGTGCGCTCGCGTGTCACGCTGGTCACCGTCGCGCTGATCGCCTCGCTCGTCGCGTACGCCGCTGTCGCCGTGACGCGGCGGTGGTGGCCGTCGGCCGCGATGGCGCCGCTCCTCGCCGTGCTGCTGTGGCGCCGCCATCGCCGCGCGCGCTTCAGCGCCTACGTATTCTTCTCGGTGCTCGCGGCGCGCGGCCTGCTGACCGGCGTGTGGGGCTTGCCGGCCTACGCGCTCGCCGCCGTCGGCTTGATGCAGACAGCCGCGGCCTTCGCCGCCTGGCCGCGATTGCGACCAGGCCGTATACGTGGAAACGTTCCGTCCGACGACGATCCCGGCCGCGATGATAGAATGCGCCCCGCATGAAATTTCTCTGCCTCGACTGCGACCAGCCGATGAAGCTGCACTCGACCGAGGGACCAGACGAAGGCTCGCTGTCCGTCACGTTCCGCTGCCCGGAATGCGGATTCCGCGTCGCGATGCTGACGAATCCGTTCGAGACGCAGATGGTGCGAAGCCTCGGCGTCAAGGTCGGCGGCCGGACGGTGCCCGCGGAGCCGTTCGAGAACGTCCGGGCTGCGATGGCCGGTACGAGAGCCGACGTGTTCGAAGGGACGGGCGAGAGCGGCGGCACGTGCCCGTTTGCGGCGTCGCTCGGAGGCGCCGAGGGAGCGCCGACGTCAGAGGCGACCGCCGTGCCGTGGGACGCGGCCGCGGCGGCGCGGCTCGAGCGCATCCCCAGCTTCATCCGGCCGATGGCGAAGCGGTCGATCGAGCGATTCGCAGCGGAGCGCGGCTACCCCTCCATCAGCGAGACCGTCATGGACGAGGCCCGCTCCGTCTTCGGCATGTGAAGGCGATGACCCGAGCGGACGTCGTCGTACGCATGGCGCAGGCGGCCGGCTGGCCGCGCGCCTCCACCGAGCGCGCCTTGCGTGCGATGCTCGCCGCCATGCGCGGCGCGCTGCGCCGCGGCGAGCCGGTCACGCTGGTCGGTTTCGGCACATTCTCGGTCGCGCGCCGGCGACCGCGCACGATGCGCAATCCGAAAACGGGTCACACTGTCACGGTCGCGGGTCGCACGCCGCGGTTCAAGCCCTCCGCGGAGCTCAAAGCGTCGGTTCGCTAGAAGATTTCGGCTAGAATACCGACAGTGTTCCGTGTCGCCGTCGCGCTGCTCTTCTTTGTCCTCGCGCTTTCGATCCCGCCTGCCGCCGCCGACGCCCAGCCTCCCAGGTTCAGCGCCGAAGCCGTGCTGCTCATCGATCCCGACGGGCGGGTGATCTACGCGAAGAACGCCGACAACGAGCGGGCGCCCGCGAGTCTGGTCAAGCTCATGACGCTCTATCTCGCGTGCGAGGATCTCGACACCGGCCGCGTCGAGCTCGACGAGATGGTGACGGTGAGTCGTCACGCGGCCACGGTCGGACGCTATCGGATGGGTCTGCGCACCGGCGAAGAGGTGCCGCTGCGCGTACTCCTCGAGGGTGTGGCGATCGCCTCGGCCAACGACGCGGCGAGCGCCCTCGCCGAGCGCCTCGGTGGCGACGAGCCGACCTTCGTCGCCCGCATGAACGACAAGGCGCGGGACCTCGGATTGACTGGCACGCGCTTCGCCAACCCGCACGGTCTGCCCGACGCTATCCAGCGCAGCAACGCGCGCGACTTGGCCACGCTCACCGGCCGATTGATCCAGGATTATCCGATGTCACGTCCGCTGCTCGGCGGCCAAACGTTCATCTATCGTGGTCGTGTCTACACGCGCCATATCCCGCTCTTCAGCGATCCGGGTGGCGTGCAGGCGCTCAAGACGGGCTTCACGCAAGAAGCGGGATACAACCTCGCCGTCGCCGCCTGGCGCGGCGGCCAACAGTTCCTGATGATCGTGCTCGGCGCGCGCACGCGCGCGTTGTCATTCCTCGACGCCAAGAAGCTGCTGCATTACGGCTTCGTCGAGACGGGCCTCGAGCCGGAGGCGGTGAAGCCGGCCCCCAGCCGTAAGTCAGTCCGTACGCGACGCGCGACGGCCAGCCGCCCGTAGCCGCCGGCACCGGATGGCCATTCGCGGCTACGTTTTCGATGCCTACGGCACGCTGTTCGATGTCCACTCCGTCGTCGAGGCGGGCCGGGTCGTGACGAACGATCCCCTGACGCTGTCCGTGCTGTGGCGGCAGAAACAGCTCGAGTACACGTGGCTGCGCTCGCTCATGGGCCGCTACGAGGACTTCTGGACGGTGACCGAGGCGGCGCTGCGTCATAGCGTGAAACGCCTGGGCCTCACGGCCAGCGATGCCGACCTGGCGGGACTGATGAACGCGTATCTGACGCTGGCGTGCTTTCCCGAGGTACCCGAGGCGCTGGCGCGCCTGGCCGGACGGCCGCGCGCGATTTTGTCCAACGGCGCGCCTCGGATGCTCGCGGCGGCGGTCGCCTCGAGTCGGCTTGACGGCCTCGTCGAGCACGTGATCTCGGTGGACCGGGTGAAGATCTACAAGCCGGCGCCTGCCGTCTACGCGCTCGGACCCAGCACGCTCGGCGTGGCCGCCGACGAGCTGCTGTTCGTCTCGTCGAACGCGTGGGACGTTGCGGGCGCGAAAGCGTTCGGCTATCGCGTGACATGGTGCAATCGCCTCGGCGCACCCGAAGAGGAGCTCGGCGTTCGCGCCGACTACGTCGTGTCGAATCTCATGGAGTTGGTTACGCGCGAATGAGGGTTCAGAAGAACGATGACTGCCTACGCGTGAACGAGGGGGATCGGGGGAAACGGTGACTGCCCACGCGTGAATGAGGGGTTCGGTGGAAGCCGTAGGGGTCCCCCGATTAAACAAATCGAGCGGCCCGCCGAGGAGCGAGCCGCTCGCGATCACTGGGACGCGCGCGCCTTACCGCTTGCCGAGCTTCTTCCGCTTCACGTAGGCCCAGATCTTCTTGGTCATCTCCGAGGGTCCGATCGGGCCGCTGCCGAACACGGACTCGAGCGAGTCCTTGCAGCCCTTGAAACTGATGTGATAACCGCCAAACGCCTTCTTGCCCTTCGCCATGTCGCCTCCTCGTTGCGGTTGAAGGTGAGCCGCGACGTCCTCGAGCGCCAGGGGTATTACTACCACAGGCACGAGGGCGAAAGAACATAAAACCCTAGCAGTAGGGCCATTTGTCCGACGGCGAGATACCCCCTACCCCTATGGAGGCGACTGGCGCTCAGCGGCGAAACGCGGGCATCACCTCGCGCGCGAACCAGCGCAGCTGCTCCTTGAACTCCTCGGGCGGCAAACCCTCCGCCCAATGAATCATGAAGTCCTCGAGCCCGGGGTACTTCGCCTCGATCGACTTGATGCCCTCGATGACGTGGGCGGGCGGTCCGCAGAACCACGCCTTCTGCGCGATCCCGTCGGCGAGATTCGGCACCCGGGCCGGCGCGCCGGGGGTGCCCCACGTGCGCCCCTGCTCGTCGGCGTACCGCACGAAGCCGAATGGCGCGAACCACTTGTAACGCTCATCGTGCGACGGCTCGACGCGGCGCTTGGCTTCCTCCCGCGTGTCAGCGAGATAGATGCCGGCGCCCCAGATGACGTCCTCGCCGAGCTGCTTGCGGTGACCATACTTCACGCACGCGTCCCGATACGCTTTGACGACGTCGTCGAGGATCTTTTCGCCGTTCAGGGTGACCATGGCCTTGAAGTTCTTGCTGGCCATGTAGTCGATCGACTTGCTGCTCGCGATCGGCATCCACACCTCGACGGGCAGATACTTCGGACGCGGCACGCACGTGATGTCGGTGAGCTGATAGCCACGGTACTCGACCGGCGGCGGGACGTCATACGCCTTGCCGTGGTGGCTGAATGCCCCGTCGTTGAAGCACTTGAGCATGAGGTCCACCTGCTCTTCGAACAGCTCGCGGTTCGCCGCCTGGTCGATGACCGGCGCGCCGAACGACTCGACCTCGCGCGAGTGGTAGCCGCGACCGACGCCCATGATGACGCGGCCGTCGGTGACGATGTCCGCCATCGCGTAGTCCTCCGCGAGGCGGATCGGATGCCACATGGGCAGCACGTTGAACGCGCAGCCGAGCTTCAGCCGCTTGGTCTGCGTGGCCAGCCAGAGCGAGAGCTGGATGAGATTCGGGAAGCACTCGTAGCCTTCACGCTGGAAATGGTGCTCGGCCGTCCACAGCGCGTAGTAGCCGAGCGCATCCATCTCCTGTGCGATGTCCTTGGCGGTCCAGAAGACCTCGGCGAAGCGATCGTTCGTATACCGACGGGCGTCTGCCGGTGTGCCCGACAGCCCGATGTTCTCGAGCTCGATCTGACCGACGTAGAGAGAGTGAAATCGCTTGATCATCGAGCCGTCCATCCTCCATCGACGACGAGTGTGTGTCCGGTCACGTACGAGGCGGCCTCGCTGGCGAGGAACACCGCGCAGGCCGCGATCTCTTCGATGGTCCCCCGACGCTCGGCGGGCGTGATCGCCTTCACCGCGGCGTCGTCGCCCCCGACACCGCGCATGACTGGCGCATCGTCGCCCAGAATCCGCACGGTGTTGGCCCGCAGAGACGTCTGCACGGCGCCGGGCCCGATGGCGTTGATCGTGATGCCCTGCGCCGCGTGGGTGATCGCGAGCTGCCGCGTGAGCCCGACCACGCCGTGCTTGGACGCGGTGTAGGCCGGGCCCCCGCCCGAGCCGACGACGCCAGCCACCGACGCGATGTTGATGATGCGGCCACGGCCGGCAGCCACCATGTCGGCGAGCGCGCGCTTACACGCGTAGAAGGTGCCGCCGAGGTTGATCGCGATCACGCGTTCCCAGACCGTCGGCGTCAGCTCGGTCACGGGTGCATAGCCGTCGAGAATGCCGGCGGCGTTGACGAGGATGCCGAGCGGCCCCAGCTCGCGCACGGCGGCGCCGATGGCCGCGTCCACGTCGCTCCAGCGGCTGACGTCGGCCTGAATGAACGTCGCGCGGCCACCGCCGCTGGTGATGGCCGCCACCGTCTCCTTGCCGCCCTCGGGCAGAAGGTCCACCACCGCGACTGGCGCGCCGGCCTTCGCGAGCGCCGTGGCGATGCCGCGGCCGATGCCCGAGCCGCCGCCGGTGACGACCGCGCAGCCGGGAACGAGCGCGCTCACGCGAACGCTCTGGTTTTCATGTAGTCCCGGATGATACCACCGCCTTGACCGGCCTCTTGGCGACGGGCTACGCTCGCCCGATCCGATCGTCCCAGTGAAAGTATGGAGAGGGTGCCATGGAGGATCGCATCCGTCGTCGGGGCCGACGTCGTCCGGCGAGCGACCTCGACGCCGTGCTCGGCGCTATCGCACGCACGGCCGCACAGCTCTGCGAGGCGACGGACGCGCTGATCTACCTGGTGGATGGTGATCAACACCGTCTCATGGCGAAGCACGGGACTGTGGGTCAGCCGCAACAGCTTGGCGATACTCATCCCATTCGCCCCGACACGCCGCTCGGGCGAGCCGTTCTCGATCGCCAGCCGGTCCACGTCCGTGACATCACGCGCGCTCGGGACCTCTTTAGTGGTCTCAGCGCGCTGCAATTGACCGTCAAGGGAGTTCGAACCGTTCTCGCGGTGCCAATGCTTCGTGACGGCGCCGCCATCGGTGGCTTCGTCATTCGCCGAACGCGCGTTCAACCATTCGCACGCAAGCAGATTGCGCTGTTGAAGACGTTCGCCGACCAGGCTGCCATCGCCATCGAAAACGCGCGGCTGTCCGAGGCCCTCAACGCGCGCAATCGGGACCTGACCGAGGCGCTCGGGCAGCAGACGGCGACTGCGGAAATCCTGCGCGTCATCTCGAGGTCCGCCACCGACGTCCAGCCCGTCTTCGACACGATCGCGGCCAACGCCGTGCGGGTCTGCGGCGCACACGATGGCAGCGTATTCCGGTTCGACGCGCAGTTGATCCATCTTGTGGCCCACCACATCCCGGACCCTGCGTTTCTTCAAGCCGTTCGCGACGTCTTCCCGCGCCCACCCGGGCGTGGAAGCGTGACCGCGCGCGCCATTCTCACGCGCGCGGTGGCGCATGTGCCCGACGTCGCCGCGGATCCAGAGTATGAGCACAGCGCGCTGGTTCAAACCGGCTCTCGAACGATGCTGTCGGTGCCCATGCTCAGAGATGGCAATCCGATCGGCGCTATTACGGTGACCCATCGCGTGGTCAAGCCGTTCTCGCCCGCGCAGATCGCGCTTCTGCAGACGTTCGCCGATCAGGCCGTCATCGCCATCGAGAACGTGCGGCTGTTCACGGAGCTACAGGCGCGCAACCACGCACTCACCGAGGCGCTGGAGCAGCGGACGGCGACCAGCGAGATTCTGGGGGTGATCTCGAGCTCGCCCACCGATGTGCAGCCCGTCTTCGACACTATCGTCATCAGTGCGGGACGGCTGTGCGGCGCAGAGTCCGCCGTCGTCTATCGGTTCCAGAACGAGATCGTCGACGCCATCGCCCTCTACAACCTCAATCCGGCTGCGATCGAGGCGTACCGTCGGCGCTTCCCAAGGCGACTTCGTGACACGGATTACCTGTGGCGTGTCGCCGACGGCTCAGTGCTCAACCTCGCCGACATCGCGGAGCATTCACACAGCGCGACGACCCCGGAGGTCGAGGAACCGCGCTACGTGGCCGGCATGCCGGTTACCGACAAGGAGACGATCTTCGGCTCCCGCAATATACGCAGCTTCGTCCTGGTGCCGATGGTCCGTGAGGGGCGGGCGATCGGTGCCATCGGCGTGTCCCATCATGACGTCGGCGCTTTCTCGAGCGAGCGGGTCCGTCTCCTCCAGACGTTCGCCGACCAGGCGGTTATCGCCATCGAGAACGTGCGGCTGTTCACGGAATTGCAGGCACGCAATCGCGATCTCGCGACGGCCCTCGACCAACAGACCGCGACGGCGGAAATTTTGCGAACCCTCAGTCGATCGTACACGGACGTGCGGCCGGTGTTCCAGGCGATCGTCGACAGCGCGGCGCACTTGCTGGGCGGCCACTCCGCCGTGTTGAGCCGGATCGTGGACGATCGCATCGACCTCGGGGCGTACACACATACGGACGAGGCCGGCGATGCGCTTCTCGAGTCGTTGTTCCCGGTGCCGCTCCATCCCAGCGGGTCGGACGTCCGGCCGATTCGCGACCACGTCATCGGCCAGCGAATCCCGTACAACGTCGCCGACATCGAGACGGATCCTCGAGTCGGCGAGCGCGGCCGCGCGAGCGCCCGGGCACGTGGCTACCGAAGCCAGCTTGTCGTGCCGATGCTGCGGGACGGCGACCCCATCGGAGCGCTTGCGGTGACACGTCGCGAGCCCGGGGCGTTCACCGATGAGGAGACCGCGCTACTCCAGACCTTCGCCGATCAGGCGGTCATCGCTATCGAGAACGTGCGGTTGGTCACCGAACTGCAAGAGCGCAACCGGGCGCTGAGTGAGGCGCTCGAACAGCAGACGGCAACCGCCGAGATGCTGCGCGTGATCAGCGGGTCGCCGACCGATATCCAGCCGGTGCTGACCGCGATGGCGGAGAGTGCCGCCCGGCTCTGTGACTCGCCTGACGTCAGCATCTTTCGCGTGAACGGGAATGTTTTGGATCTCGCCGTTCACCGAGGACCGATCCCCTCCATCCCGCCGGGCGGCACCGACAGGGTCTCACTGGACCGAGGGTCCGTCGTCGGGCGCAGTGTGCTCGAGCGGCGGACGGTTCACGTGGCCGATCTCATGGCCGAGACACTCGAGTATCCGGAGGGAGCCGACCGGGCACGCCGCTTCGGAGCCCGAGCGACGCTCAGTGTGCCGCTGTTGAGAGACAACGTGGCGATCGGCGCGATCGCGGTTCGCCGCACCGAAGCCCGACTGTTCTCCGAGCGCCAGATCGCACTACTCCAGACGTTCGCCGATCAAGCCGTCATCGCCATCGAGAACGTCCGCCTGTTCACCGAGCTCGAGGCGCGCAATCGAGATCTCACCGAAGCGCTCGAGCAGCAGACGGCCACCGCTGAGATCCTGAGAGCGATCTCCCGGTCTGCGACCGATCTGCAGCCGGTCTTCGAGGCGATCGCGCGTAATGCCGTCCGGGTGTGCAACGCGACCGATGCGGTGGTCGCGCTCGTCGACGGTCGCGAATCCGTCGCCAAAGCGCACTATGGCGATCAGGGGGGCCCGGTGGTCGGTCAGCGGCGACCGATCATTCCGGGCCTGGTGCTCGGCCGCGCGCTGCTCGAAGCGCGCCCGGTTCAGGCAGACGACGTGACCAGCGGCGACGAGTTTCCGGTGGGCCGTGACCTGGCCATCCGGCACGGCCACAGAACGGTTATGGCGGTACCACTGCTGCGCGACGGCATCGCGATCGGCGGCATCCTCATGCGTCGAAGTGATGTCAGGCCGTTCACCGACAAGCAGATTGAACTGCTCCAGACCTTCGCCGACCAGGCCGTCATCGCCATCGAAAACGTCCGGCTCTTCACGGAGCTGCAGGAGAAGAACAGGTCGCTGGGGGAGGCGCTCGAGCGGCAGACGGCGACGAGCGAGATCCTCCGTGTGATCAGCCAATCGCCGACCGACGTTCATCCCGTCTTCGACGCGATCCTCGCGAGCTCGACGCGGCTCTGCGAAGCTGACTACGGTATCCTTTTTCTCGCGGAGGGCGATGGCTTCCGCGCGGCTGCGTTCCGCAATGTCCAAGCGGAATTCGCCGCCGTCTTGGCGTCATTCCGAGAGTTCGGACCCAAGACCGGCGTGGGCCGCCTCGCCAGGGACAAGCGGCCGATCCACATCCCAGATCTCCTCGACGATGACGCGTACCGCGAAGGTGATCCGACGCGGCTCGCGACGGTCAACGTCGGGCAAGTGCGGACATGGCTCGGGGTGCCGCTCCTCAAGGGCGCTGCGCTGATTGGCGCAATCGTGATCTATCGCAAAGAGCGGCGCGCGTTCACGAATGCGCAGATCGCACTGGTTGAGACCTTCGCGGACCAGGCCGTCATCGCCATGGAGAACGTGCGGCTGTTCAACGAGCTGAAGAGTCGAACGGAGGAGCTAACGGGATCGGTCCGGCAGCTCACCGCCCTCGGTGAGGTCGGGCAGGCGGTGAGCTCGACCCTCGACCTGGAGACGGTGCTGACGACGATCGCGTCGCGCGCGGCCCAGCTGACAGCGACCGACACGTGCACCGTCTACGAGTACGACGAGGGGCGCGAAGAATTCCACCTGCGCGCGACCCACAACGTGGACGAGCGCGTCCTGGAGCTGACCCGCGTCCGGCCGATCCGCAAGGGCGAGGGCGCGACGGGACGCGTGGCCGAAACGCATGCGCCGGTCGAGATCGAAGACGTCGCGCAAGCGGGCGCTTATCATGGGCCACTGCGCCAGGCGCTGCTCGAGGGCGGCGTGCGCTCGGTCCTGGCCGTCCCGCTGCTGTGCGAGGCGCGGCTGATCGGCGTCTTCATCGTGTCGCGCAAGACGCCTGGCCGGTTCGCGGAGGAGGTCGTCGCGGTCCTGCAGACGTTCGCCACGCAATCCGCCATCGCGATTCACAACGCCCGTCTGTACCGAGAGCTCGAAGCGCAGAGCCGCGAGCTCGAGGCGGCGAGTCGCCACAAGTCGCAATTCCTCGCGAACATGTCCCACGAGCTCCGCACGCCGATGAACGCGATCATCGGCTACACCGAGCTGATCGCCGACGGGATCTACGGCGCCGTCCCCGAACCGATGCGTGATGTCCTCACACGCGTGGACGCCAGCGGACGCCATCTGCTCGGGCTCATCAACGACGTCCTCGATCTGTCCAAGATCGAAGCGGGCCAGCTCACGCTCACGCTCGCGGAGTACTCCATGAAGGAAGTCGTGGAGTCGGTGCTCGCCGCCGCCGAGCCACTGGCCGCCGAGAAACGATTGAAGCTCGTCGTGGACATTCCACCGGACCTGCCGACCGGCCGTGGTGATCAACGGCGTCTCGCCCAGGTCTTGCTGAACCTCGTCGGCAACGCGATCAAGTTCACCGACGAGGGGAATGTCGCCGTTCGGGTGGGCGCGGCCGCCGGCATGTTCGCGATTGCGGTGAGCGACACGGGCCCCGGCATTCCGCTCGCCGATCGGGAACGGATCTTCGAGGAGTTCCAGCAGGCGGACACGTCGCACACGCGGCCCAAGGGCGGCACCGGCCTGGGGCTCGCCATTGCCCGTCGTATCGTCACCATGCACGGAGGACGCATCTGGGTCGAGTCGACCCCGGGCGCGGGCGCGACGTTCCGGATTACGATGCCCACGCGCGTGGAGGAGCAGGTCGCTGTCCCTGGGGCTCGATCGTGACGGCGCCGCGGACGGTCCTCGTGGTGGACGATCACGAAGATAATCGACGCATCCTTCGCGATCTTCTCCGTAACGCCGGCTACGAGGTCGTCGAGGCCACGACGGGCGAGGACGGCGTCGCGACCGCCAAGGCGCGGACGCCGGACCTGATTCTCATGGACATCCAGCTGCCCGGCATCGATGGGTACGAGGCCACGAGGCGAATCAAGGCCGACGACGCGCTTCGGCGCATCCCGCTCATCGTTGTTACGTCGTATGCCCTGAGCGGCGACGATACAAAGGCGCTCGCCGCGGGCGCTGACGCGTACGTCGCCAAGCCGTTCAGCCCGCGCGCGATTCTCGCCAAAATCCGCGAGTACTTCGCGGACTAACGTATACTTCGCCCGCGTCACCTTAAGCTCTGGTGCTGACCACGGTGACGTTCGCGTCGCTGTACGCGCTGTGGGTGCTCTCCGACTATGCCCCCTCACTGCCGCCCGAGCTCGAAGAGGCCGGCGCGAATCGACGGCGCGGGGACGCTCGCGACATTCGTGCAACTCTACCTGCCGCTGATCCGCCCGCCGCTGATCGCCACCGGCACGTACGCGTTCCTTTACCCCTGGAATGAGTATCTCTACGCGCTGCTGCTGACGGGCGAGCCGCGCATTCTCCTGCCGGTCGCGATGGGCAATTTTCTGACGACTGACAACGTGCCGTGGAACCTGCTCATGGCGGTGTCGACCGTGTATTCGATCCCGCCGGTCGTCCTCTATTACGTGTTCAAGCGGTATCTGGCAGCGGGCTTGGTCTCGGGCGCCGTTTCAGGAGTGTGATCTGCAGCGTGCGAGAGTTCCTTTTTTACTCTCGGGAGACTGCGACGACGCCGGAGTCGCGGTGGTCTGGCGCGCTGGGGCCGACCAGAGACCGGATCCACGAGGCATCGTCGGGATTGCGCCGCCGGTAAGTGATCTGATCGGCGCGGACCCGCGCAAGCGCGCGTTCGATGGTCGCGGGACTCAGTTGAATCCCGAAGTCCCTTGGGACGCTCCGCTGCGGATGGCTCACGCCAAACACCCGATCGAGGACGAAGTCTCCGACGAGCTCTTTGAAGTGCGACGAATCCCAGTAGAATCGCATCTCCGCACGGCTCTGCGGCCCGGGAAGGGCTTCCGTCGTCACGGAGGAATACCCGCTGAAGTCCCAGAGAGGGATTGGCAGCGCATCGGGATTCTGAGCTGCGTCATCTGCCAGAAGGCGAACCAGCGCACGCTTCGCACTCTCGATCGTCGCCCATTCGCCGATGGCCGCGGTGATTTCGAGTTGGTGCGCGTGCTCGGGAGTGATGAAGATGCGCAGGTCGATACCGTTCCTACGGCAGAAACTCACGATGCGCTTGATGTAGTCCAACGATGTCTCGCCGGCTGGTTCGGCTCGCCGCCCCGCACGGGCGGACTCCGGTGTGTTGGCGGTGAGCTGCCCCTCGCGCTTGAAGCCCACCTCCAGCCGATCGATCCCCTCGAAATACCCACGCGGGCCGAGCTCTTCGAACGGCTCACCCGGTCGGCGGAAGAACACGTCCCCCAGGCGCTGCCCGTCGGCCGCGAACCATTCCGGCTCGTGGTCGTCCTGTGACCGGACAGTCGCCAGACTCGCAAGAAGCGTATCCAGGCTGCTCAGCAGTCTGAGGTCCGTCAATAATGGTGAACCCGGAATCAGAACGCCAGGCCTCTCGAGCACGTGCACATCGAAGTCCGGCCGGGTCGTCGCTGGAGCCGCCGTGGCGTGATACGTATCGAGGCCCAGAACGACCTGCCGGAGCGGCTGCACGGTGTGGGCATGGACGAGGTAGTGGTACATCTCTTTCGTGGTGGCGCCGTCGAAGGCGAGATTGTAGACGGGTCGGGCGGCAGGGTCCCATCCTTCATACGAAGGCCGCAGCCCCACATGGCTTCTGGATGTGCCGAGAACGATCCCACGTGGCCGGACACGGCGAACCTCGTAGGCCTTGACCAGCCGGACGCGATGATAGACGGCGGGTTTGTGGGCGTTGATGGCGTCGAGCTCGACGATCCGATACATGCCGAACGGATCCACAACGAAGTTCACCGAAATGGTGGCGGCGAGCAAGAGGACCGCGATCGACGCCGCGATGGCGCAGTACCGCGTCGACGTCGGCCGCGAGGTCGTGGTCGCCCGCGTTCGCTCAAAACTGAAAATAGATGAACTCCGAAACTTTTGACATCAACATGAGCGCGACGGCGAACAGGCCGCCGATCGCCACCGCCCAGCCGGCCGACGGCTGCCACCTGACTGCGGGTGGCTGATGCGTTTCGTGAGCGGTGTGGGCGCCGTGCGGACCGACGTAGCCTGTCACCTCCTGCGTGTTGGGCGCAAGCCAGGCAATTGCGAGAAGCGCAAGCGAAACGAGGACCGCTACCGCTGCGTCGACAGGACCGGTCGCGAGCGGAAGGCTTGACCAGTGCCCGGCGAGCGAAGGCGGCACCGCGAGACCGTTCCGCCCGACCATCGCGGCCAGCATTCGGAGTGCGCTCGGAACATCGGCGGAGCGGAAGAACACCCAGGCGATGACCACCGCGAGAAATGTGATGGCCTGGCTCAGGCGCCGACCAAGCTCGGTGGACGTTTCGACCGGGCCGCTGACCTGACGACGCAGCGCACGCCACTGGTGATTGATGACGAGGTACACGCCGTGCAGACCGCCCCAAATGACGAACGTCCATCCCGCGCCATGCCAGAAGCCGCCCAGCAGCATGGTGAGGAGGAGATTCGTATAGCGCCGTGCGGGCCCCCTCCGGTTGCCTCCAAGCGGAACGTACAGGTAGTCGCGGAGAAAGCGCGACAACGTGAGGTGCCATCGGTGCCAGAAATCGATGATGCTGTCGGCCTTATACGGCGACGCAAAGTTGATTGGCAGACGAATGCCGAATAGCAGACCGCCGCCAATGGCCATGTCCGAGTACCCCGAGAAATCGAAGTAGAGTTGCGCCGTGTAAGCGAGCGCCGCGCCCCACGCCATCAGTACATCGGGCCGGGCGCCGGTCGCGACGGCATCGAAGACAGGCGAGCCGTAGAGCGCTGCCGTGTCGGCCAAGAGGACCTTCTTCGCGAGGCCGATGGTGAACATCGTGACGCCGAGGGCAACCGTCTGTCCCGAGACCGGAGCTCTGTCCCGGAACTGTCGCATGACCTCGCTATGGTGCACGATGGGACCGGCGATGAGTTGGGGGAAGAACGTTACGAACAACACATAGTCGACGAAGTCGAGCCGGTCCACCCTGCCCCCGTACGCGTCCACGAGGAACGCGATCTTCTGAAAGGTGAAGAACGAGATGCCGATCGGGAGCACGACCTTGCCGAGGACAAGATCGAGGCCGCTGAGCGCGTTCAGATTGTCGACGAAGAAATTGGCGTACTTGAAATAGCCCAGCGCACTAAGGTTCAGGATGATGCCGAGTATCAGGAGCGGCCTGGCCGCGCATGCTGGGCGGCCGTCTCGGGGAACAATCCGGGTCGCGAGCGCGAAATTCAGCAGCATCAAAGCGACGATCAGCAGCAGGTAGACCGGATTCCACCAGCCGTAGAAGACGAGCGACATCAGCGCGAGAAGCCCGATCGAACCGCGGGCAAATCCGGCCCTTCGTGCCCCGTGGAACAGCAGCAACGTCAGCGGCAAGAATCCGAGGATGAACGCGTATGAGTTAAAGAGCATGCGATTCCAGGCTCAGCGACACATCGCCTCAGTCTGCGTCCACGGGTCCGACGGCAACCGCTCAACCTGCCGACCCGTTGCGTGCAACAGCTGCAGCAGGAAATTGCTCCGCCCGGTCATGCCGGGATCGATGCCGTAGATCGGGTCAGTCATCGCCTCGGCGACAGGAATGAAGTGCGCGCCGCGGCGCTCGTACAACGTGAGCAGGTCGTCGAGCACCGCGGCGTTGATGGCCCCGACGTGGAGCAACACGACGTGCTTGATTGGACGGCCCATGATCGTCCTGGCGGTCTGCTCCGACCAGTCCAGTGCCGCCTCCGCGTTCTGCAGTAGTCTGCGTTTGACGAGATCCACGGCGTGCGAGTCGCCGCGGCCAAGACAGCGAACGTACGCTTCGTTCCATATCCAGTCCGAGAAGTTCATCGTCACAGGAACAATTTCGTATCCGCGACTGTGCAGCGCCCTTCGCACGGAGCGCCGCTTCGCGACCGTGTCCCCCTCGTGCAGATACGGGTATCGAAACAACATGGGTCCGGGGCCACCCGAATAGGGAGACAGAACCTCCTCGTTCCGCTCGATATCCTTGACGTACGTCGCAGTATCTGACCGATGGAGATCCGCGTGGTTCAGCGTATGATTGCCGATGGGGTATCCGGCCGCCAGCCATCTGGCGATAATCGCCGCACGCCAACCGTCCACACTCAACCGATCGCCGTTCACGAAGCCGACGGCCCCCGCCACCCCGTGCCGCTTGAGCGACGCGATCGTGACGTCAGCCACCGCCTCGTGATCAGTTCCAGGCGGCAAAGGCCCGTGCGCCGGCAAATCGTCGACCGTGATCGCGATCTCCAACCCCGCGGCCGCCGTCGGCAGCACCAATAGGCCCAGCACGACGAGCGCCGGTGTAGCGAGACGTCGGGTCCTGGTCGTCCACAGCGCCCGGAGTGTGGCCCAACGTTGGCGTACCGTCTGCCCGAGTGGCGCCAGATCCTCGCACGCTGCACGCACACCGATGAACCGCAGCAGGGCATAGAGCAGAAATATCGCGTTGCCGAAACTGAATGCGGCGTTGAGCCGATGGCTGAAGTACAGCTCCATGCCCGCGCCAAACATCCACGACACGAACAGGGTGGCCTCGGCCACGATATAGCCGGCCGGCGCCGCCGTGCGCCCGGTGACTTTGGGTGTCCGCGCGAAAGGTGAACGGTTTCCTGTGCACGCCTGGCGCAGCGACGACAGCACGCCACCGAGGCTCACCGGGATCAAGAGCATGTTGAGCGCATAGACGCCCAGAACGTCACGACCGCGATAGCCAGCTCGGCGGAGATCGACCGCGTAGAGCGCATAGTACGGAACGGCGGTGATCGGCAACCATGCGGATGCAAGGCGATCGTCAAAGCCCCAGGCGAGCAGGGTGAGTAGCGCGACGTTGCTCGCCGCCAATGAAATCAGATAGTGCAGGCGCAGCACGACTTCGCCAACAGTCATGCCGTGGCGCCCGCGTTTCCAGCCGCACCGCCAGAGCTTGGGCACGATGAGCAGACCGCCGTTGGCCCAGCGGCGCCGCTGGATGAGCAGCGAGCCAAAGTCCGGCGGTGTGGCACTGAACGCGAGGTGCTCGGGATAATTGTGCAGCTGCCAGCCGCGATCGCGCAGGTCGACGGTCGATTCTGTGTCCTCGATGACGGTCCGATCGTTGATGAATATCTGGATCGTGCAGCCACGCTCCTCGCGTGTCTGCGCGATCTCGCGCAAGGCTCGCATCCGGACCATGGCGTTGGCACCGACCCAGAACGTCGCGCGATAGTGCGTGAATCCCTGATGAATCTGGTACTGCATGTCCGTCGTCGCGCCCGCGATCCGCTCGAGGACACTGGCAGGTCCGGGAAACGCGCGGTACGGCGTCTGGATCACCGCCACGCGACGATGTTCCGCCTGGCTCAGACGGTGTGCGAGACGAACCGTGTACTCGGGGTGCAGGATGCTGTCGGCATCGAGGATCAGAACGTATTCGCTGTCAGGGATCTCCAGGCTCGCGATTGCCGGCGCTGCCGGCCTGAGGAAGAGCCGCCCGTGCTCGTAATGCTCCTGGAAGCAGCCACCCAGCAGCGCCAGATAGCTGTTGAGGTTCATCGCCTTGTTCGGCTCGTGCGAGAGGTTCGCGTACCGCTTTCGCTCGAACGAGGTCAGCGTCACATCGAATCGCCGCACGAGCCGACGATACTCCGCGTGCAGTATGGTGACGTCAACTCGTCCAGCGTCGGCCTGGTTCATGAGCTGCTCGGCCTGCTCTTGCAACCGGCGACGTTCAAGGACAAAGGTCAACTCGACGAAGAGAAGATCGCTGTGATCGCGAATCTCGTGACGGCGCGCTTGTTCGCCGAGCCATTCGGCCGTGTCGTGTAAGAGGTCGGCCAGACGGTGAGTCTCCGCGTTGATGCGCAGCGGCGACGCCACGATATCCGTCGCCTCGAACGCGGCGAGGGCATTCTCTATCCGACTTCGCATCGGGGCCAGCAGCCGCGCGATCTCTGCAGGGATCTGCCGCACCTCGTTCAGCGCCCTGGCGTCCTTCACCGTTGCCGGAATCGGCGGATCATCGAGCAGCAGCACGACGGAACGCCGTGGATAGTCCTGAAGCGCCGCCGACAGCAGTGTCTTGCGGACGACGCGCGGGTCTTCCTTGTAGGATGGCACCAGGATCGTCACCGCCGGCACTGGCCCGCGCCGAAATGCCGCGAGCTCGCCCTTGCTCGCTGGCCGGTGACTCCGCACGCGTGTGAGATGTCCCCAGCGCGCGAAGAGGTATACGAGGCTGCCATAGACCAGCACGCTGGCGAGCGCGATATACAGACATGCTTGCGTCGCAGCGAGGTATTCATGCTGTCGACCGGCGAGGCGTATGACACCGAAGGCGTGAACGACCATCCCGACCCATGCGACGAGCGTGATCACAATGCCGGCCACCGTGACGGATCGAGACACAGATGTGTTCCTCCGCGAACGTGGCTTGACGGCGTGGGATCGGCGACATTGCCGGAACGCCGAGCGTCGGGAGGTTCAACAGCCGTGCCACACGTGGGGGCGTTGCGTGACAGGTATTACGAGCGCACCATGACGTGCTGTCGTTGACGACGAGTCAGCAGTGTCACGATCGACGAGGGCGTTGCCTGTCATCGTGGCATGGCTCGTTGGCATCGTCATGACAGCGCGCGGTCGAAGCGCGCCTGTTTTACGACTGGCTCAGTGGAGGATTTATCGTTCCCCCGAGCGATTCATCGACGAAGATTTTGTCGCACGCCCAATCGAGCCGTCGCTCGGCCCTCTCAGTGACAACGTCGTATTCAATCTCGCCCGACTTGATGACTTTGCCGCACGCGTGGCACGCTGCGCCGCGCGCTGCTTTCGGCCTGCGCCGACCCTCTTGATCGGCCACGGCTTCGGGCGTACGCTTCGGGCCGGACCGTCAACGCGGGAGCTCGGGAAACCCGGGCTGAGAGGGCGGCCGTTAGCCGCCGACCGCAGAACCTGAACTGGGTAATACCAGCGAAGGGAGGCCATGATGTCTCGTTCCCGCAAGATCTATCTCACCGGCTCGCGTCCCGAGATTCGCGTTCCCATGCGTGAAGTGGCGCTGTCGGGCGGCGAGCCGCCGATCGTCCTCTATGACACGAGCGGCCCGTATACCGATCCCGACGCCCATACCGACATCAAGCGCGGATTGCCGCCGCTGCGGCTGCCGTGGGTGCTGGGGCGGGCCGATGTCGAACAGCTGCCGGGGCCGACCTCGAAGTACCGTCGGCAGCGCGACGACGATCCGACGCTCGGCGGCGTCCGCTTCGCGAGCGTGCGCCGGCCGCTGCGTGCCCGTCCGGGCAAGGTCGTGACCCAGATGCACTACGCGCGCCGCGGGGACATCACCCCCGAGATGGAGTTCGTGGCCCTGCGCGAGGGGATGGACGCGGCCTTCGTTCGCGACGAGGTCGCGCGCGGCCGCGCGATCATTCCGTCGAACATCAATCACCCGGAAAGCGAGCCGATGATCATCGGCCGCAAGTTCCTCGTGAAGATCAACGCCAACATCGGCAACTCCGCCGTCGCCTCCTCGATCGACGAGGAGGTCGAGAAGATGACGTGGGCGATCCGCTGGGGCGCCGACACCGTCATGGACCTGTCGACGGGCAAGAACATCCACGAGACGCGCGAGTGGATCCTGCGCAACAGCCCCGTCCCGATCGGCACGGTGCCGATCTATCAGGCGCTCGAGAAGGTCGGCGGCAAGGCCGAAGACCTCACCTGGGATCTCTATCGCGACACGCTCATCGAGCAGGCCGAGCAGGGCGTCGACTACTTCACGATCCACGCCGGGGTGTTGCTGCGCTACGTGCCGCTCACCGCCAAGCGTGTCACCGGCATCGTCTCGCGCGGCGGCTCGATCATGGCCAAGTGGTGCCTCGCGCACCACCAGGAGAGCTTCCTCTACACGCACTTCCAAGAGATCTGCGAGATCATGGCCGCCTACGACATCGCGTTCTCGCTCGGCGACGGGCTGCGTCCCGGCTCGACTGCTGACGCCAACGACGAGGCGCAGTTCGCCGAGCTGGACACGCTCGGCGAGCTGACGAAGATCGCGTGGGAGCACGACGTGCAGGTGATGATCGAGGGGCCCGGCCACGTCCCGATGCACCTGATCAAAGAGAACATGGATCGCCAGCTCGAGGTCTGCCACGAGGCGCCGTTCTACACGCTCGGCCCGCTCACCACCGACGTCGCGCCGGGCTACGACCACATCACGTCGGCCATCGGCGCCGCGATGATCGGCTGGTTCGGCACGGCCATGCTCTGCTATGTCACGCCGAAAGAGCATCTCGGACTGCCGAACCGAAAAGACGTGAAGGACGGCGTCATCGCCTACAAGATCGCCGCCCACGCCGCCGACATCGCCAAGGGCCACCCGCGCACCCGCGAGTGGGACGACGCCATCTCGAAGGCGCGCTTCGAGTTCCGCTGGGAGGATCAGTTCAATCTCTCCCTCGATCCCGAGACCGCGCGCGAGTTTCACGACGAGACGCTGCCCGCGGAGGGCGCGAAGGTCGCGCACTTCTGCTCGATGTGCGGGCCCAAGTTCTGCTCGATGAAGATCACGCAGGAAGTGCGCGAGTACGCCGCCCAGCATGGCGTGGCCGCGGAGACGGTCGTGCTCGCGCAGGGGCTCCGCGAGAAGGCCGAGGAGTTCAGGAAGGGCGGCGGCGAGATCTACCGCAGGGCCGAATGACGCCGCCGTCGTAAGTGGGCGCCACGGCGAGGCAAACGTGCGCCCACGATTAGGCTTGGAACTCGCGTTGACGTCCATCCATGATGGGCGATATGGCCGAAGACCCGAGCACCAGCCCGTTCGCCCGAGCGCAGCGTCAGGAGCCGGCGCCCGCCGCATCGTCGCCTGGCGTGAGCCAGCCTGCGGCGAGCCCGCCGGGGGTGAGCCCGTTCGCGCGACGACCGACGCCGAACGCGTTCACCACACCCGCGACCTCGGGCGCGACTTCGGCGCTGCACCCGAGGCCTGCGGCGAAGCCGGTCCCAGAAAATCTCCCGATGGGTTTCATGGCGGGCCTCTTCGCCGCGATCGTCGGCGCGGCGTTGTGGGCCTTGATCACGCTCGCCACCAATCACCAGATCGCCTGGATGGCGGTCGGCGTCGGCTTTCTCGTCGGCTGGGCGATACGGGTGGCTGGCAAGGGGCGGCACACCGTCTTCGGAATCGTCGGCGCGGCGTTGGCGGTGGGCGGCTGTGCGGTGGGTAACCTGCTGGTGGTCATCGTGATCGCCGCGAGGCAATTCGGTGTACCGCTCCAGGATCTGTTCATGCGGCTCACGCCCGACGTCGTCTACAACCTCATGCAAAGCTCATTCAGACCGATGCACATGTTCTACTACGCAGTCGCCATCTATGAGGGCTATCGCTTCTCGATCATCGCTCGCACCCCGTAAGACGCAACGCCCGACGGCTGCGAACGCAATGCGTCGAACACTCATGGCGGTGTGCGCGTGCCTCGGCACCACCATCGGTCTCTCCTGCGCCGAGGCGCAAATCGCCGCGAGCGTGAACGGCGTCATGGCGGCACAGGATGTCACCGGAACCTTCACGGTGCAGCGCTTCGTCAGCGATGGCGACCGGCTGATGGCCGTGGGTCTGCTCGGCGACGTTGGGGCGGCGCCTTCCTCGCCGGCGCGCCCGAAAGAAACGCTCCGTATCACGGTGACCGACCTGGCGCGCAGCTGCGAGACCCTGCGCATCGATCTGGGGCCGGTCGATCTCGAGCTCCAGGGGGCGCCTCTTCACCTCAACGAATTCGCGATCTTGGTCTCGGACCCCCAGCGTGGACCCCTGACGCGATCCCTCTGCTCGATCGCCGGCGCGCCGAACGAGGCCGCCTCGCTCGCCGGCCGCCTGAACGAGCTCGTGGAGCTTGTCGGTTGTCTGATGCGCGGCGCCGCCGAGTGCTCCGAACGGGCCTCTTGAACAACCAGTAGGCAGGCTGATAGATTAGCGGTCTTTCGCGCTGACCCTCGTGTGGAGGTGAAGGATGAGGCGTCTCATTCGCGCGACGCTATGCGGCTCTCTCGTGTTCGCATCTGTAGCTCCCGCCGCGGCTGAGCGTCCGACGGACCCCGCCCAACTCCTCCTCTGGCTCCTGAGCATGGGCAGCTCCGTCGAACGAACGCCGGTCACGAAGATCGATATCAACTCGGCCAGCGTCGATCGGCTGACCGAAGCACCGGGCGTCGACCGCCGTCAGGCGCTTCAGATCATTGCCCATCGGCCGTACGCGAGGCTGGAAGAGCTGGTGCGGGCGGGCCTCACGCCCCGAGTGATCGAGCGTCTCTCTCGATTTATGAGCGTTGAGTCGCACGCCATCGGACGTGCGTCGGCCGTCCCGGCCGGAACGGCTTCGGAAGCGGCGCGGGCGGCGACCAGCCCCTAGACGCACGCGACCGCGCTCCCGTGGGTCGAGGACCGCGGACCGTGCGGGCTGCGCCTCACTTCGCAGCGACACGCACGAAGAAAAAGTCGCCGGATTCATGGCCGGCAAACTTGATTGGCGCGTACTCTGGAACCTGGTGCATCTCGACCTTGTCAGCCGTCGCCGTCACTCGCAGCCGTATGGACTGGAACATTTCCTGGCCCGGGAGGACTCCGGCGTTGGCCTGCAGGAGCGCGATGAACGACACCGCGAAGACGGAGTGGGCGCCGCCGGCGCTGTCGATCACGGGCTCCACGCCGCCGGACGTCAGCACCATCCGCGAGCGCTTCTGTGCCATGACCTGCATCAGCCGGACCTTCTCCTGCTCGCTCATGCCGCCCTCGAGCCGCCCCAGCGCCGAGCGCGTCAGCGTCCCGGCGTAACAGGAATCGGCGACGACCAGCAACTGCTGGACGGTCATTGCGTTGAGGATATCGGTGATGGTGATGTTGGAGACCCAGTTCGCCGAACTGCTCGGCTCGGCGTCGATGGGAAGCCAGTGCCCCCGCTGGTTCCGCTGATCGAGCTCCCCGTGGCCGGCATAGTAGATCAGCAGGTTGTCCTTTTCGGTCAGTCGTTCGCGCAGATCGTTCAGCTTGGTGAGGATGTCGTAGCGCGTTGGGTTCAGCACTAGGGTGACCCGAAAGCCGTAGTCCTGCTCGAGGATCCTCGCGACCTCTTTCGCGTCGTTCACGGCCGTGCGCAGAGGTCGAATGTATTTGTAGTCGTTGATGCCGATGACCAGAGCGTGGTAGTTGCCGAAATTCACCCGCTGTTTGGGGAGCGGAATGCCGATGGTGGGGGCGGCCGGGGACGCGCTGACGCTCGGCGCCGCCGCGACCTGCGGCGTGCGGTCGATGATGACGAACTCCACCGTCGCCTTGCGACCTCCGCGGTCCACCGCCACGATGCGTACCCGCTCCTGCGGTTTCTTGACCGGGATCTGCATCCTGAAGATGTTTGTACTGTCGACTTTTTCTTCACGCCCGTTCACGGTCAGCGACGCCAGCCCACCGGCCGCGACCACGCGACCGATGACCGCGACGCGATCGGTGGTGGCCATGACGACGCGATCTGCGTTCGCGGGGGCCTGAACGCGAGTGGGTTGGATGTCGCGTGTGGCGACCACGAGCTCCGGCTCGATGAGCTGGATCTCGGGACCGGCATCGACGGCCTGCTGGCGCAGGCGGTCCAGCTCAGCGCGGTGCGCGGAGGAGTCGCCCTCCAGCCGCACGACTTGGGTTCGGAGATTGGCGAGCTCACGGTCCTTCGCGGCGAGCTGAGACTCGCGCTCGACGATCGACTTCTCCAGCTCGCGAATCCGGGCGCTGTCCGACCCCTGAGCGGTCGTGCGCTGTCGCTCCAGGTCCGCGCGGAGCCGGGCCACCGCCGCCCGTTCTGCGTCGATCTCACCTCGCCGCTGTTCGAGACTTCGCCGCAGATTCTCGAGCTCCCGTTGCGTCTGCTCCAGCGCGGCCTGCTTGGCCTGGAGCTGGCGGCGCAGCTCCGCAACTTCCCGGCGCAGCTGCGCACCCTCGTCGGACGACGCGGGGGACGTCGCATTGAACGTGAGATCACCGACACCCGCCGCCCGCCGGTACCAGTTCAGCGCCTGTCCGACGTCCTTCGGCACCCCGAGCCCTTGCTCGTACAGAGCGCCCAGGTTGATGGCGGCCCGTGACGAGCCGCTGTCGGCGGCGCGGCGATACCATTCCGCCGCCGCCGCGTGGTCAGGCGGGACGCCGAGCCCCTTCTCGAAGATTTCGCCGACGTATGTCTGGGCCGCTGCGTCGCCCTGCTGGGCGAGGGGCAACCACACCTTGAGGGCGGTCGCGTAATTCGCTCGATCGAAGGCCACGTATTCGCCGCCGCGGATCTCGCAGTCGCGAGCCGACGTCTTGACGGCGCGCCGCGCCGTGACGTAGGTCACCTGGCTGCCGAGCCGCCGGATCTGTCCGGGAAGCAGGCAATCGACGACGAGCAGGTCATCGCCTTTCGCCACCTGCTGGGGCGCGTGGGCCGTCGGCTCGCCCGCGCGTGTCGCGCTCGGGGCACATCCGAACAACGTCGAGAACAGAACGAGCAGCGCCGCCGGAACCCATCCACGTTTCATGACTACTCCTGAGCGGGATTCATCCTACGCCTGCAGCGGCACCTTGTCTTTGACGAGCAGCGTTCGCCGCTCCTTGAGGTCGCGGTACACGCAGCAGTCATCGATCTGCCAGCCCGACGGCCCGCCTTTGGTCCAGAAGAATGCCTTCGAGGTCCCCCGTGTCACGCGCGAAACGACGAGATTCTTGTCGCGAAGGACGGTCTCGATGATCTTGGCGTGATCGCGGAGGATTTCCGCCTTGGTGTACACCCGGCCCACCGACTGATAGCCCGAGTGGGTATGGCCCTTCGGGCAGAAGAGGTAGTCGGCCAGGACGGACCCGCTGCGATTGACAGGCTTGCCGTCGAGCTTCGTCTGATAGGACATCGACCGGATCTGAGCAAAAAGCTGGAACTGGTCGCCGGACGGTACCGTCGGCGCCTTCATCATGCGTTCCGCCTCGGCCAGCCCCTGCTTGGCGCCGGCGTGTGAGGGCACCAGCGCGAGGCCCTTCTTCAAGAGGTCGATGGCTTGTCGGTGGTTTCGGGACCGGACGAGCGCGGCCGCCTCCTTCGTCCAGAAGTCGACCTGCAGCTCCTTCTCCTTGCGGTCCAGGCCCGCCGTCCGCTTGACCTCCTGGGTGATGCGCTCTCGATTGCGCTCGAAGTCGACGCGCGGCAGTGTTCGCGCGGTGGGCAGATAGCGCGAGGCACGCGCGGTATTGCGGCCGGCATCGGTCTCGTCGAACGCCTGGAAGCGAAGGAACCGCCCATGGGCTTTTTCGCGAGCGTCGTCCACAAGCTGGTAATAGACACGAACCGTCGGTGCTGTCGCCATGTCGTTCTCGTTCTATCGCCGAATACGATACGCTCTGGGCCCCGACGTCTGGACGAGCCGGACGAACAGCTGTCTCACGATTCTTTCGGCGAGATCGCCAGGCTCGTCGGGAACGACTTCGAACTTGTCCTT
>Ga0075428_100001056_pt1 | contig 29277 bp, 26 predicted proteins | sample RhiMetdeltSRZDD2_FD_75291 | JGI IMG/M metagenome (GOLD analysis project Ga0075428, IMG submission 75291) | Populus rhizosphere microbial communities from Tennessee, USA - Rhizosphere MetaG P. deltoides SRZDD2 | ecosystem: Host-associated > Plants > Roots > Rhizosphere > Soil | place: USA... | reverse complement strand
ACTTGCTTCGACCCGCTCAGCCAGGTCCGCCTTTGAGCGGGTCATCCCGTTAATTCTAAGGCCGTACGCTACGTTATCAAAGATCGAACGCGGGAACGGGTTCGCCTTCTGGAAAACCATGCCGACTCGGCGGCGAAGCGACACAACATCCGTAGGCGCCGCGTAAATGTCCTCCCCGTCGAGTTCGACCCGGCCCTCGACGCGAGTGCCGGGTATAACGTCGTTCATTCGGTTCAACGTGCGAATAAGAGTAGACTTGCCGCACCCCGACGGTCCAATGAATGCGGTCACCTCCATTGCTCGAATTGCGAGCGATATGTCTTTCAGCGCGCGGGTTCGGCCATAATAAAAGTTCAGCCGCTCGATGCCGATCTTTGATGCCTGAGCCTGCTCGGGAGGCTGCTCGTCCTTCCGGACCTCGAGGTCTGTGGTTTCTTGTTCCATAGCTGGGGCGTTTGAAACGGTTCCTATAGCGATCTTCTTGTTTCTCATACAAGTGATTCTCAGCGGGGAGCGCCGGCGTCGCTCCGTCGTTCCCCATCGTATGCTTCCACCAAACTCCGCACCCTTTCCGCGATCTTATTTCGGATGCCGCGAAAAACGGTCAGCCGATATTCTTCTGTTCCGGTTGCCTCGGCGGGGTCCTCGAAGCTCCAATGTAACTGTGTCGTCGCTCGAGGAAAGATCGGACAAACTTCTCGCGCGTGATCGCAGACGGTGATGACGTAGTCGAATGGCTGCTCGCTTAGCTGATCCACCGGCTTTGAGTATTGTCGCTAATATCGATGCCGGCTTCGGCCATCACTCGAATGGCCATTGGATTTATTCTTGTAGGATTAGTTCCCGCGCTCTTGACTTCATAGTGGCTGCCGCCAAGCTCGCGCAAGAAGCCTTCGGCCATCTGGCTGCGGCAGGAATTACCTGTGCAAAGGAATAACACGCGTGTCTTCCCCGGATCTGCGCTCATTGATAGCGGTTCCTCGCGAGTAGTTTAACGGCGATGTTGATCGCCAATATCATACCAACCAGCACGAGAGTAGATGCCCAGGCCATCGCGTGCCACTGCTCGTAAGGGGAACCCGCGTAATAGAAGATCTGATATGTGAGCGACGCAATCGGCTGATTGATATCGGTGCTCATGTAGTTGTAGCTGAGCGCGGTGAATAACAATGGGGCGGTCTCACCTGCGATGCGAGCGATTGCGAGCATCGCCCCGGTTGCAACGCCGCCTGCCGCCGCACGAAGCACAACGCCAAGACTCATTCGCCAAACCGGCGCGCCCAGTGCCAGCGCCGCCTCGCGCATGCTCTGCGGCACCAGACGAATCATCTCTTCGGTGGTGCGCGCCACTATTGGCATCATTATCATCGCGAGCGAGACACCGCCCGCCATCGCCGAAAAGTGGCCCATCGGCTGCACCATCAGAGTCCACACAAACACGCCGACGACGATTGAAGGAACGCCTGTCAAGGTGTCAATCAAGAAACGTAGGACGTTTCCAAAACGACTAGATGAGAATTCGGCAAGATAGAGTCCCGCCAGTATGCCAACCGGGAGCCCAATTACCGACGCAATCGCAATCAGGATCAACGTGCCAACGATTGCATTCGCAATTCCGCTGTTTGGTTCGCCGACGGGCTTTGGGTTGTTAACCAAAAACCCGAGATTCAGCTCGGTGACCCCGGTCACCGCGATGTAGCCGAGAATAATAACGAGCGCGACAATCACCAGCGCCGCGAAAAGGCCGGTGACTACCGTCATCGCACGGCTCAGTGTTTTGCGTCGCCACAGACTATGCATGAGCCGCCTTCCCGTGGCCGCGAGTTGCTCCCCAAACTAGCAGCCTTGCAATGGCGTTAATTGCGAAGGTGATGATGAACAAGATCAACCCAAGCTCGACCAGCGCGTGGCGATAGATTTCTGACGTGGCCTCGGAGAATTCGTTTGCTATAGCTGAGGCGATGGTGAACGCAGGATCGAACAGCGACGCGGAGATATCGGGACGATTGCCAATGACCATCGTAACCGCCATAGTTTCTCCCACAGCTCGGCCCAGCCCTAGTATCACTGCACCGGTAATTCCAGAACGCGCGTTCTGAAGAACCACTATCGTCGCTTCCCACTTGGTTGCTCCAAGCGCAAGCGAGGCCTCGGGCTGTGCGCGCGGTACCGCTCGCATCACGTCGGTTGTGACCGCGGTGATGATTGGAACGATCATGATTGAAAGAATTATCCCAGCGGTCAGCAACCCCAGCCCGGTTGGATTGCCTTGAAACAAAGGCAGGAACCCAAACGCCGATTGGATGCGCGGGTAGACCGAATCGCGCAGCAAAGGCGCGAGCACGAAGATGCCCCAGAGCCCGTAGACGACTGAGGGAATCGCAGCCAACAGCTGTACGAGAAAAGAGATCGGAGTTGCGAGCGCCCTTGGCGCGTGCTCGACAAGGAATATTGCGACTCCCACGCTAACCGGCACCGCAATCAACACTCCCAGGATCGATGAAACAGCGGTCCCGTAAATAAACGGCAGTGCGCCGAATTCACTGCGGACCGGGTCCCATATTTCGCGCCAGATAAAACTAAACCCGAACTTTTCAAACGACAGCATCGAGTCTCGAGCCATCTGGATGATTATCAAGACCACTAGCCCGGCTATCGCCAATGCAAAAGAAAGTGTTATGAGCTTAAACAACCGGTCAGCGAGACGCCCGGAGCCAAAAAGTTTGGCTGGCATTGACTTGGTGGAAGGCAACGCTACCGTTGAGCGGTTGCTATTGGTCGACAAGGATTTCATGGAGCGATTCCGAAACCGATGAGCGTACTAGCTAGTGCGAAGCGGCTTTGCCTGATGAGTAATCGAATCGACCTTCTGCTCGGCCTTCTTCACCACCTCTGTCGGCAACGGTGCATAAAGCATGTCTTTAGCCATCTGCTCGCCGTCGTGAATTGCCCACCACAGGAAATCAACCAGCGCTTTTCCCTTTGCCTGGTCGGGTTGCTCTTTGTAGACCAGTAGGTACGTGAATGATGCGATCGGATATGCATTGGCGCCCGGTGGGTTAGTGATGGATACGCGCAGGTCGTCCGGCATTTGTCCGGCTACACTTGCGGCGGCGGCGGTGATCGATTCAAGCGAGGGACGTACGAACTCGCCGGCTGCGTTCCTCACCGCAGCGTACGGGAGCTTGTTCTGCTCGGCATAGATCAATTCGACATAACCGATTGTGTTGGGTGATTGCTTTACGCGGCCGGTCACACCTTCGTTACCCTTTGCCCCTTCCCCAACCGGCCAGTTCACTGAGGTGTTCGCTCCTACTTTCTCTTTCCACTCAGGGCTCACCTTCGAGAGATAGTCAGTGAAGACGAACGTAGTTCCGCTTCCATCGGAACGATGAATGACGGTGATGTCTGAGACCGGTAGATTCACATCTGGGTTCGATGCTGCAATCTGTGGATCGTTCCATTTCTTGATTGTGCCGAGAAAAATTCCAGCTATCGTCTCCGGTGTTAGCTTCAGCTCGGCCGAGAGTCCCGGGAGGTTGTAGGTAATCACGTCGGCGCCCAGAACTGTCGGGATGTGAAGGATCGGACCCTTTGCCGCTTTGAGATGCTCCTCCTTCATCGGAGCGTCGGTTCCGCCAAAGTCGACGGTACCCTCCGAGATTTGTGTTATGCCCGCACCTGAGCCGATTGATTGGTAGTCGAATTTCAGGTTTGGATGAGACTTGTTGTACTCACTGAACCATTTTTGATAGATGGGATTTGGGAACGTGGCGCCGGCACCCTGGAGCCTTATGTCAGACCCTGGCTGCGAGCTGGAGCATGCGCTTGTTCCTAAAACAGCAAGTAGAGTTAAAAGGGAAATGCCAAGATGTTGTCGTGCAGCGTTGCAATTGATCATTCGGCCTCATGTCCTCCAATGGAAGGAGTAGTCGAGTCCCTTCCGATTTTGATTGATGCCTGAACTCAAAGTATAGGAGGACGGTGTTACAAAATCGTAACATCGGCGTTAAGGATTGGTGAACAGATGTATCCCAGCCAATGCTTCTTACTAATTAATTCAACAATTACGGTTAGTCGAAGCTCGCCGGTGGTCTTCCACCAGGTTGTTCTATGAAGGAACGGAGGTGAGGTGGCTCGTTTCGATCGCAGAGTCAGCGATTGACTGATCTGTTTGTCCTGCGCAGATTTAGAGTTTGTGGGCTAGTTGAACAAGCACAAGGACAAGCGCAGCGAAAGCTGCAGACATTGGGATGGTCAGGACCCAGGCCCAGACAACTGTTCGCGCGACTCCCCATCGTACCGCTGACAATCTCCGAGTCGCGCCAACGCCGACGATCGCTCCGGTTATGGTGTGGGTTGTACTAACCGGTATGCCACCGTAGGTCGCCATCGCCAGGGTTATTGCACCGGCGGTTTCCGCGGCAAAGCCTCCGACCGGCTTCAGTTTTGTTAAACGAGAGCCCATCGTATGTACGATTCGCCAGCCTCCGGACATGGTTCCGAGCGCGATCGCTGCGTGACAGCTCAAAACAACCCAGAGCGGAATTGATGGAAGCTTTCCGTCAGCGCTACCTCCCAGCAAGCCTCCAGCTACCAAAACCGCGGTGATGATACCCATCGTTTTCTGAGCGTCGTTGCCGCCGTGGCCCAGGCTGTACAACCCCGCCGACACAAGCTGACCTTTTCGAAATATTCGATCGACGCGGTCAGGGGTTGAGCGCCGGAAGATCCACATCAGCGCGACCATAATGGCGAATCCAAGCGTCAGCCCGACAAGCGGAGAAATAAGTATGAACGAAACCGTCTTTATCCACCCGGCGGCTTTGAGCAAACCCTCTATGCCCTGACCGGCGGTGAGTCGCGCGGCTATTGCGGCGCCCGCGTATCCACCAACGAGCGCGTGTGACGAACTGGAGGGAATGCCGTAGTACCAGGTGATGACATCCCATACAATTGCACCGACCAGTGCGCTTAGCAGAACCCACAGCTGCCATTCTTTGCCGATCAACCCGATGTCGATCAAGTCGCCTCCGATAGTCTTTGCCACTTGAGTTCCGTAAACCGCAAACGCGATGAAGTTAAAAGCCGCGGCCCACATCACTGCGACACCTGGAGAAAGCACACGCGTGGACACAACGGTTGCAATTGAGTTGGCAGCATCGTGCCAGCCGTTGGCGAAATCGAATATAAGAGCAACGATGATTATGAACACTACGAACGCCAGGGGCGTGGTCATTCAGCCGTCCTCCGCTGGTAAGCAGTGCGACAAACGGCAAACCACAACAGGCGGGCTAATATCGAGAGAATTGACTGAGACACGAAATCACCCATTTACTCGGTCTCTCATCTGTTCTTGACGACGACGGCTTCGAGAGCCTCACCTACGTCTTTGCAGCGATCGATTGAGTTTTCAAGTCCTTCGTATATCGACATCCACTTGATGACTTCAATGGCGTCCTTCTCTTCCTTGAAAAGCCGGCGGATCGCGTCGCGATATAAATCGTCTGCCCGCCTTTCAAGTTTGCTGATGTTTCCGATCCGCTCGCCAACACCCTCGTGCTGTTCGAGATTTGCAAACGCCGCCTCGACTTCCTTTGTAGCTTCGAGCAGCACTTCCGCAATTTCCCCGGCGTCGGGTCTCGGGGTCGTAACGCCGTAAATCTCAAGCCGGCGAGCGATATCATTAATCATGTCGATAACGTCGTCCACCTCGGTGACCAGCAAGTAGATGTCCTCGCGGTCAATCGGAGTGATGAATGTCGAATTGAGCTTCTGAATAATCTTCGCGGATAACTCATCGCACGATACTTCAATCGCTTTGATATGTTCAGAGTGCCGCGCGTGATTGTGGTATTCCTGGAAAATCTTTACAAACAACTCGGCGCTCTCGCGGACCTGAGAGGCCATCTCATTGAGCATGCTAAAGTATTTTTCTTCTTTGGGGACAAATCGCACAACACACCTCTTTGATTCGGAATTCCGTTTATCTCAGGTACAAGCAACCAATCCAAGACAAAGCCTGCACAGCTTATTATGCGAGTCTGTTATGCGTCAACGTCGTGTTACGGAATAATAAACTAGAGATAAAGATACTGTTAATAACCGAGCCGACAGGTGACGGGGTGTGCGGGCAAGCGATTCGATGAGAACTTCGGGCTTGCGGTGCAGGGGATAGGGATGGCTAAAAAAGCGATCCCCGAATTAGGAGCAATACCCGCTTCGGTCGAGGACCAGGTGCAGGCGGGCAAACTCCAGTCAATTACGTCTTTGGCGGCATCTGGCTCACGAAGTAAGTAATGATAGCGATAAAAATCAAGGCTAGCGCGATTATCACCAACATGACCCTGGGCGGGGCGTTGACTTGCTTTCCGCCTCCACTCTCGATCAAGTCCGCTGGTACGTGCAGGTCGCCGGTGTCCGGCCGGATGATTCCCGCAGCCTTTGCGTGGGCCAACCCGTGAACTTCCTCCGGCGTGTATTGCTTCGTAGCTTCGGGCCCGTTTTGAGGCCGGCGCAATCGGTACCACCCTTTATGGGCTCTCCGCGGCTTGAATGTGTCGAGACTCGGCTTTTTCATAGCCATTTTATCTTTCGGAAATAGACATAGAGTGAGACGGCGACAATCAACATTGCGCTGAGCGTGCCCACATATCCGTATCGCCATTTCAATTCGGGCATAAAGTCGAAGTTCATTCCATAGATTCCAGCGATAAGTGTCACCGACATAAGGATAGCGGAAATTGACGTCAACCTCTTCATAACCATGTTCATCCGGTTCCCGGAAACCGACAGGTAAGCATCCATCGTGGCTCCCAGCAAATCGCGTAGTGTATCAATGGTGTCCGCGACGCGAATCAAATGATCAAAGACATCCTGAAAGTAGATGTAAGTCTCGCGGGAAAAGATCTGCTGCTCTCGACGTAATAATGTATTGAAAACATCGCGCAACGGTGTGACCGATCGTCGCAAGAAGAGGAGATCCTTCTTTATGCGAAAGATTTCCTCCAACGCCTCCACTTGAAAATCTACAAAGATCCGATCCTCCAACTCGTCCATTCGGTCAGACAACGTATCAAGCAGCGGCATATAAGCATCCACAATCGCGTCTATCATCAAATATGCCACCAGGCCCGTGCCTCGTTCCGCCAGATCCGTCCATCCCCTCCAAAGGTGTTCAGCGCCTTCCAGCGAATGGATAGGCTGGCTGTGAACGGTGACTATGTAGTTCTTCCCTAGAAAAATATTCAGCTCGCGAAGTTCCAGATGACGTCCGAGGACCAATTCAGCCTCATACAGAACGATAAAATAATAGCCCTGGAACTCTTCAACTTTTGGTCGCTGGTGTTCATTTCGACAGTCTTCGATCGAAAGAGGGTGAAACCCAAATTCCTTTGCGAGCTCTTCAAAATCAGCGCTGGTTGGATCGGCGACGTCTACCCAAATAATATTGGGGGGATTTTTGCAAAGCTCACTGATTTCATCGGGATCATCAACCTGGGTAAACGTCTTCGTTTCACGATCCAGGACTATCGTCTTAAGCACAGATTTACCTCGAATTGGAGAGTATTCACATCTGCGAGAGCGCAATACTACCAATGCGATGCAAGACCATCAAATCTGAATTGGTTGGTAACGGTGGAAAGTAGGATAGCTTCGCTACAAAAGCGGAGCGCAATCGGAAGAAGGGAACTACTCGAAGTCGATTCGGGCCTCGATTAACTCAGTCAAGACTCAAAACTGCGTTGTTACCAGAGACTACTTATTGGTGGTCACCCGGGATTCGCCTTCTTTAGGTGCCGTGTAGCCGGGTCGGCTTCGTGCCACCAAACGACGGGCGCCTGCGTTAACCTGTACTTTTACGGCGCGGAAGGTACCGTCCTTGACGGCGTTGCTGGGATAGTACCCAATCGAATATTGAGTTCTGAGATCGGTTGAGATCTGCTGAGCAATCGCGTGGACCTCCGATAGTTCCCTGGGATAAAACGCCTTGCCACCGGTTTCTTCCGCCAGCTTATTGAGCAGGCCTTCGGCTTTGTCTTTTGGACTCTTTTTGAACAACCCGCCATCTTTATCGAGATCGTTGATAAATCCGATCAAATAAACCTGCACGTCGATTTCCCGCAGATGATTCACCACTTCGCCGAACTTGTAGAAGCTATCGTTGTCGAGGCCGTCGGTTACGACTAGCACAGCCTTACGCCGGTTCTTTCCTTCTTTGTTGGCATAATCGGCTGCCAGGTACAACGCATCAAGCATCGCTGTTTGACGCGAAGCGACCAGCCCGTTGAGAGTGTCGATGACATCATTGACATCCGGAGTGAATTCTTCGAGCAGCTCGGGTTGGTCCTTGAACTCGATCACCGCCATCTCATCATCGCGGCGGCCGGCTTTTACGAGATTTGTTGAGGCCTTTACTACGGTGTCCAGCTTGGGGCGCATTGAACCCGATGTGTCGATCGCGAATACCAGCGATACAGGCACCTGTTCGCGGCTAAAGAACTCGATTTTCTGAGGAACCTTATCCTCGGTTACCGTGAATTCGTCCTGCTTCAGATCCATCGCCGGTTTGTTCGCGGGATCGACAACCGTAACGTCAAGCATCACCAGCGTTCTGCCCAGTCTGATTGTATCGTCATCTTTATCTTTTTGTGGCGGTGCGTGTTCTCGCGGTTGTTGCGGCCTATTAAGATTCGGCCTGGGCGGCGGCTCCTGAGAGGCGTGGATAAGCGAGCTCTGGAAGAAACCCGATGCAAGAAAACCGAGAGCGACGATTACGCTGACGACGAGAGTCGATCTACCCGCTGCTAACTTCATAGCCAAATTCTACTCCGGCATAGCAATATTTGAAAACCAGGACTTCGACGCTTGGGATGCTCAGAGGCGCCTCAACCGTTGCCGAAGCATGAACGGGAGGGCATTTTGCGGTTGCGTTCTAAAGCAGGTTTTACTTCTTAAAAGATTGATATCCGTCTCTATACGAAAGCGATAGCCGCCCGAGTCCTCGTGGCGGATTCACTTTTACCTGTACCTTGTGCCACTTGGCTTCGCTTTGAATGTCCGTGGGATAGAATCCGACCGAATACTGATGTCGAAGCTCCAGCGCGATTCTGGTGCAGATCTCGACAAGCTCCGGCTCATTATAAGCGTTCGGGAAGAACGCCCGTCCACCGGTCATTCGAGTGATTTCTTCAAGTACCGACCGGCCAAAGCCCGCCAGACTGTCATTAGCCGGATCGGTGATTCCTATCGCGTAGACCTGCACATCCGCTTCCTTGACGCGGTTCCGCAGCTCTTTATAGGTGTAGCGACTGTTGTTGTCCTGCCCGTCGGAGATTATCAGCAGCGCCTTCTTGGATTGACGACCTTGCTGGACTTTTTCGACAGCGAGGTACGCGGCATCATAGAGGGCAGTCGACCCGTGGGGATTCGCGAACATCAGGTGACCAAGAAGGCTGTCACCAGAAGTAGTAAAGTCTTGTACGAGCTTTGCGCGATCGTTGAAGCCGATCAGGAAGAAATCGTCATCGGCGTGCGAAGTTTCGATGAACCGCCGCAACGCTCGGATCGAGCGACCGACGCGCTCCTTCATCGAGCCCGACACATCGTAGACTATTCCCAGAGACACTGGAGAGTCATCATCGGTGAAGTGCGCGATCTGTTGCTTTACCTTGTCGTCGAATACGTCGAAGTGATCCTTGCCGAGGCCGGTGACGAATCTGCCATAAGGATCGGTCACGCTTACGATAACGTTGACGATAGACGTCCCGATGCGAATGTCTTCTTTGGGTTTTTGAAGCTTGGTATCGCCTAGTTTTGAGGCTGCCGTTTTCTCGTCAACGCTAGCCTTCGATGGGACCGGAGCGTCGACGGCTTTCGCTTTTGCCGGCTCGATCTGCGGACTCTGTGGTGATGCTTTGTTGTCTTGTCCGGCGCTGGCCGAAAGGATTTGCGACAAGGCAATTACAAAAAGCGCGGTCAGGAACGTGCAAGCTAGTCTCTTCTTCATGACGATCGCCCCCGTTGTCCGGGTAGCCTCGGGGGGAGGCTGCCGTTTAGGAGCCCGGGCAACGAACTCTCACCAGGCATCCTACGTCACACGCCGCCACTAACAGGATCTTTGCGATTCAGAAAGAGCACCGATCAGAACAATCGGCTTAGCGCTGCTGCTGCGAGTCCCTGGAACCTCTTTCCCTCCAGGTGCGTGTCCATTGTAACCACAATGAAACTTTCAATCAAGGCCTAGGAACTCATTTATTTGATTTATCTTTGACCCCCATGGGGGAGACTTATCGGCTCCACAGCCGCCGCATTTCTACAATCAATGCCGATCCGCTCGGACTGATCTCCACATCAGTAGAATAAGGCTGGTTAGAGAGAGCTTTTGCCTTCAATGTGTACCGGCCCGGGGGCACCGGTTTGTTCAGCTTGAAGGCACCCTCAGCATTCGTGCTTCCCCACGTAAGAAGGGTGCTCTCGGTGATACTGACCTCTCCGAGTGGAACCAGCCCGACGAGCGCTCCAGCAACGGGTCTTCCGCCTGTAGACCGGACGATCCCGCGCACCGTAACTAAATTGGGCGCTTCGGTCATCTGCAGTGGAGGTGCAGGCTTTTCATTTGTGGCGGTGACCTCGCCGAGCTGCGCTATCATCTCGGACACCAGGTGGGATGGGCGCAAAAAGCCAACGGCGCCATATCGACGCGAGTCATCGGGGAACCCGTCGCCGTCTCTATCGACGGGCTGATCGTCGGCGACAACTTTGGTCGGAATCCCGATCAGCTTACCCTCGCCGCTTACCGCCGCGCCGCCGCTGTTGCCGTGAATAACTCTAGCGTCGGTCTTGATCCAGTTCGCCAGGATGTCTTTGCCTTCAACGACGCCGCGGTTGACCGTCATGGTCGAGCCGCCCTTTTCTGGAAACCCAATGATAAAAAGATCTTCGAGCACCCTGATTTTGCGCGAGTCTCCGATTGCAATGCTCGGAAAAGTGAATGATTTTGGTATCGGATTGCCTTCCGAGTCCGATATAGCCCGCAACAGAACCAGATCAAGTTCCTTGTTTATCAGGACTAGCTTGAGTCTATAGCGGGCCTGGGTTGAAACAGTCTCCCCGTCGCTCGAAAGATTCAAGAAGATTTCGTCGTATGGCCGGCTGGTTCGCGGATTGTTGATGACGTGGTAGTTCGTCACAAGCAATCCATCGCTACTCACTACGACCGACGATCCTCGGGGCCGGGGCGCCAGACTGGCATCGTTAATATTGCGAACTGAAATCAGCCCGATCGAGGCTATGGCCTGGCGAACCTGAGCGCGAACTTCTGGTGATATGCCGCCCCTATTCGCGGACTGAGCTGCGAATGCACCGCCCGCAAGAATACAAACCGCGAGGGCGAAAAGAGCCACGCCCGCAGTCGCAATCTCTCTGTCTCGATCTTTCAGATTTGTCATCACCGGTGCTTGAGTCGAATCTCGAATGGCGCAATCTCGCCAGGCTTGAGCTTACCGCCGCTTCCGGTGTCCGGGATGGCAACTACCGAACCCTTGGCGTCCTTATTCCTGCCCGGAGCGAGAATAATGTCTCTTGATCGGACCTTGTTGTTTGGATCTTCCGGCACTACCGGCGTGACTTTCTTTGTGATTCCGCCTTCTAGCTCGGCGGCGGCGGTCGCAGCAGATACCGAGAGGTACTGCTCGGGTTCCTTGAGTGCCGCGTCGAGATACGGAATACGTCCCCGAGACATTATCACCTGCAGGACTTCGGTTCCTATTTCCTTATCAAACTCGATTGCAGCGGTTCCCGGTGGAATGTCGTAGCGCTCGTTCGGACTCACCGCGTTGTCTGATCCGTCTGGCTGGGGGAACAGGAGCTTTCGCTTTCCATTGGGCTCGATGTTGACGACATAGATATAACCTTCAAAGTTGCTTTGAAATTGAATCTTGATCAGATCCCCGGCTTTAAACTCGGTGCTCGGGTCGACCGGAACGAGTGCTCCGTTAGCAACCTTCAGCACAAGAATGCTCATGGCGTCGGATTTCTTACTGACGAACAAACCTCGCGCGCGGCTGGCCTCGGTCTGCTTCCTCGCTGCCCCTGCCTGCGCCGCGGCTGGTGCTATCAACGTTACTGCTGCAAGTGAAGCAAGTGTTAATCTGGTCAATAGTTTCATAGATGACTCCTATGCTCGCCGATTCAGTCTCCGTGTTTCAACTGAATCCTGGCGATGAGTTCCTCGTTGTCTTCAAGGTTCGTATTCTGCAAGCGCGTCGCGAAACGCGCCGTTTGCTTCCCGGGAATAGTTAGCCGTCCCGTCGCCTGTCGGACCTTCTGACGCGAGGTGTTGATGAGACCCTCGATCAGGTCCCGCGCGACAATCGGGTAATCGTATTCATCGTTATCCAACGTGGCTTGCTTTGGTAGTTTTTCGAACAAATCACGACTGAAAACTACGATGAAGTTCTCACGGCCGGTTGGAGGCGCCATTGTCCACCAGCAATCATTCGGGTCCGGATAAGAAGGGCAGTATGATGGAACGATGTATTCCTGATTCTTCTTTACCTCGTTGCGACCCCCGTTCGAGCGCGGGTCGGGGAATACTAGTCTTCCATCGCCGTTATTCATGCTGTGAATCACATACAGATATCCGTCCTGGTTAGTCGTGACTGCGAGTTTAAGCTGATCGTCATTGCGGAAAACCTGACCGGGGTCGGCTTCGCGCTGAACGTTGTTATCGGCGCGTTCGAGCAGACGCCACTGAAGCGTCAACGGTGCGGCTTGTTGCTTCCCCGTTTTTGGAACCGGACGAGTCCGAACGCGGTTAGGTTTTTCGACTCGCTTGACCGTGGCTACCGAGTACCACAACGGCGCGCCATCCTTTTGCGCAAAGGTCCCCGGCTCCCAGCCGGCGGTAACCAAAAGCGCCGTTATTGTAGCCGCAACAACCCAAGTCTTGGATAACCGAGATCCCATTTTCCCCCTGTAGGTTTTACTGACTGCGCGTTCGCAACAGCTGTTGGATGTTTGGATCGTCCGCGGACACTACGCATCTGAGTCCGACTGATATGCTCATGCCTTGTGGGAAAACCCTGGGCAGCTTGAACCTGTTTGAAGTCCGGGCTTCATCGGACTTGCTCCCGAGAAGAAATGTCCCTCCCCGAATCACCATCTCGCCTTTGCTGTAGTCGGGGTTGGGTGTTTGGTTGCCCTCGTAAGGTTTGTAACGGGCATCGACCCACTCAAAAGCATTGCCCGCCATGTTCAACACACCGTAGAAGCTCAGGTCCCCGGTTGCCTCGCTTACCTTCACAGGCTTGCCGGTTCCAATGTTAGCTCGATCCGTAGTGAACTGATCGCCCCACGGATACATCAGTTTTCTTTGGGCGACCGGATCCCACGACGCAGCTTTTTCCCATTCGGGTTCGGTGGGCAGCCGTTTTCCCGCCCAACTTGCGTATGACAATGCGTCGTCGAATGTGACTCCCAATACCGGGTAGTCCGGCTTGGAGGTAAGGTACTCAGGATCGAAGAATGGATTCGGTGGATATGCTCGTTTTGTTTCATCGCAGAACTTCTTATAGTCCGCGTTTGTCACTTCATACTTGTCGATGTAATAAGCGGGAAGGTTGACCGGGTGCGCTGGTTTCTCGTCAGCCTCGTGACTGTTGTCCCCCATAATGAATTCGCCGGCAGGTATCGGCACCATAGTCCCCCGGTAGTCAATCGGCGGCAAGAGCCGCGCGTCACAGGTCTGTATCTCGCCCTTGCTACCCCTCAGCGTTGTCATATAGTCGGTGAAGCCTTCTCGTGAGACTCGTACTTTCACCTCGCCCGGATCGATGTCCGACACTTTGAGAGTGCCGTCGACAGCAACCGTGTCCCTGCGAACGTCGTTGACGTAGACCTGGCTGCCGGCCGGCGCGCCTTTTACTACTAAGCTGAAGCCGGAACTCGAAGACCCGCCTGGGCCAATCAATATGAAAAGGATCACCCCGATTACCGCTAGCGCAACAAGCCCGCCAAGCCAGACCCATTTCGAGCCGCGCCGCTCGGGTTCTGTGACTATCGGGTCCGCTAGAGCGGTTGGAGGGAGATCCCGCACGGTTACCGGCGCCGCGAAAACCGTCGGTGGCGGTTCCGCAGATTGTGGAGTCGTCCGTTCAGAGCGCTGCGGTTGCACGAGAGAAGGGGTCAATTCGGTGGGCGCCCATGTTTTTGCATCACTGCCGGTTCCCGGAGTCGAGCGTGCTGATTCACTTTGACCGGTAAAGGCAGGGCTACTATCGACACGTGTCTGCGGGCCGCCTCCCCATTGAGCCGTTGTTCTTCCTTCCCCAGGTTGTGCGAGAGGGCCGGTCACCACACCGCCCATAATCTGTGTGCCGCTAAAAGTCACCCGGCTCAACTCCGATGCAAACGCTTCGACGGTTGGAGTGCGCGAATCGCGATTTCGCGCGAGCCCGTTCATCACCGCCCGCTCAACCGACTCGGACAAAGCAGGCGCCACCACGCGCAGGCGAATCGGATCGCTCATCACCCGTTTCATCATCACCGCTTGCGGATTGTCCCCCTCAAAGGGCAACCGTCCACTCAGCATTTCATAAACAATGATTGCTAGAGAATAGATGTCCGACCGCGGATCGAGTTCCTCGCCGAGCAACTGCTCCGGTGACATGTATACTGGGGTGCCAAGGACAAAGCCGGTCTTGGTAAGGTTGTCGCCGCCCGGATCCGCAAGCGCTTTAGCGATTCCAAAGTCGAGCACCTTTACAAAATCGCTGTTTGCGCCCTTGCGAGTGATCATTATGTTGTCAGGCTTAAGATCCCGATGGATCATCGGCAGGGCGTGCGCGGCGGTCAACGCTTCCGCGATTTGATTGGTAATGTGGATGACGCGTTCGATCGGCAGGACCCGTTGCTCGGCTATCACCCGCGACAGGGGTTTCCCGTCGATGAACTCCATCGCCAGGTACAGCAACCCTTCATCGGTCTGACCGGAATCGTAAACCGTCACCGCGTGTGCGCTGTCGATTCGTACTGAATTTCTTGCCTCGCGTTTGAATCGGGCGATGGCATCGTCCTTGCCCGGCGACAGGCTGGTCATCAGTTTGATTGCGCAGATTCGAAGATTCTCGGTGTGAACCGCCCGGTAGATCGATCCCATTCCTCCTTCGCCGATTTTGCGAATGAGCCGATACCGGCCATCAAGCAACTTGCCTAGCGTCGGATCGGGATTGGAAGAGTCAATGATAATCAGGTTCGAACGGTCGTTGGGACAGACATCGATCGGATCGTCGTAGGCTTTGCCGCATTGCGGGCAGATGTTCATGTTTGACCGAGAAGTTAAGTTAATCCGAGGAGTTCACGCCAAACCGAAACTATATTAGGCGGTATCCTTTGTCAAGATTAGGCCTTTGAAGAGGGGTGAGCGTCAGGTTTTGGATTTGCTTCTGGTGAGGCTACAATCCAGGAACGCCGCCGGCAGTGTTTAAGAACAGCGGTGATTCCTGGCCTCAGGAGAATCAATTGAGCTCTGAAGTCGTGATTTCTTTACTCACTTTTGGCGGAACTCTGCTGCTTGTTCTCACCGGGCTTTTGAATTTCTCGGTGTTCGTCCGACAACTTCGAGCGGCGAGGGACCAGCTCGAGACGGCGAGGAATCAATTGGAGAGCGCCCGCCAACAACCCGAGATTCAATTGGTTCAAAGGGCGATGGATCAAACTTCCGACCATCTTCGACTCCTCTTAGAGAGACCATACCTTCGCCCCTACTTCTACGAGAACAAACCGTGGTCTCCGGGAGACACCGCAAGCGCCGACGAAATCAAAGCTATGGCGGAGATACTCCTCAACAATTTCGCTTCGGCGATCATTCATTCCGCGGCGTTCCCGCAATACCCGGTACGCAGCGTCGAACAGACGATTCGGTTCCACTTGCGCAACAGTCCGGCATTGCGCGATTTCCTGATAGAGGGGTTTGAGCGGTTTCCGCTAGCGGGACTTGCATTGCTCCGTCTTAAGAATGAGACCAAAGAAGAAACAGAGCGGGATTTGCAGGTGCTGGTCTCAAAATCAACTGATGACGATCGAGAACGCACCCGGCGCCAAAGGCTGCTGCAACACCTGCAGTCTACGGACAAAGCGGGTCCGCTCGAGCTGGCAAAGTACAGTTTGGACAGAGCGCAAAGCATCGTCCGAACAGACCCTGAATAGACTTGCGCTGCGACGGCAAGCAAACGCGCCGACTAAGAAACCTTTCTGCCCTCCGGCGCCGCGTTCACCTGTCTATCAATCATTCGGTACAGCGTTTTGCGATCCACTCCCATTACCTGGGCCGCGCGAGACTTGTTTCCGCCGACCGCGCTCAGCACTCGCAGCAGATAACTTGATTCGAGCTGGTCGAGCGTTGGCATTTCGCCTTCGGGAATCACTTCGTTCATCACCGATGCCACTCTGGGCGTCGATACGAATTCCGCCGGCAGATCCTCGATCCTGATGATGCCGCTGCTCATCGCTGCCAGCCGCTGCATCAGGTGTTTTAGTTCGCGAACATTGCCAGGCCAGTTGTATCGTTCGAGCGCAAGCAAAGCATCCTTGGTGATTGACAGTCGCCGAGCCGCTGCGCCGTACTGCGCCAGAAACGTCAGCGACATCGGGCGGACATCTTCCCGGCGGTCGCGAAGCGGCGGCAACATTATCGATACGCCCTGAAGGCGGTAGACCAGATCCTGACGAAACAATCCGTGTTCGACCATCTGCTGCGGATCGCGATTTGTAGCCGATAGCACACGAACATTCACTCGCTTTTTGGTGTTCGTCCCGAGCGGGCGAAATTCACCCTCCTGCAACACTCGCAGCAGCTTCACCTGAAAGGCGGGACTTGTCTCGGTCACCTCATCGAGAAGAAGCGTTCCACCGTCAGCCTCCTCGAACAATCCTCTCCGCGCACTCTCGGCGCCGGTGAATGCTCCACGCGTATGGCCAAACAACTCGGACTCCAGCAGCGTATCGGGGAGCGCCCCGCAGTTAACGGCGACAAATGGCCTTTCGGCGCGGGTGCTCTTGCGGTGTATGAGGCGGGCAATCAGCTCCTTGCCGGTACCCGACTCACCACGGATCATGACCGGGAGATCGGTGATTGCGACCCGCGCGGCGGTTTTGACAACGTCAATCATCGCCGGGCTGTTGCCGAGTATTTCCTGCTGCTGTGTTCGCGGCGTCTCGATTTCAACGAGCTTGCTTGGATAGCGACGCTGCTCGACTGCCGAAGCGATTGCTTGAAGCACGCCGATCGAAAAGGGTTTGCAAATGTAATCATTCGCGCCGTGCTGGACCGCTTCGATAGCAGCCTCGACGGATGCCTGCCCGGTCATCAACACAATTTCAGCCTGTGACCGCAGCGTTCCGCGAAACGCTTTGAGCACCTCGAATCCGCTCAACCCGTTCATCACCACATCACAAAACACCAGATCGAATTCAAATTCGCTGCCAAGGTCCAGCGCGTCGCGGCCGTTGGCTGCGACCCAAACCTGGTAACCCTGCTCGATCATCGCATCCTTAACCAGTTCGCGAACCGCGTCTTCATCGTCGACCACAAGTATTTTCATTGCATCCTCGCTGGTGGAATCTGAACGCGAGGCTAAGCGCAAGCTCTGTGCCGTTTCTTCTGACATTAAAACTCCCACAATGATAGAGTCCTTAAACATTCCAACGCTTCGTGCTGGGGACAAATGCCACGCAGCTCCCGGTCTATGGGGCTAAAGTCAACACGCCGTGGCCGGACTTCAGCTACATTCGTCTAGTAGATTTCGCAGAGGCACTCCCGATAAGTCATCAAAAAGATAGCAGCAAGCAGATGGCGGGATCATGCTGCTGTGTCACTCAAGCCTGGGGAGCCATTCCCATTGACATTGTCCATTTTATGTAATTGTGGGATATCTATCAATAGATCATTTGGAGAATGTAGTGACATCCACCTAAAAGTTAGTATTACCTAAATCGGGACTCAATGTTTCTATTGAAAACTAATATTCCGCTGTGCTAGGTTGGCCGGGAGGTTGGCCGTCAATTTCGTTTGTTCTCGTGCCCATCAGACGGTTTTTCGTTGGGTTCTGACTGCCGAATAAAAACAATAGCTGCCAGCGCGATTCGTTTCCCGACGTTGTCTGGCAGGAACCGTATCAAAACTTGTAGTGGGAGAAGGGAGCGTGTTGCTCCCGGTAAAGCTTGAGTAAAGTAAGCGTCAAGAAAGCTCGCTCCTCACCGGGCGAGTCAGACCGCGATAACTCTCTCGCAGTGTGGCTGCGCCTTCAGAAGTCGCTCACTGAGAAGAACGGAATCGCTCTTACGACATTGAGCCGCGATGGCGCAGTAATCGGCCGCATCGAGAATGACAACAGTATTTGCCGCGCAATGCGGGTCTCCTCCGAGCACGCGCCGTTATGCGCCGCCGATTGCGGAGCCGCGTATAGCAACGCGGTTAGGGCGAATAAACAACTCGATTTTACCTGCCACGCGGGGCTCCATTGTTTCGCGATCCCTGTTTCGATCGATAAGAAGCAAGTAGTCATTCTGGGAGGCAGGTCGTTTGCCTCGACTGCCGAGTACAGCGAGTTCCTGCGCCGTTATGGTGGAATGAGCGGAGTGCAGAGCGGCGACTGTCTCAAGAACATCAAGTTCATCGACGGAAGGGAACTGAGCGAGGCCGCTGATCTGGTCGGATCGACGGCTTCCTATCATTTTCAATATGTACGAAAGGCCGAAGCGAATCCGCCCGATTCGGCAAACGGATCCAGGATTCTCCTGGACGCGCAACTCGAGATCGTTCGGCTGACAGACCAACTCGAAACGAGGAAACGATCGATCGGCCAGTTCTACGACTTTCTGCGGGGCATATCCTCTACGCTTGATTCCCAAAAGGTTTATCAGTCGCTGCTCGAAAGGTTCAGCGAGATGATGAAGGCAGAGCGAAGCTCGCTGATGATCCTCGACCAGGATTCCAACGAACTCGCCCTTGAAGCGGCTCTGGGAGCCGATTCCGATGCCGCCAGCGCGGTTCGTTTGAAGCTTGGCGATGCAATCGCCGGATCCGTGCTGGCCAGCGGCACCCCGCTCGTCGTTCGCGACGCAGACACCGATTTGCGAATCCCTCGCGACAGACCCGGTCGATACAAGTCGAAATCATTTATCAGCTACCCGATTACTCTAGGGTCGCGCAAAGTTGGTGTTATCAACCTCACCGACCGCGCCGACGGTGCTCCCTACGAAAACGACGACCTGATGATTCTGGAAATGATGGCGCCTCAGCTCGCGCTGATAATAGATCGCACAGAATGGGCGAAAAGAGCTGAGACATTTCAACAGATGTCGTTGACCGATCCGCTAACCGGATTGCCCAACCGTCGGTACCTTCAAGACCGGCTGTTTGAGGAAGTCGAGCGGTCCAAACGCTACAACACTCCGATGTCGTTTATGATCATCGACGTCGACAGGTTCAAAAGCTATAACGACATTTACGGTCACACCAATGCGGATCGGGTGCTGGCTAAGACTGCGCAGATTTTGCGCGGTTCGTTGCGCGCGATCGATATGTCCGCAAGGTTCGCAGGTGATGAGTTCTGCATAGTGCTGCCGGAGACCGAGCTTGGGGACGCTGCACGGATAGCCGAGCGTTTGCGCCAGGCGATATTCGAAACCGAATACCGAACCGAGCAAGGAGACTTGATGGGGAACGTAACTATCAGCACTGGGATCTCCTCATTTAGCGGATCGCGCCAAACCCCACTCGCGATTATGGAAACCGCCGATCGGGCGCTATATCAAGCAAAGACGCTCGGCCGGAACTGCGTTGCCATCTACGAAGACGTCCACGTCGCGGATTGACACCAGACGCTATTAGAAAGACTCCACACGCTGAAGCCAAATGACTGATCCCAACTCACGACAGCTTTTGAGTCGTCTATCCGATGAGGATTTTGCCGGCCGAGAGATTGAGTTGAGTCGAGTGCGGACTTTGGCGCGATTCCCCCATCTGACTGCTGGACGCGATTTGCGTTCGAATGCGCTCCTGCTCGGTGCGCCCAGAGTCGGAAAGACCGAAATCCTCCGCAAGTCCTTTGATCGCTTTTTTGACGAAGGCGGAGAGGCGTGGCCTTTTTACTACTGCGTGTCACCCTCCTGTCTCGATCCGGAGAAGTTTGCGCGCGATTATTTCTCACAGCTCCTGGTGCAGTTTGTGGCGTTCCGACGCAACGACCCAAAACTTATTGCGACTGCGGATGAGCCGTTCGCAATAATCAATCGCGCCGCCCCGGCCGAGGACTATTTGTGCGTTAGGTCCCTTGTCGACTCATTCACCCGCGCCTTCGAGTCTGGAGACTCGACCTCGCTGATGCGATTTGCTCTATCGGCTCCAACCTTCGCGGCCACCCACGCAGGACTCCAGCCGCTCGTCTTGATCGACGACGCGCATCATCTGAAAGGCTCCCTGATCCAAGCCGAATTCATCAGAGCGTTCGAGTCCGGCGGGTTGGCCAAATCGAATCCGATGTATGCGCTTACCGGCTTGAGACGAGTAGTCAAGGACTTGATTCCGGCGGATCAGGAAGTCTTTGACAGGATCGAGGTCATTCAGGTCGAGAGAATGAGCAATGACTCAGTTGAGAGACTTACTCGCCGGCGAGCCGAACGTCTGGGTATCGAAACAGGCGATTCGACGGTCGAGTTACTCGTGCAGCAACTCAACTGCGACGCTTTCTACATACGGGCGATTCTCAACGCCGCGGCATCTGGTGGAACGCCGCTTAAGACCTTTATCGACTTTGAACGTCTTTATACCGGCGAGGTTCTTAACGGGCGGATTGGTCATTACCTCGATTCTATGTTGCGTGACGCAGCGCCGAGCCCTCGGGAAGGGCGCGCTCTGCTTGAAGGTCTTACTCTGGTTATCGACTCCACATCACCGGTCCCCATCGACGTAGTTACCGAACGCATTCGGGAACATACACCCAACGTCGAGTCACTGCTTCGTCGAATGCACGAGCGAGAAATGCTGGATGTAGGCTACGGCTTTGTGACAGCCTCCGGTGACCCGGTGTTTTTGGATTATGTGCGAGCGAAGTATCGCAGGGAGATTGCCGGCTCGTTAAGGCCAATTTCAGGGAATGAGTTGATCGGCGAAAAGCTAAAAGACTCCTATCGGCTAATGATGTCGCGCTACAATCGCGGGATTGAAGCCCAACTCGTCGAGATCATCTCCCGCTTCGATTTTCAGAGCGTTCCCGCCGGCTTGTTCGACCACGTTGCATATGACCAGCGATACCGCGGGCTGAGCCGCGTGCAGGTCCGCCGAGCGCTTGATGACCAGCAGGAGCGCTTGCGGTTGCCTCAGATAGTGCTGGTAAACGATTTGGGCGCCGATGAGCAGCCCGGCGTGAACTGGCGGCTGTACTCCGCGACCGGGTTCGAGGGTGGAATCTATACGGAAGCGAACGAGGTTCTGTGGCTTGTCGCCTTAATAAACTCGAAGGAACCGCTTGATTTGGAGACGCTCGGACGGATCGACCAGCGTCTCGAGGCTGCATTGCGCGGACAAAAGGCGAAATCCGGAAGACTGTCGCACTCGGTTCGCTGGTATATCAGTAAGGAAGGATTCTCGGCGGTCGCGTCGGAGCGGCTGGGTAGCGTATATGCGTACCGTTCAACCTATGTGCATCTCGATCTGATTCAGGACTATCTGACGCGGCTGGCATTGGGTAGTGAGGCCCGCCCAGTCAGCGAGTTTGAGCTCACCATACCCATTGAGGACGAGGCCGAATTGATCGCCGCCCGTACCGCCGAGCAAATTGCTCGCGCCGCAGACTTCGACCAGGAAGCGATCAACCAGATCAAGACCGCCCTGATCGAGGCGTGTATCAACGCGGCGGAGCACAGCGACACTCCTGATAAAAAAATCCATCAGCGCTTCGCTATCGACGAAGATAAGCTTATAATCACCGTATCCAACAAGGGAAAAACGTTTGGCAGGTCGAATGGACAGACGACCCCCGCGTCTGGGCCTGAACAAACGAAAGGCGTACGCGGCCGTGGATTGCAAATCATCCGAGCGCTAATGGATGAAGTGGAATTCGAACGCACCGATGACGGCGCGCGCCTGGTAATGACCAAGTATCTGAAACGCCCCAGCAGTCAATAGCAGGAAAATCGCGGATAGCAATAAGCACTTAACCGGCAGGCTATGTTTGCCGCGTCTGGTTGCTTGTCTGCCGTCCCTGGAGGAACGCTAATGAGTGCTGCTGAGATAAGAGCAAGGCTAATCGAAGACGCGGCAGTTATCTATCCGGGTCCCTATCTGAATCAGCTCCGCGGTGAGAGCATCGAGAATCAATGTCAGGAGTTCCTGGCGACCGGCGTTCGGCATATCGTGATCAACTTCGAGGAAACTGAGTTGATAAACAGCATCGGCATTTCGATTCTGCTTGGGGTGATCGAATCGGTGAATCGTGCGGAGGGCGCGCTAATGCTCTCGAACCTCAACGCCTCTAACCGCGAGTTGTTTGAAATGCTTGGTCTGATGTCACACGTAGAGATGGCTGAGACGGAGGAGATTGCGTTGCTGCGTCTCGGCAGCGAAGGCGCTCGCGCCGCGATTTAGTCGCAACGGTGAGGCAACGACACGATCGGTTCTTATTTTTTATTTTCTATTTTCAATTTTAAAGAAGCGTGCGTCGAGCACCGCGCCGTCAAAATAGAAAATAGAAAATAGTAAATAGTAAATAGCTCCCTCGCTTTCAAAAATCGACAACACAGGAGACAAAATGAGCCTTCCTCTGAGAAAACTGCTTCACAACATCGGCGCGCTCACCGACCTTGCCGCCGAGATCAGCTCCATGCACAACTTCGAAGAGGTCACCCGCGCGTCGCTTCACACTTTGCTTGGCGCTCTTGCGATTCCTCGTGGTGCGATTGCGCGATACACGAGTAAACCTCGCCAGTTGAAGATTGTCGCAGCAAAAGGACTTGCCGGAGCGGTCGGCCAGCGGCTGGTTGTCGACCGAGACGATGCCGAACGGTTAACGACGTACACGCAACCGCTATCGATTGGCGCTGAACGCAACGGACTCGCTGGTTTTGTTGAGCGAAATGCTGAGATGCTCAAGCGCCTTCGCGCCCATGTGTCGATCCCGATGATCGCCCGCGGCGAGCTTATGGGCTTGATAGTCCTGTCCGAGAAGTTCACTCGCGAAGAGTATTCAGAGGAAGATCTCGAGATCATATCCGCGATCTCGCGAAGCATCTCGGTGGCCTTCTACAACCACCGGCTGATGGTGATGCACAAACGCAAAGCCGAAGAGAACCGGCGGCTCTATGCCGAGATGCGCCACATTTATCGCGACACGGTTCGGGCGTTCGGCGCGGCCATAGACTTGAAGGACGCGTACACCAGCGGTCATTCCGATCGCGTAGCGCGGTACTCCGAAGCGATCGCTCGCGAGATGGGTCTTACCGGTTCGGAGCTGGAACGCGTCGGAGTCGCTGCGTACCTACACGACATCGGGAAGATCACGGTCGATCGCGCCATCATCAACAATCCTCGCCCGCTTACAGACAAGGAATTTGGAGAACTCAACAAACACGTGACCACCGGCTTCGAGATACTTTCAAATATTCGACGCCCGTGGGACGAAATAGCGTATCTGACCAAGTGTCATCACGAGAAAGTCGACGGCAGCGGTTATCCGCAGGGACTGCGGGGCAACGAAATCCCCCTCGGATCAAAGATCGTGACCCTCGCCGATTCCTTCGACGCCATGATGACCGATCGGCCTTATCGTTCGCGGCTGTCTCTTGAACAGACCCTCATTGATTTGCGAAAACACACAAACGTCCAGTTCGATTGCAACGTTGTTACCGCGTTCTGTCGGCTGCTGCTCAAGGAGATCAACGGGGCGGCTCGCCAACGGGTCTTCATTCCGATGATAGGTTTAAAGTTCGATCGAGTAGCGATTACTGCAACCTTGGATTCCATGATTGCGGAGTTTGACGGCGCCTGCTCGCAATACCAGTCGGCGGCTTCGTCGTGAGGTTCAGCCTCGTGTCGGGTTTCGTAAAACAGCGGTCGCGGTCTGGTCCAATTAATAGTGTGTCTCAAATTAGCGCTGCCAGTCAGGACACCACCCGATTCTTCCAGTTCAGTTGATGCGCGGATGGCCGTGGTATAATCGCGCAAACAACCGATGGCTAGTTTCACGATACTCGAACCCATATCGACCGGAGACGTGATCGATCGCGCAGTCCGCCTTTATCGGCGAAACTTTACGCCTCTGGTGGCAATCACTGCGGTCCCGACCTTGATCGGCTACGTGGTATCGGTCATGTTCTGGTCCGGGTACACCAGCTTGCTAACATCAACCGCAAGTGCGCGAGGCGTGCCGGCCTCAGCGATTTGGATGATCGTGCTTGGAGGACTTGGGTACCCAATCTGGGCGTATGTGATGTTGTTGACGGTGTCCGGATTGTCCCGGGTGATCGGCGATCACTTGATGCTGAGTGAGCCTGTAACTTTTCGAAGATGCTTCGCGGCCGTGAGGCGGCGGCTCGGCGCAATAACATTGATGGGCTTGCTCTCAATAGCAATGCTGGTCGCGGTTTATATCGTCGTTAGTATTGTAGTCACGATTCTGATATTGCTGGTTGCGTTAGTTGTGGGCGTGATCGCTGCTGCTAAGCTGCCGCAGTGGGTCGCTACCACTGCCTTGATTGTGATGGTGATCGTGGCGGTCGCGGCAAGTCTCTTTTTTATCTCAGTGGTCGTGGCGCGAGTGGTTTTTCTTCCACAAATTGTGATGATCGAAGGCCAGTCTGCCGCGAATGCGTTGGGTCGCGCGTTCCGTCTAGGGAAAGGTAACTGGTATCGAGTCGCGGCAATCGCCCTGTTCACCTACTTTGTATCTACCTCGCTGCTTGCGGCGTTTACGGTTCCGGTTATGATCGCGTTGTATTTCGCGGGTGTGTTGACCACCGAGTTTTTTGTGGGTCCGACCTGGAGCATCCTCTACACCTCGTTCGGTCAGATATCCAGCCTGCTGAGCTTTCCTATTTGGGTAACCTCATTTACGCTGCTGTACTTTGACAGCCGAGTTCGTAAAGAAGCTTACGACCTCGATCTGATTGCGCGTGAAATAAACCCCGGTTTTATTTGGCAGCCGGCCATGCAGCCCTCGGCCTTTGGGTATCAAATCCCCGTGCAGTTCGATTCGGGGCGCGAGTATGTTCAGACGAGCCCGCTTGGTTTGGCTGGTTATCGGCCTCCGCCGAGGCCAAAGGTTGCAGACCTTCCCGAACGCGGCCTTTCTGGAGACTCGGACAGGTTGCGTGAACGATTCCAGAGTGCAGCCGAGGATCTCGGCGCGAAAGGCACAGCCGGGATGGTCCTTGACACTGATCAGACGGCCAACACAACGTGCAAAGCATGCGGGTCGTCGCTGCTTAGCGGCGCTAGTTTTTGCATGACTTGTGGGAGCGTGACGCGGTGAATACTTTTGACCGGGCCTGCGAGACTGTCAGGATACAAAACGCCCATGCAAAAAGAATGTCGAGGCTACCGGTCGCCGTGCTGATAACGCTGTTCCTGGTTGGTAGGGCGTTTGCGGCGGCGTCCCTGCTCAATTATGAACACCGCGTAGTTCGCGCGGCCGAACAGATCGAACGGATAAAGACCGACGAGGCGTACAACGAAGAGGGCATAAGCTATATCAAGCGACTTCTGCCCCGGTCAGAACAGATTGAGTTCGACGGCAGGGCGACCACCGTCGACAATACGTGGTTGTTTGTATTGCTGGATTCTTATTCCGCCCAGAACGATCCGCAGCAACGTACCGCTTTACTAAACGAAGCTGTCGGCCGGCTTCGCGCTCTCGATGTACACTTACGCAGCGCCGAGGCAGAGTCGAGTCAAAACGACGACCCGCGCGAAAAGCTTCGCGAAATTCTGAGCCGTCCGGCGTTTCAACCTGAACCTGAAACCGTTATTGGCGCCTTGATAAAGAAAGTGCTTCGAAAGGTCCGCGGTTTTATGAGCGAGATCTATTTCACGCTGATGAAATTGCTTGAGCGGCTTTTAGGCACAGGTGCGGGTGCTGGTTGGATATCCAAACTTGTGCTGGTTCTGGTTCTAGCAGCTTCGGTCATAGTTGCTCTGCTATTTGCTCGAAAGCTGCGTCGCCCGCAGGCCAAACGCAAGAAGACCCGGCTGGTTCTTGGTGAAGAGATCGCCGCTGACGGAACATCACGCGAGCTTGCCGAAGCTGGTCTCGCGGCCGCGCGGGCGGGCGACTTTCGGACGGCGGTTCGCAAGCTTTACGTTTCGTTGCTATATGAATTGAGCGAGCGAAACTTGATCGAGTTGGAAGACTGCGCGACGAATCACGAGTACTTACGCAAGGCTTCGCGCCTCAGCGGCCTGGCGGGTCCGATGCGTTATCTGACGGATCGATTTGATTATGTGTGGTATGGAATGTTCCCTTCATCTGAGGGCGACTTTGCCGCCTACCTTGCTCGGTACGAGGAAGCGATGGAGCGGGCGCGGATGTTGGGCGATGAAGCTGCAAGCGTTTCGTGAAGACGCTTGTTGTCGATCAACAGCCGGTGTTAGACTGCTCATGTTTGGGGGTGCCAGGTTTCGACGGGGGTACTCCAAGGTGAAAGATGCATACCGCGGCCCATGCCCCGCGTTATCAAGCTTGGAAAAACACAATCGCGAATAGCGAACTAGCACTGGCTGCCTAATCTCAGCCACGTTTCCCCCGGCATCGCCTGTGTGCCGGGAAGAAGCGTAACTTAAGCAGGCTGCCCCGAAGGACCCGTGCTCAGGGGGCCGGAGGGTAAGACCAATCTGGGCTAGCCGGCCGTGATGCTTCGTTGCTTCCGCTGTCACGGCCCGGTGAATCAACAGGAAGCAACTAAGTATGTAGGTTCTTTCGCTAAGGGCTTCCGGACGAGAGTTCGATTCTCTCCACCTCCATTGAAGATTGTGCGTGAAATGGGTTAGATACGTGTTCGGGCGGACGTTCCCCCTTAATCCAAGGGCGAGGCGTCCGCCCGTCGTTTGTACAGAGATTAACAATGAATGACGGGCTCGACGAAGCGTCTAGACTCTCGCGTCTTTTGCGAGACATCGAGGAACTTGAAAAGACGCGAACAGCGCTATTGCAGCGGGTGGAACGGTCGCGCACAACCCTCTTCAAAGCAGGAAATCGAACGTCTGCAATTCGCGCCTCCGTCGATTTGTTGTGCGATCATATATCAGACGTCGTGAACGCAGCGGCCGAAATCTCGATGCTCGAGAATGAGATACAGGAGACAGACCGGAACCTCGATGAAGTCCGAAGGGAAGCGTTGGGGCTGGGATTTGAAACGGACAGCTTGCAGGAAACGATCGATGAAGCCGATGAGGAGCTTGAACGGCTGTCCTCGATTCTGGTTGAGCGCAGAGGCAAGCACTCCAAAGGACATTGATTATTTGCCGGATTTCCGATTGTCGATTGTCGATTGCCGATTTGGTTCCAAGGTCCAGAGTACTTCATTCTCTTAGGATGGAAAGTTTTGACATGGTCGATCGACAATTGGAAGTCGGCAATCGGCAATCGGATAGTGCCCCGATCGGCATATTCGATTCAGGTGTTGGAGGGTTGACGGTATTTCGCGCGATCGAACGGCGCCTCCCAAACGAGAGCTTGATTTACCTCGGAGACACCGCCCGGATTCCGTATGGAGTGCGCTCGGCAGCTACTATTGAACGATACTCGCTCGAGTGCGCCACGTTCGTTCAGTCCAAAGGCGTAAAAGCGATAGTGATCGCGTGTAACACCGCGTCGGCGCTGGCGGCGAGTTATCTGCGTGACAAGTGCTCAGTACCCGTGCTTGGGGTGATTCGACCGGGGTCGCGAAGGGCAGTGGAACAGACCCGCACCGGACACATTGGTGTCATCGCCACCGAAGCGACGGTTGCTAGCGGTGCGTATGAAAAAGCGATGCTCGCAATTCGGAGCGGCATCGAGGTAACCTCTCGGGCGTGCCCGCTTTTTGTGCCGCTTGCGGAAGAAGGCTGGTTGAATCATCCGGTCACCTATCAGGTTGCCGAAGAGTATCTAGCGGAACTGCGTTCGAGCCGCGTCGATACCCTGGTTCTCGGCTGCACCCACTATCCGATACTTCGGCCGGTGATCGAGCGAACGCTTGGTGATCAAGTAAAATATGTTGACTCGGGGGAAGCAGTCGCGGAAAGACTGGCCGAAATGCTTGCAGATGATCGCCTGGCTTGTGAGCCGGGACAGCCGCGAGCCGAAGAGTTCTACGTCACCGATTCTCCGGAGAGGTTTCGCCGCGTTGCAGAGCGATTCTTAGGCCGGCTGCTGGAGTCCGTCGAGACTGTCAAATTGGGTACCGCTTAAATGAGCTATAAGAGATCGGGTGGCCGCGTCCACGATCAGATGAGGGAAGTGAGAATCACGCCGGGCTTCACTCGGTATGCCGAAGGCTCGGTACTGATCGAGATGGGCGCTACACGGGTGATTTGCACGGCTTCGATCGATGACCGAGTCCCTCTATTCAAACGGGGAAGAGGTGAGGGGTGGGTCACGGCGGAGTATTCGATGTTGCCGCGAGCTACAGAAACGCGCACACAGCGCGAGGCCGGAAGGGCTCAGCTGTCCGGGCGAACCCAGGAAATCCAGCGGCTTATCGGGCGTTCGCTGCGGGCGGTGGTGCAGACCAATCGATTGGGTGAGCGAACCATCTATCTCGATTGCGATGTGATCCAGGCGGACGGCGGAACCCGGACGGCGTCAATAACCGGCGCATTCGTAGCGTTGGTGTTGGCGCTCCGCAAGCTATATAACGACGGAAAGCTGGCCGCCCCGCTGCCGGTTACCGATTACGTCGCGGCGGTTTCAGTCGGAGTGATCGGAGGGGAAGCGCTGCTGGACCTCGACTACAGCGAGGACTCGCGCGCCGAGGTCGATATGAACATAGTGCGCACTGGGTCCGGTCATTACATAGAGATTCAGGGGACGGCGGAAACCCGGCCTTTCACCCATGAACAAATGAATCAGATGACTGACTTGGCCAGCCGGGGGATCGAACGACTCATCGAGGAACAGCGCAAGGTGCTTGGGGAACTGCGGTAAGCTTTTCGGGTTCAGAGTTCAGGGTTTCTGGTTTGTGGTTTCTGGTTTGTGGTTTGTGGTTTCTGGTTTGTGGTTTCTGGTTTGTGGTTTGTGGTTT
>Ga0075428_100001053_pt1 | contig 29306 bp, 27 predicted proteins | sample RhiMetdeltSRZDD2_FD_75291 | JGI IMG/M metagenome (GOLD analysis project Ga0075428, IMG submission 75291) | Populus rhizosphere microbial communities from Tennessee, USA - Rhizosphere MetaG P. deltoides SRZDD2 | ecosystem: Host-associated > Plants > Roots > Rhizosphere > Soil | place: USA... | reverse complement strand
CATGCCGAGGAAGCGGTACAGACGTCCCATCCACTCCGAGTCACGACGTGCCAGGTAATCGTTGACCGTGACGACGTGGACACCTTTACCTTCGAGGGCGTTCAGGTATGCCGGCAGCGTAGCGACGAGCGTTTTGCCTTCGCCCGTCTTCATTTCAGCGATCTTCCCGGTATGAAGCACCATGCCGCCGATCAGCTGCACGTCGAAGTGCCGCATGTTCAGCACGCGCTTGCCCGCCTCGCGGACCACCGCGAATACCTCGACGAGCACGTCGTCGAGCGACTCGCCGGCGGCGACGCGCTTCTTGAATTCCTCCGTCTTCTGGCGCAGCTGTTCGTCGGTGAGCGCCTGGATTTGCGGTTCGAGCGCACCGATTTCGGCGACGAGCGGACGGAGGCGCTTGATTTCGCGCTCGTTCTGCGTGCCGATGACCTTGGCGAGGATCTGACCGATCATTATTGGTGTCGTGCTTCCAACACGCCGCTGGCCGCTCCGCTGTCGCGGCCAGGCAAACCATGGTGGCGAAGCCACCATGGACGCGCCACCTGGGCGGCGCGTATCCACCTAGTTTACGGGAAAAAATGCCGCAGCCAGAAAGGCTGGCGCCGCCGGGGTTATGGGGCCCTTGGTTTCTGCTGTGAGAGAAGTTGAAGCGGGTTGAGCAGCTTGCCGCTGGCAAGCACCTCGTAATGGAGGTGATACCCGGTGGATCGACCGGTATTGCCAACGTGGCCGATGATGTCGCCGCGTTTGACCTTCGCGCCGGCCTTGACGGTGTAGTTGAGCAAATGCCCGTAGCGGGTCTGGAGACCAAAGCCGTGGTCCAGAACGATCAGATTGCCGTAGCCGCCGTCGTAACCAACATGGGTAACCGTGCCGTCCGCAGTCGCGAAGACCGGCTGGCCGCGGTCGCCCGCGATATCGAGTCCGGAGTGGAAATCGGCGCCACCGGTGATCGGATCGGCGCGGCGTCCCATGGTCGAAGACAGCCATCCCTTTGCGGGCCAGATCGACGGCGTCGCGGCCGCGAGTGCGTTGCGACGATCGACGAAGCGGCTGACGACGCTGAGACGCGATTCGAGACTCTCGAGCAGTGTACGCAGCAGTCCGAACGTGTCTTCCGGTGTCCCAAGCGACGAGATCGTCCGCTGTACGGTTCGGTCTGCCTCTGTGCTGCCGCCCATCGCGCTCGCCTTCACGAGCGCGGGAAGCTTGTCCATCGTCCGCGCCACGTTGGGGTCGAGCGCCGACCGTGCGCTGATGTCGCGAATCGCCGCTTCGAGCGACGTGATCTGCGTTGTGAGTTCGTCGGTGGCGGAACGGAAACTTGCGTTCTCCAACTCGAGGGCGCGATGGCTCGCTTCGAGATTGGTGACGTCGCTTTTCGCCTTCCACGCGGCACCAATGCCGATCAGCACCGGTACGCTGAGCATAAGGCCAGAAATGACCAGCACAGGCCTCAGCGATATGGTTGCGCGCCGCACCACCCCCGAGCGGCGATCAGCCACAATAATCGTGTAGCGTCTTGAAGGCATGCAGAATTCGATTTAGTGCTGGGGGTCGGGGTCCCTCGGCAGAGCTCGCCGAGGTGGCGAACAGACTAACACAGGGTTTCGGGAAACCGCGACAAAAACGTTAGCTCTGGCGAAGACGCGGCGAAAATTCGCGCCGGTCGTTCATTCACTCGAGAAGCCGATACTGGAGCGCCTCGGCAACGTGTTCTCTCTCGACGCGATCGCATGACGCGAGGTCTGCGATGGTTCGCGACACCTTCAGCACCCTGTCATAGCCTCGCGCGCTAAGTCCGAGCTGCTTTGCGGCAGAGAACAGCAGCGCGCGCCCTTTGAAGTCTGGCGCGCAAAACGTCTCCACTGCCGTGCCGCGGAGATCGGCGTTCATGCGTGGTCCGTCAGGACCGTAACGCGCGTTTTGAACTCGACGCGCAGTGACAACGCGCTGCCGCACGTCGCTGGAAGCTTCACCCGGCGCAGCGTCGGCAATCGCCGTAATCGGGACGGCCGGCACCTCGACGATCAAATCGATGCGATCGCGAAGGGGACCCGACACACGACCGTTATATCGCGCGATATCGGCAGGCGTGCACCGGCAGACGCGCCGTTCCTCGCCGCGAAATCCGCAGGGACATGGGTTCATCGCGGCCACCAGCACAAAACGCGCGGGAAAGACCGCGGTGCGGGCGGCGCGCGCGATCGTCACGCGACCCTCTTCGAGCGGTTGTCGCATGACTTCAAGGACGCGACGATCGAACTCCGGCATCTCATCGAGAAAGAGGACACCGTTGTGCGCCAACGAGATTTCACCCGGACGCGGAATGGCGCCGCCGCCAACCAGCGCCACGTTCGAGATCGTGTGATGCGGCGCCCGGAACGGGCGCCACGTCAGTAACCCCGAACCGGCGGGAAGCGTTCCGGCGACGGAGTGGATGGCGGTGCACTCGAGCGCTTCCTCAAAGGTTAGTGATGGAAGGATGCCAGGCAGACGACGGGCGAGCATCGTTTTCCCACCACCCGGTGGACCGACAAGCAGAAGGTTGTGGCCGCCCGCGGCCGCGATTTCGAGGGCACGTCGCGGAAGCAGCTGCCCGCGTACATCCGCCAGATCTCCCTCGTGCTGGGTCGCCGTCATCTCCGGCGGCAAGCTGCGGCTTCCCGGCGTTCCCGATGATTGGAGCGCGTCAAGTGCGTCGCCGAGCGATCGCGCAACACAGACGACGAGGTCCTCGACGACAGACGCTTCCGCGGCATTCTGGGGCGGCAGCAATAGTCGCCTGACGCCAAGACGTCTGGCCGCCACTGCTACCGGAAGCACTCCTCGAATGGCGTTGATTCCGCCATCAAGCGAGAGCTCTCCCAGCACAAGGGTGTCCTCGAGCATTGAGGGAGCAAGTTGCCCGGTCGTCGCCAGAACCCCGAGCGCGATCGGGAGATCGAATGAAGAACCCGCTTTCCGGACATCTGCCGGTGCGAGGTTGACGGTTATCCGATGGGGAGGGAACTCGAATCCAGAATTCCGGATCGCAAGGCGCACTCGATCCCGGCTCTCGCGAACGGTCGTGTCGGGCAGTCCAACCATGGTGAACGACGGAAGGCCGAACGACACGTCGACTTCGATTTGAACGGCGTACGCCTCCACGCCGAAGACGGCGGCCGATTGCAATCGCGACAGCACGCGAGACGCACGTGCAAACGGCGGGGACTCCGAAACCTGACGGTTTCCTGGACGTAAGCAGGTTGACGTGCAGAACCTGCAATGTGGCGATCACCGAGGCGCATCGGTTTCTGCGATGCGAAGCTCGAGAGCAAGTAGGTCCGGCTGAAGCCGGACCCCACCATGCAAGGACTTAACGGGTCGCGATTTCGGTCGTGCGGGTGGTCAGGATCGTCAATCGCTGGCCGACGCGCAGCGTGTTGGTCCGCAGGTCGTTCCACTTCTTCAGCGAGGCGACGCTGGTTTGAAAGATGCGGGCGATGGAGGAGAGCGTGTCGCCGCTCTTCACGCGGTAAACCAGCTTGGACTGAGTAGTGTCCTCGGTTGCGCTCGGGACGCTCGCGCTGGCGATGACCACGGGATCCACCGGACGGGTTTCGACCAGCGGCGCGGGATTGTCTGTTCGCGCCGCGAGCAGCAGCGTCGGGGCACGGGGAACGACCAACTGCTGGCCCGGCGTCACCCGCGACCGGACGGAGAGATAGTTTGCCTCTGCGAGATCCGCGCGGCTCACCTTCAGCTTCCGTGAAATGGACAGCAGCGTTTCGCCGCTCCGGACCGTGTGCCACGTCAGGTTGGTGACGTCGCCCAAATCCGCCAGCTTCGTTCGTACGATCTCCGCCGTCCCTTCAGGAACCTTCAACTCGTAATTGGTCGCGCGGACCGGCGTCGTCCAGCGGCGAAGTTCAGGATTTAGATCCTGAATGGTCTGCACGGGTGTCCCGACCCATTCGGCAACGCGGCGGAGATCCACCGCGACCGGCAGCATGACGGTCTCGAACTTCGGCTCGTCCAGCGAGTCGGGACTGATTTCCATCCCGTACTGTGCCGGGTTGCGAGCAACGATCACCGCGGCCAGGATCAGCGGAACGTAGTCTCGGGTCTCGCGGGGCAGGTACCGTCGCGATGCGCTGAGCTTCCAGAAATCGCGTACGCCGCCTGATCGCTTAATGGCGGTCTGCACGCGCCCCGGTCCGCCGTTGTACGACGCCAGCGCGAGGTGCCAGTCACCGAATGTGGCGTAGAGCGTCTTGAGGTACTTGGCGGCGGCGTGCGTCGCCTTTTCCGGCTCGGCCCGCTCGTCGATGTACCAATCGTGCTGCAGGCCATTTTCGAGCGCGGTGCCGCGCATGAACTGCCACATCCCCTTGGCCTGGGCACGCGACAGCGCATCCGGTTTGAACGCGCTTTCGACCAGCGGCACGTAGGCGAGGTCCAGCGGCAGCCCTTCGGCACGAAAGACGTCCTGAATCATCGGCAGAAATCGTGCGCTGCGCGTCAATCCGTCTTGCAGGAAGCCGCGCAACCGGCCCGTGAACAGCTCGACGAACGACAGAACACGGCCGTTGAGCGGAATTGCGATGTCATGGTCGGTCGATTCGAGATCTTCGGTGACCGCCTGCCGTGTCGCAGCTGACGGCTCCGCCGGCGATGTTGACAGCGCCAGAAGGTCGTCAATCGACGCGGACTCGTATTTCTTTTCCGTGAACCCGTCACCCTGTGCCAGTGACGTCAGCTCCGTGGCGCTGATACGTTCGACCAGCCGATCAAAGTGCTCACGAATACGCGGCTCGGATCGCGCACCGTATGGCGATTCCAGCAACACATCGAGCGCCTTATTGAACTCGCTGCGAGCCGATTCGAGATGTCCACGCTGGAGTTCGGCCTGCCCGGCCTCGAAATGGCTGTTCGAGACCGCGATCAGATCGGCAATGGGATCCGTTGCGAGCTGGGGCGACACGGGTGCCAACACCAGAACAGGACCGACCACAGCGGGCTGTGAGGTGGACGTCGCCACCTGGGCGCGCGCCGCGCACCCTCCGCAAACCGCCGCCATGGAGAGAAGCGCCGCTGGGAGCAGGGGGGTTCTCAGCACGGCAGTTAGCCTAGCATCCGCTGAGATGGTGGTCAACACTAAGTCCAATAGGCTCAGCAATTGGCGCCCTTTCTTGCGAATTTCTGCGCCATTTTTACCGGGGCCAGCCGGCCTCGACGAAGACCTTTTGGGCCTCGCCAAGGTCCCGTGCTGACGGTGTCACGATAGTTTTCTCGTCGACAACGACCTTCCGCCCCGCCTTCAGCGCGGCCCGCACGTCCTCTTCACAGACGAAGGCGGCCGGGATTTGGGCGGTCGGCTGGGGGCGAACACCCCCCGTATCGGCAGGTGCCCGATAACCCCGTGATTCGAGGAAGCTGTCGATCCGTGCCGCAAGGGTCTGGGCCGGGATCCCCGAAGGTTCGGATCGGGCAGGAGCTTTCGGCAGCCGCGCACTTGAAATGTCGGCTCCCGGGATGGTTTGTGGAGCCGACGTTGGGACGTTCGCCGAAGCCGTCGTCTTCAGTGCAGGCCGCACTTCGTACGCGAGGCGTTTGATGTTCAGCAAGTGACGCGGCGAGATGTTATCGGACGTGATGTTGCCGCCCCACCCGCCACAACCCAGTGTCATCGCTGGATCCAAGCCCGTCGTGAGACCAATCGATCCATGTGTCGTTGGCGTGTTCACGCAGATCCGAAAAGCTGGCTTCTTCAATCCAAATTGCAGGATCACGTCCTCATTCTTCGAGTGAATGGACATCGTGTGACCCATGCCGCCGTAACGCAGGATCTGAATGCACCGTTCACATCCCTCACGCCAATCCTTGACCACGTAGAACGACAGAACCGGACAAAGCTTCTCAATAGAAAGCGGGTAGTCGCGTCCGACCCCATTCAGAGGCGCGATGAGGGCGCGTGTTCCTGAAGGGATCGTGATCCCCACCTGTTTCGCAATGTAGTCAGCGGCCTTGCCGACAAGCGCCGGGTTTGGCAACCGTTGTGGCGTGACGAGCGCCTTGGCCAATACCTCCATCTCGGCTGCGTTCATGAAGTAGGCACCCTCTGCCACCAACTCGCGCCGCGTCTCTTCGGCAACGGCCTCGTCAACGACAACCGAGTTGGGCGACGAGCAGAGCACTCCGTTGTCGAACGTCTTGCCGATCATGACGTCGCTCGCCGCCTTTTTCAGATCGGCGCTGCGCTCGACATAGCAGGGAGCGTTGCCGGGCCCGACGCCGTAGGCCGGCTTGCCGGAGCTATAGGCGGCGCGCACCAGCCCCATCCCGCCAGTCGCAAGGATGACGGCCACGTCGCGATGCTTCATCAGCTCCTGTGTGCCTTCGAGCGTCACGGTCGTCATCCACCCGATGGAACCGACCGGCGCGCCCGCACGGCACGCGGCGTCGCACATGATTTCCACCGAACGAGTGATGCAGCGCACCGCCGCCGGATGCGGGCTGACGACAATGGCGCAACGCGCCTTCAGGGCGATCAGCACTTTATAGATCGCCGTCGACGTCGGATTTGTGGACGGCACGATAGCCGCAACGACGCCAAACGGTTCGCCGATCTCAACGATCTTCTTCTCTTCGATCCGATTGACCACCCCCACGGTTTTCATCGGCTTGATGAACTCGTAGACCTGACGCGAACTGAAGAGATTCTTCTGAACCTTGTCGGCGACGACGCCGTAGCTCGTCTCTTCGACCGCGAGACGAGCCAGGGCTTCGGCCTGTAGCGTGACCGCGTCCGCCATAGCCGTCACGATCGCGTCGATTTGTTCCTGAGACAGCTCGGCGAGTTGAGACTGCGCCTGTCGGGCAGCGGAGGCAAGCGCCCGCGCCTGTGCGATCGACTCGAGATCCTTGTTGGAGATGGGGCGATCCTGGGCGGCCATTCGCGGCGACTAGGACTTCGGCAGGATCCTCTCGACCTCAGAGTGCGGTCGTGGAATCACGTGCACGGATATGAGCTCGCCGACACGTCGTGCAGCCGCCGCGCCGGCATCCGTCGCCGCCTTGACGGCTCCGACGTCGCCTCGGACGAGAACCGTCACATAGCCGGCGCCGATGTACTCCTTGCCGACGAGTACGACGTTGGCTGCCTTGACCATCGCATCGGCCGCTTCAACTGAGCCGATCAAACCGCGGGTTTCGACCATGCCCAGCGCTTCGGATGCCATCGGTGTGACGCACTGTAACAGAATTGCGGAGTATCATTCCACTCTCGATGGCTCGAGTTTCCGCGTGTTTGTACTCGTGCGTATTCACGGTCGTCATGCTCCTGGCCGGGTGCGGACGCACGCAACAGCCGGAGACACCGCTCGTCACTCCGACAGTAACGGTGGCGCGGCCCGACGCCGCGATCGGCATGCCGATCGAGATGACGTATCGATTCGTGGTGGCGGCAACTGCGCCGGCTTTCACGGAGGACGACACGGTATTCGTTCACTTCCTGGACGCCGACGGCGAGATGATGTGGACCGATGATCATGAGCCGCCGGTCCCGACGACCCAGTGGAAGCCAGGTCAGACGATCGAGTACTCCCGTACGATGTTCATCCCGAAATTCCCGTACTCGGGCGACACAAGCGTGATTGTCGGTATTTACTCCCGTCGGAGCGGGGCTCGTGTCCCGATGGCGGGACAGCCGAAAGGGCAACGCGAGTATCAGGTTGCCAGCTTTAATCTGCACCCCCAGACAGACAATCTCTACGTTGTCTTCAAAGATGGATGGCACGAGACGGAGGTCGCCGAAGAGGCGTCCGGGCTCGAGTGGCAGTGGTCGAAGAAGACGGCTACCCTCGCCTTCCGGAACCCGATGCGGGACGTGCTGTTCTACTTTCTATGCGATCAGCCGGTCAAAGTGCTTGGTGCGCCACAGCAGGTCGAGCTGCGGATTGGTCCGACCGTCATCGACTCATTTGCCCTCCCGGCCGGGCCGCGGGAGCTGCGAAAGGTCAACCTGACCGGCGCACAATTGGGCAACGGCGAGACGGTAGAGGTGACCGTTGCCGTGGATCGCACGTTTGTGCCCGCAACCACTACTCAGCTGAAGAGCACTGATTCCCGGGAACTCGGGATCCGCGTATTCAGGGCTTACGTTCAGGCTAAATAGCGCTTACAATTGCACTTTCGATGACGCGGCAACTCATCCTGTCCGCGCCGTTATTGGTTTTAACGGCTGCGGCGCCAGCCTATGCGGAGCTTGTCTTTTTCCAATCCGGCCGCGCGATGTCGGTACGGGCTATTCGATCCGAAAATGACGGAGTCGTGCTGCAGTTGCGGAATGGCGGCGACGTTCATTGCGACCAAAGCCTGATTGTCAGAGTCGAGCCCGACGAGGTGGAATATCCGGACGTGCTTGCCGCGGCTTCGGAGGTCACCGGCGAGGCGGAGGCGGACACGCCCGCGATTCCTGAGGCATTTCGGGACCTGGTCACCTCCATGGCCGCCAAACATGGTGTCGATGCCCGTGTCGTCAACGCTGTGATCCAGGTGGAGTCGGCGTACCACAGCCGGGCCGTATCAAGAAAGGGTGCTCGCGGCCTGATGCAGGTGATGCCGGCAACGGGGCGCCAATACGGTGCCCTTGACCTGTTCGATCCGAAGGTGAATGTCGACGCGGGTGTTCAACATTTGAAAAAGCTGCTGTCCCGATATGACTTACCGCTGGCCCTTGCTGCATACAACGCCGGCGAAGCTGCCGTGGATCGGTTTGGCGGCGTTCCACCGTTCCGAGAGACGCAGAATTACGTCACCCGCATCCTTCGAATCCTCGGCCGGAGCTGATCGCTCAGCCCGGCCACGCGGGAAACCTCAGGGTCTAATGCCTCAGGGAAACCCGCCCGTCCTTTATGGAATTCCGTTGTAGGCTCGGCACCGCTGGCGGGGAGATTATCGAAGGTGTTTACGTCGCCGACAGCGAAGTACACCTGCGCCGCGAGCTCGAAGAGAAGGGGCTGTTCATCCTTTCACTCCAGCGGCGCGGCATGCTGCCCGCCTTTGGACTGTCGCGTGGACGCCGCCGGAAGATAGGGCGGCAGGAGCTGCTCGTCTTCAACCAGGAGCTGGCAACGCTGCTCAAGGCTGGCATGCCGCTGGTTCAGTCGCTCGACATCCTCCGGCAGCGGGTTCTGAACCCGACGTTCAAGGCGGTTCTCGACGAGATCTACCAGGGGGTCAAAGCCGGCGCCGCGTTGTCAGACGCCGTTGGCGCGCACCCTGATCTGTTCCCTCCGGTGTACGGGGCCTCCTTGATGGCGGGGGAGCGCGCGGGCAATCTGGACGAAGTCATCCGCCGATATGTGGCCTATGAGAAGGTCATTGGAGCGGTCAGGCGGCGGACCATTTCCGCCCTGATTTACCCGGCCATTCTCGCGACGCTGATGCTGATCCTCATCGGCATCATCGTGCTGCGCGTTGTTCCGGCGTTTTCGGAGTTTTACAGCAATTTCGGCCGCGCGCTTCCGCTGTCGACCCGGATTGTCGTTGGCTTCTCCACAGCAGTTGTCACCAACTTCGGCATCATCATCGCGGCGGTTGCGGCGACTGGGATCGGCCTCGTTACCTGGTGGAAGCAGCCCGGACAGCGAACCCGCATCGACCGGATGCTGCTGGAGCTGCCGTGGGCGGGCGAAACGATTCGAAAGTTCTCGACATCGCAGCTGGCGCGAACGCTGGCGACGCTGCTGGGCGGCGGCATCCCGCTGGTGAACTCTCTGGAAATCGCGGGCCGCGCGATGACGAACCGGTTCCTGGCCAGCGAGCTCACCCAGATTGGCAACCGAGTACGCGAGGGTGAGAGCTTCGCGTCGGCGATGCTGGCACGGCGGGTCTTTCCCGATGTCGCGGTGAAGATGGTGGAGGTCGGGGAATCGACCGGCGCGCTGCAGGAGATGCTGAACAGCCTGGCGGAGTTCTACGACGAGGAAATCGAGACGGAAGTAGGGCGGTTCATCACGCTGGTCGAACCGCTGATCCTCGTGATCATGGGCGTCGTGATCGCGATGGTCGTGCTTGCGCTGTATATGCCGCTCTTCGAGTTGAGTTCGGTGGTGAGCTAGGGGACTGAATGGCTACTGTTGATCAACCCAATCTCGTGACGACTCCGGAGGACTACTCCGAGGAGATTGCGCGCGCGCGGAAGCTCGCCGAACGCTACCACGTGGAGTTCGTCGACATGGACGAATTCCGCATCGACCAGGAACTGTTTCGATCGATTCCCGCGGATCTGATGCTCCGCTACGGCTTCGTGCCGTACCGCCGCGAGGGGAAGGCGCTGGTGATCGTCGTCTCCGATCCAACGGATCTGCCGATGATCGACGAGATTGGCGTCGTGCTCAACACGCCGATCAAGGTGACCGTCGGTGCACCCTCCTCCATCCAGTCGATTCTCAAGAAGAGCGAAAGCTCACAGCGGGTGCTCGAGGAGGCGACAGAGGGTTTCCAGCTGAAAGTCGTCAAGGAGGATGAATCAGGAGAGGAAAGCCTCACCGTCGACAAGCTGACCAGCGACACGAGTCCGGTGATTCGTCTCGTGGATTCCACAGTCTTCACCGCCATCCAGCGCCGCGCAAGCGACATTCATATCGAAACCGGGGACGACGCCGTGCACGTGAAGTACCGGATTGACGGCGTGCTGCAGCCCGCCATGCGGCCAATCGCGAAAGAGTTCCACAGCTCGATCATTTCGCGCATCAAGGTGATGGCGGAGCTGGACATCGCGGAGAAGCGTGTGCCGCAGGACGGCCGCTTCCGCATGCGGATGCCGGGCAAGACGATCGATTTCCGTGTCTCGATCATGCCGAGCGTCCACGGGGAGGACGCGGTGATTCGTATCCTCGACAAGGAATCGATCAGCGAGCAGTTCACCGAGTTGAAGCTCGACATCCTCGGTTTTCCGGAAGTGGAACTGCGCCGCTTCAGGAAATACATTCGCGAGCCATACGGCATGGTGCTCGTCACCGGTCCGACCGGGTCCGGCAAAACGACGACGCTCTATGCCGCGCTGTCGGAGATCAAGTCCATCGAAGACAAGATCGTGACGATCGAAGATCCGGTCGAGTACCAGCTCCGGGGGATCACGCAGATTCCGATCAACGAGAAGAAAGGGCTGACCTTCGCGCGCGGTCTGCGGTCCATCCTTCGTCACGATCCGGACAAGATCATGGTTGGCGAGATCCGCGACCCTGAAACGGCGCAAATTGCCATTCAGTCGGCGTTGACCGGTCACCTCGTGTTCACCACCGTTCACGCGAACAATGTCGTCGATGTGCTCGGACGATTCCTGAACATGGGCGTCGAACCGTATCAGTTCGTCTCGGCGCTCAACTGCGTGCTGGCGCAGCGGCTCGTACGGCTCATCTGCACGCACTGCAAACGTCCCGTCAAGATCGAACCGAAGTTGCTGGAGGAATCGGCGCTCGATCCCGCACTGATACAGAACCACCAGTTCTATGAGGGCGCAGGGTGCATCGATTGCGGTGGCACGGGTTTCAAGGGACGCACGGCGATCTGCGAGCTGCTCAACCTGTCGGATCACATCCGTGAGATGATCCTTGATCGTCGGCCGACATCCGAAGTCAAGAAAGTTGCGCACGAAGAGGGCATGCGGTTCCTCCGCGAATCCGCCGTCGAGAAGGTGCTGCACGGCCTCACCACGCTGCGCGAAATCAATAAGGTGACCTTCGTCGAATGAGTCTGTTCGCTTCGTGGCTGGCCAGTCCTCCTCCGGACGCGGCGATCGAAATCGCTCCGGAACGCGTGTCGGTCGCCGTCGTCGGCGAACGCAGCCGTGGACTCGTGGTGCAGGCGTATGCCTCCGAGCCGCTGCCGCCCGGCGCGGTCGTCACCTCGCTGACATCACTGAACATTCATAATCGGACCCTTGTGGCGGAAGCGCTACGCACAGTACTCGACCGCGCGGGCGTTCGTCCCCGGCGCGTTGCGCTGGTGATACCGGACCTGACCGCAAAGGTCTCGCTGGTGCGGTTCGACACGGTTCCCGCACGCCGCGAAGACCTCGATCAGCTGGTGCGCTGGCAGGTGAAGAAGGCGTCGCCGTTTCCGATCGAAGACGCTGCGATCACCTGGACACCGGCGGCTCGAAACGCTGACGGCAGTGCCGAGTTCCTCGTTGTGAGCGCGCGGCGCGACATTGTCGCGGAGTACGAAGCGGTGTGCGATCAGGCGAAGATGTACGCGGGTCTCGTCGATCTGTCGACGCTCAGCATCGTCAACCTGATTCTTGGGGGCAAGGACGTGCCGCAGGTCGACTGGCTGGTCGTCCACCTGCGTCCGGACTACACGTCGATTGTCATCATGCGGGGCGAGCACGTGATCTTCTTCCGCAACCGTCCTGAAGGCGATCAGGCGTCAATTGCGGACCTCGTTCATCAGACCGCGATGTACTACCAGGACCGGCTTCAGGGGCAGCGGTTTGCGCGGGCGTTTCTGGGTGGCAGCGGCCGCGTGGGTGGCGCTGTCGATTCGGCGCGGAGAAATCTGGAGGAGCGCCTCGGAGTATCCGTCGAAGCGATCGATCCATCCCGAACCGCGGCACTCACGGACCGGATTTCGGCGACGCCGGATCTGATGGACGTTCTTGGCCCGCTTGTCGGCATGGCATTTCGCACGCGCCGGGAGACGGTAACCGCCTGATGTTGAAGACCAATCTCGCCACCCGTCCGTTCTACAACGAACGCGTCGTGCAGTTCGTTCTCGGTGCGCTGGCCCTCTTGGTACTCGCGGTAAGCGCGTTCAATGCGTTCGAACTGATTCGATTGACCGAGAGCCAGCGGACGCTCGGCGCCCATGCCGTCGATGCCGAGCGCGAAGCGGCGCGGTTGCGAAGCGAGGCCGCGACGATTCGGGCGCAGATCAACGCCAAAGAACTGGAAGTGGTTGCCAACGCTGCCCGCGAGGCCAACAGCATCATCGATCAGCGGTCGTTCTCGTGGACCGACCTCTTCGATGAGCTCGAACACACGCTGCCTGACGATGTGCGGATTACCGCGATAGACCCGTCGTTGAGCCCGCAGGGACAGTTCGTCGTCAACATCGCCGTTCAGGCACGCCGGTCCGAGGATCTCGATGCCTTCATCGAGGCGCTCGAGAAGACAGGCAGCTTCCGTGACGTCATCACGCCAGCGGAGGAAACCAACGAGCAGGGGCTGCTGGTCGCGGTGGTCAGAGGTGTCTACGTTCGGACCGGGGCAGCCCGTGGCTGACGATCTTCGAAGCGAAACGCTGACGCAACGAGTCGTACGCGAGCACCGTCGCGTCGTCGTGCCGCTTGCGGTCGCGCTCGGAGTCAATGTCGTCGTGTACATCGCCGCCGTGTATCCGTTGTCGCAGCGCGTGGCGAATATCCAGCAGCGTGACCAGACCGCCGAGGAGCAGCTGCTCGCGGCCCGGCGGGATCACGGGCAGGCGGCGGGCACGCTGACTGGGAAGGATCGGGCAGCGACTGAGCTCGCAACCTTTTACAAGGACGTCCTGCCGCAGGATCTGGCCGGCGCGCGACGGCTCACCCAGTTGCGCCTTGCGCAGCTTGCGCGGCAGTCCAATCTGAAGTTCGTTCGCGCCACATTCGAGCCCGTGAACGAGAGCAAGCGGACGTTGACTCAGCTCCGCATCGAGATGGGGCTCACCGGAACCTACTCGGACGTGCGTGCCTTCATTCATCAACTCGAGACCGCGCCGGAATTCGTGGTGGTCGACAACATCGAGCTGGGACAAGGCGCCGAAGGTGGACCGTTGAGCGTGACGTTGCACCTGTCGACCTATTACCGCGAAACCGCTTCGCGAGACGCCGAGCAATGAGATTGAAGGCGTCGCGCCAGCTCCTGTTGCTCGCGGCGCTCGGCGTCGCGCTCGCCGTGGTGGTCATCGCGCGTCGTGCGGACAGCCCCGCGGGGATCAATCCGGCCCGCTCGAACGGGCGAGGCGCGACGACAACCGCTGCGGCACAAGAGACGCCGGTCGCGGATCTCAGGCTTGATCGGCTGAAGGCTGATCCTTCGGAGCTGGGGCCGACGACACGGAATCCGTTTCAGTTCAAACCGAAAGCCGCGCCTCCTTCATCCTCGCAGCCCAAGGCGAGCAACGCGCCACCACCGCTCGTCATCGCGCCTCCCGTTGTCCCGCAGGGTCCTCCGCCTCCACCGCCGATTGCGCTGAAATACATAGGAGTGCTCGAAACGACACAGGGCCGCATGGCGATCTTTCGCGACAGCGGAGGTGACATCGTTAATGGAAGAGAAGGCGATATCATCGATGGTCGTTACCGCCTGCTGAAAATCGGCGTGGAATCGGCCGATCTCGCGTACGTGGATGGACGGGGCCGCCAGACGATTCGGCTCTCGGGGCAATGATGCGTGTACATAAATCGGCGGCACTCGTGACACTTGTCCTGCTCGCGCTGACTGCGGCGGGCTGCGGCGCGGCGCGTACGTTCGGACGCGCCGAGAGCGCGGCGCGAGCGGGCGACTGGGACGCCGCGGTGGAGTACTACCGCCGCGCCGTGCAAGAAGACCCGGACCGTAGTGACTACAAGATCGCGCTCGAGCGCGCGATGATCAACGCCTCGCATCAGCATCTCAATCAGGCGCAACTGGCTGAGGCGCGCGGCGAACTCGAAGAGGCGCTCCGCGAATACCGGCGCGCCAGCGATTTCGATCCGCCGAACCGGCAGCTGGCGGCGAAAGTCATCGAGATGGAGCGACGGATCCGCGATCAGTACGAGGCGCAGCCGCGCAACAACATTGCCCAGCTCCGGCAGCAGGCACGGCAGGCCGGGCCGGCCCCGTTGATCAAACTGAACGAAACACTGCCGGAGATCCGCTTCAACAACACGAGCATCCGCGACATCCTCAACTTCATCGCCGCGGCGACCGGCATCAACATCACCTACGACCGCGATTACCAGGACCGCGCGTACACCGTGCAGTTGACCGGCGTCACGCTCGAGCAGGCGTTGACCCAGATCCTGTCGGCGAATCAGCTGTTCTACAAGGTGATCAACCAGAACACGATCATGGTGATCCCTGACACGGCACAGAAGCGGGCCAACTACGAAGACCAGGTGATTCGTACCTTCTTCGTCTCCCACGCCGATGCGACCGAACTGTCCCAGATCATCAACACGATCATCCGCGTGCCCGCGATGGCGGTGCAGCCGATGATCGCGCCGAACAAGACCAGCAACACGATTACGATCCGAGCGACAACCGCGGTCGCCGCGATCATCGAGAAGATGATCGAGGCGAACGACAAACCGCGCGCCGAGATCGTCATCGACGTCCAGATCCTCGAGGTCAACCGGGGGCGCGCGAAGACCTTCGGCGTCGATCTGTCGGCATACCAAATTGGCACCGTGTTCTCACCTGAATCTGACCCGCGCGGTACGACCGGCGGCGGGCAAACGGGCACAGCAAGCACCACTGCGATCAACACCACGCCGGCTTTCAACCTGAACACCATTACGCGGGGCGTCTCGACCGCCGACTTTTATCTGGCGGTGCCCTCTGCGATCGTTCATTTTCTGGAAACAGACACTGAGACGAAACTGATTGCCAAGCCGCAGCTTCGCGGAGCCGAGGGACAGAAGATCACACTCAACCTCGGTGACGATATCCCTGTCCCGTCCACAGTGTTCACACCCTTGGCAACCGGCGGCGCGAATACGAATCCGCTGACGTCGTTCAACTATCGGCCGGTCGGTATCAACGTCGAGATGACGCCGCGCGTCACCATTGAAGGGGACGTGATTCTCGACCTCCTCGTCGAAAACAGCACGCGTTCCACCGATGTGAACGTCGCAGGGCAGAACCTGCCATCATTCGGCACCCGCAAGGTGACGACGCGACTGCGGCTGCGCGACGGTGAATCAAACCTTCTGGCAGGGTTGCTGCGAGAGGACGATCGGACCACGCTCCGCGGTATTCCCGGAATCCTCCGTCTTCCGGTTCTCAACAAGCTGCTTGGATCGAACGAGACCGACGTCAGGACGACCGACATCGTCATGCTGCTGACGCCGCGCATCGTGCGGACGCAGGAGATTACAGCTGGTGACTTGAGTCCGATCTTCATCGGCACCCAGCAGAACCTCGGCCTGAATGGACCGCCGCCCTTGATCGCCGCGCCGCTAGAGCCGGAGCCTGCCGGCGCGCCCGTGGCGCAGCCGGCGCAGCCGCCGCCGGCGGCCGCGCCGAATCCTGGCGCGCAAGGTGCCGCGGCCGGAGCCCAAGGTGTGTCCATCATTCCGCCTGGAAGCTCGCCGATTCCCGGAACGACCGCCGTCGCCGCCGCTCCCGCTCCGCCTGCGCCCGGCGCCGCGACGACCCAGGCCGGTGGTCCGGGCGCGCCGCCGGCCCCGAATTCGGGTCCGATACTCCCCAGTGCCGGCGCGCAAATCGTGGTGACGCCGCCGGGTCCTGAGTTCCGTGTCGGTGGCGGGCCTTATACGGTGGCGGTATCGGCCACCAACGCGTCACGCCTCTCGGGGTTGTCGCTGACGATTACCTTCAATCCCGCGGCGCTGCATGTCCGTGCGGTGCAGGAAGGCAGCTTCATGCGAGCGGGCGGCGTTCAGGCCACGTTCACGCAAATGGTGGATGCGACGACCGGCCGCATTGACATAGCCGTGGTCCGCACTGGTGACTCGACAGGCGTTGCGGGGACAGGGCTCCTGGCGGCGCTTGTGTTCGACGCGGTCGGTGGCGGCGCGGCGAACCTGTCTGTCACGGGTACCGCGACGGCCCCGGGCGGCACACCGGCGTCGCTGCAACTTACACCAGTGTCCGCGGTGACGGTCCGGTAGAACTCATGGATGCGAGACCTTCGAGCTTCCGCGTTCCGACGTCGAGATTGGACATCCGACGGGTGCTGGAAGATCGAAGCAACAGGTGTGGATTTGAGAGCACCGGCTACACGCTCGTCGAGCTGCTGATCGTCGTCACCCTGCTGATGATTCTGGCCTCGGCTGTCCTGCCGCTGGCGCAGGTCACCTCGCAGCGTCAACGCGAAGCAGAACTGCGGCGGAACCTGCGGGAAATCCGCACGGCTATCGATAAGTTCAAGGATTCAGTGGACACGGGGCTCATCCCGACGACGGAACTGCGGCCCGATAACGAGGGATACCCTCCGGACCTCGACAAGCTGGTGGATGGAGTAGCCATCGCGAACGACGCGACGGGCCGGAAGCTCAAATTTCTCCGTCGCATCCCGATCGATCCGATGACCAACGATACGGAATGGGGGTTGCGCTCCTATCAGGACAAACCGGACTCGACGAGTTGGGGCGGGCAGAACGTGTTCGACGTGTATTCGAAAAGCGGCGGCACTGCGCTGGACGGGACGAAGTACCGTGACTGGTAGACGTCGAGTCCCGAACCCCGCCCTTCGAGAGCCTCAGGGCGTCCCGAGCCTGTCGAGGAACGAATCCCCAATCCCGGGCTTTACGCTCATCGAACTGATGATCGTGATGTCCCTCATTGTGATCCTGGCAAGTATCGGCCTCGCGATTTACACCAACAGCGTGACACGCGCGAAAGAATCGGTGCTGAAGGAGGACTTGTTCCGGATGCGGGACGCGATCGACCAGTACTACTCCGATAAAGGGGCGTACCCGACGTCGTTGCAGGATCTCGTTTCACAAAAGTATTTGCGGTCGGTTCCAGTGGACCCGTTCACGAACTCGGCCGATACGTGGCGCGAGGTTCCCGCGGAACCGGATCCCACCAATCCGACTGCCCAGCCTGGCGTGTACGACGTGAGAAGCGGATCCGAGCTGAAAGCGCTCGACGGAACCAATTACTCGGACTGGAACTGATGACGAAGCGAACTGCACATATTTCGGCGCTCGCTATCATGCTCGCCCTGCTGGCGGCATGCGACAAGGTGCCATTGATGGCGCCGACCGGTTCGACGATCAACCTGAGCGCAAATTCATCGACGGTCCCGTCCAACGGGACGGTCGGATTAACCGCCTTTGTCACCGAGTCGAGCGGGACACCGGTGCAGAACGGGACAATGGTCCGTTTCACGACGACTCTTGGCACCATCACGCCAGCGGACGCGCAAACGAGCAACGGAGTTGCGGTCGCGACATTCAATGCGGGCGGCAATTCCGGAGTGGCGACGATTCATGCCGTGTCCGGCGGCGCGGGGGGCGGATCAGGATCCACCACCGGCGGCGGCACCGGAACGACCACCACATCGACGGCAACCAACGTTGTGACCATTACAGTCGGCGTGGCTGCCGTCAAGACGATTGCCGTGAGCGCTTCGCCAACGAGCGTGGGACCGAACGGAGGCAGCGTTGCTGTCACGGCGAGCGTGCTGGATCCCAGCGGCGGTTCTCTGGCGGGTATCCCCGTTACGTTCAGCGCGGATCATGGCGGCGTGGATCCCGGCACTGCGGTAACGGACGCCAGCGGTCAGGCGACGACAACCCTCACGACCTCAGCGGAGACGAAGGTTACCGCCTCGGCGGGGACAGCAACCGCTACCGCGACGGTGACTCTGCGACCGGGTCCGGGCGTTACCATCAAATGCACGCCCGCAAGCGGAACCTCATGCGCGGCCGTGGCGGCGAGCGACGCGACCAATACCGCCACGGTGACCTTCGACATCGCGAAAGCGACCGGGAGCAGCGCACTCCGTGACGCCACAGTCAATTTCGGCGACGGCACATCCCAAAGTCTGGGAACGCTTTCAGGCGGTACGGTCACCGTCGCTCATAACTACAGCGGTTCATCAAGCGGAAACATCGCGACATATACCGCTGTTGTCACTGCCACGGATCTGGACAACGAGCGCAGCTCGGCGTCGACGATTGTGAATGTCACACCTCGCAGCGCGCTGACGATAGACCTGGCAGCGGCGCAGGGCTCCTCGATTGCAGGGCAGGGCCAGACCGTGGCGTTCACCGCAACAGTCGCCGGTGGCGTCGCGCAGTCCTTCGCATGGGACTTCGATGGCGACGGCACCATCGATGCCACGACATCCAGCAACAAGACCACGCGCATCTACACCGCGAATGGCCGCTACACGGCGTTGGTGACAGTACAGACAACCGATGGCCGGTCAGCCACGGCGCGGACGGAGTTCATCGTCACGGGAATCTGACGTGAGGCAGGATCACAACGCCGCGCGTCAACCATTTCATACGGATGGTTACGCGATGGCTGCGCTGCTGGTGGCGATGACCATCATGGCCATCTTCATGAGCATGGCGCTGCCCGCATGGCGTACTGCCGCACAGCGCGAGAAAGAAGCCGAGCTGATATTCCGGGGCCAGCAGTACGCGCGGGCGATTGTGCTTTTTCAACGGAAGTACGCCAACACGTTTCCGCCAAACGTGCAGATCCTGCTCGATGGGCACTTTCTGAGAAAGAAGTACAAAGACCCGATAACCGACGGCGAATTCCAGCCTGTCTACGCCAATCAGCAGGCCGCAGCGCAGCCGAATGCGGGAGGGATCGTACCGACGCAGGGACAGCGGGTTGCCCCAACAACGACGGTTGGCAGCGGCGCCTCAATCGGCGCACAGGGGGGCATCATCGGCGTCGCCAGTAAGAGTGAGGCCACCTCGCTGCGTGTCTACAACGGTCACACCAAGTACAACGAGTGGGTCTTCGTCGCGCAGCAGGCGAGCGGTCGCATTGGAGCGCCGAACGCGTCGCAGACGCCCACTGGCGGCATCAATCTGCCGGGCGGTCCACCGGGAGGGCGCGGTGGCCGCGGCAATTTCCCGCCCGGACAAGGCCCAGGCCGCGGACCCGGCAATCAAGCGCCCGGTCCATTCGGCCCGCGTGGTGGTGGTCAGGGAACGCCCTTCGGGACGCCATTCGGCCAAGGTGGGTTCGGTCCCGGCCGCGGTCGGTAGCGAAAATTACAGCTCGCTCATCACTGCGTCGTGAACCGCAGGACGAACCTGTTTGATCGCATCGTTCTCCCTCGTCGGGTGCACGCGGTTGGTCAGCAGTACGACGTAGACGTTTTTCTCAGGATCAATCCAGAGCGACGTTCCCGTAAACCCGGTGTGGCCGAAGGCGCGCGGAGACATCTTTGATCCACACGACGATGTCGGGAGCATCGTGTCCCAGCCAAGCGCGCGCGAACTGCCGGGGACGTCGCTGCGTTTCGTGATGAATTCTTCGAGTGTTGTCCGTCGGACGGCGCCGGTTCTGCCGTCGAGCACCTGAAGCAGGTGCCGCGCGTACGAGCCGACCGCGGCGGCGGTACCGAAGAGTCCTGAATGCCCCGCGATGCCACCGAGCGCAGCCGCGTTCTCGTCATGAACCTCGCCGACGAGCAATCTGCCGCGCCACGAGTCGTATTCCGTCGGCGCGATGCGCGCGCGCCAGAGCGTCGGAGGCACGAACTGAATTTCTTCGACGATCCCCATTTGCGACAGCATCAGCGCAAAGCGCTCTGCCATCGGCAGGCGTCCGTCGACGATGAAGCCAAGCAGCATGAAGTCGAGGTCGCTGTAAATCGACCGCGTTCGCGGCGGGTATTCGAGCGCTTCGCCGGCGATGGCCGCTTCAAACCCGGCTCGCCCTTTCAGCTCGCGAAAAAGCGGCCGCCAGGCGGGAAGGCCGGAACAATGTGCCAGTAGATCGCGCAGTGTCACATCTGCTCGATCGTCGCCACTCCATGCGGCCAGGTGGCCCGACACCGGATCGTCGACCGCGAGCACGCCGCGCTCCACCTGCTGCATCACCATCGGCGTCGTCGCCACGACCTTGGTCAGAGAGGCGAGATCGAAAATCGTGTCGTCGGTGGCGGCTGCGGCGGCCGCGTCGAAGGTGAGTGTTCCAAACGCCCGGCGCCAGAGCGGTTCTCCGGAGGTGCCAACCTCGATGACGGCGGCGGGGAATGCACGTTCAGCGATCGCGCGCTCGAGGACTTGCCGCACAGCATCGAAACGGAGTCGGCCCCTCGGGCTGACAGCGCTCTCGTTCAAGAGCCGGCGAACGCGCCGCGTCCGATTCCTGTCAGAAAATCGGATCCCTTCGGCGGACTGATCAGGCTGTCGTAGGAGAACAGAACGATGCCCTGCGCGCCGGCGCGGCGTGCGGCGCCGATGCCGTCTATCGTTTCGCGCTGCGATAGCCGGTTGGCGCCGATGCCAGCCCAGAACGGGCGCCCGGCCGCCAGCGCACGGATCTGTGACAGCTGCCCTGTGACATCGGCGCCCGTCACCATCGGGCACAGCGCGTCGACGAATTCGTTGGCTGCCCACGTCCGCCAATCCTGCAAGTTGTCACGTTCGGCGGATTCCGCATCGGAGGTGACCGCAACGCTCACGAGGGCTTCCGGACGCACGCTCTTTGCCGTGCTGCGCAACCGGACAACAAGCGCGGTGAGCTGCGCCCGCCGGAACGATCGCCACTGTTCCGCGAGCTCGTTCGGATACGCAAACGGATCGAGCGCCTGAATGGAATCGATGCGTTGCCGCTCGGCGAGCGGCAACTGGCCGCGCATGAAGTCGCGAAACGCGGCAATCGACTTCGCGCCGTAATCGACATCGGCTGACGGGTAACGCACGTGGTCCAGGTAGACCCCGTCGATCGGATACCGCCGCACGATGTCGCGAACAGCCTCGGCCAGATATGACGCAGCTTCCGAAATCGCCGGCGATACGTACAGCCCGTCGATTCGATCGGTGTTGCTGCGGGTCCACCGGACCAGGCGTCCGAGGTAGTCCGGATTGTGCACATCGACGGGAAGCAGCTCGGCCGCAATGGCGCGCGGTACCATCAACCATTCAGGGTGCTGGTAGATGACGTGGTCGCGTGCGAATGGCAGCTCGCCCGTCGGCGCGACGCGGGCGATGTCGAGCCACGCATGCACGCGTAATCCCGCGGTATGTGCCTGAGTGATCGTTTCAGCGACGGGATCAAATGTTTGCGCGGCCGCGGCCGCTTCGTTTGCGATTTGAACAAACAGGGTGTTGAAGCCGGACGTCGCCGCAGACGCAACCATCCTGCGAATCGATTCTTCACTGTCAAGACTGGTCTGCCGCACCCAGAGCGCGCGCACTTCATCCGTCGCGGCCGCCGCACCAATCGTGTTGTAAGCGGTCAATGCGGCAATGACGAGACAAAGCAGAAGCGAGATCAGCGTCCGTCGGGGTGGTGTCTTGCGCTCGCGCATGTGTGCAAGGCCGTGAGGAGGCATGCAGGAAGAAAGCGAGACTGTACTACAATTTTCAAAGATGTACGTCCTCGGTATAGATGCGGGCGGCACAAAAACGATGTGTTTGCTTGCCGACAGTGAGGGGCGAATTATCGGCGAGGCGCGTGGCGGAGGCGCGAACCTGCAGGCTTCCGGCGAACTCGAGGTCGAGAAGGTCCTCCACCAGGTAATGGACGCCGCGATCGGTGACCACGACTTGCGGCCAGCGGCCATCTGCCTGGGCATCGCTGGGGTCGATCGACCGGACGACACCGCCGCGGTGCAGAGCATCATGCGCCGAATCGGCTTCAAGGCCCAGGTGATCGTTGTCAACGACGCGCTTGTCGCACTCGTTGCCGGTGCCGGTGACGCGCCAGGTGTCGTTGTCGTTGCGGGCACAGGATCCATTGCGTATGGACGCGATGGCGGCGGCCGCGCCGCGCGCGCAGGTGGATGGGGGTATCTCCTCGGCGACGAGGGTGGCGGGTTCTGGATCGGGCGGGCCGCGCTGACCGCGGTCGTGCGGCAGTTCGACGGCCGAGGACCTGCCACGCTGCTGACGCCGATGATCCTTGAACATCTCGATCTTTCGACGCCGAAGCAGCTCATCCATGAGATTTACTACCGGGACGTTCACCGGCACACCATCGCAGGCATCGCCGGGCTGGTGCAGCGGGCGATGGACGAACGCGACGCCATTGCGGCCGAGATCCTGCGTCATGCGGGCGCCGAACTTGCGTCTGCGGCGGCGTCAGTGATCGGCCGCCTGCAGATGCGCGGCGACGTTTTTCCGACGGTGCTCGCCGGCGGCATCTTCCGCGGCATTCCGTGGCTGGTCGGCGATATCACGAGGCGGCTGTCGGAAATTGCGCCGCGGACCCACGTTCAGCGCCTGGAGGTCGAGCCGGCGGTGGGTGCCGTCCGTCTGGCGCTTGCGGCAGCGAAAGGATCGCTGGCTGTTCCGACGTATGTCTAGGCGGCCGTGAAGATCACGGTGCTCGACGGTAGCGACGACGTCGCTGCGGCGCTTGCCGAACGTGTCGCATCAACGCTGCAAGCCAAGCCGGACGCGGTACTCGGGCTTGCGTCAGGGCGTACGCCCGTTGATGGGTACGCGGAGCTGTGCAGGATTCATGCGGCGGGCAACACCGACTGGTCGCGCGCCTCCACCTTCAATCTCGACGAATTCGCCGGCATCGACGGCCGCCATCCGGGAAGCTTCCGAACGTTCATGGAGCGTCACCTGTTCGAAGGGGTGAATCTCCGCCCTGAACGAATCCATTTTCTGAACGGCGTCGCTGCAGACCTGAACGCCGAATGCGATCGGTACGAAGCGGCGATTGCCGCGGCGGGCGGTATCGACCTGCAGTTGCTCGGCATCGGCACCAACGGCCACATCGGGTTCAACGAACCTGGCGACGATTTGCCGGTGCGCACACATCGCGTCCGGTTGATGGAATCGACGAGGCGCGACAACGCGATGCTGTTCGGCAACGACCCGTCGCGCGTGCCTGCGGAGGCGTTGTCAATGGGAATCGGGACGATTCTGCGTGCCCGACGAATCGTCCTCGTCGCCACCGGCGGCAAAAAGGCCGAGTGCATCCGGCAGGCGACCGGCGGTCGCCTCACCACTCGTGTGCCGGCGTCGATGCTGCAGGTACACGAGGATGTCGAATTGATTCTGGATCGCGAGGCGGCGTCGCTGAGTTAACCGCGTCCGTTGCCGGCGGCTTCAGCCGCGCCCTGCAGCATGCCGCGGAGCCGCGGCTCGATGTCCTCGCCGAGCGCTTCGCGCATCGAATCGTGCGCCTTCCGAAGCCGCGAAAGCGCCTTCGGGTAGGGAAGCCCCGTCTTCTGCATGACGATCGCGGCTTTCACGTTCCAGTGGGCTCGTTTGAGGAGCTTGTCCGCCTCGTCATACTCGAGACCGGTCACGATGTTGACGATGCGGCGCGCGCGATCCTTCAGCTTCTCCGAGTTGGTCTGGACGTCCACCATCAGGTTTCCGTAGGTCTTGCCGATGCGGATCATCGCGCCAGTGGTCAGCATGTTCAGCACCATCTTGGTCGCCGTGCCGGCTTTCAGACGGGTTGAACCAGCGATCACCTCCGCACCTACTGCAGGAGAAATCGTGAGATCGACAAATGTCTGGAGCTCTGTATGCGGATCACAGGTGACGAAGATGATTCGCGCGCCAGCCCTGCGCGCGCGCGTCAGCGCGCCGCGCACGAACTGCGTCATGCCGCTGGCCGACACGCCGATGACAATGTCCCGCTTGGTCGGGCGCAAGCGCATGATCGAACGTGCGCCTTCTTCGTAGTTGTCCTCGACACCTTCCTTCGCGTTGAAGATGGCGTCGCGCCCCCCGGCCATGATCGCCTGGACGAGACCCGGTTCGGTGCTGAACGTCGGCGGCATCTCGGCGGATTCCAGAAGTCCGAGGCGGCCGCTGGTCCCGGCGCCCACGAAGATGATGCGCCCTTCCTTGCGAAGCGCGGTTGCAACCATTTCGACGCCGACCGCGATCCGTTCGTGCTCGCGCTGCACGGCGGCGAGCATTTTCCGGTCTTCGCTGAGCATCAGTTCAACGATGTCGTCGGCGGAGAGTTTGTCGATACCGAGTGTCGCGGGATTGATCGCTTCGGTCGGGAGGGACTGCCACTTCGAGCGCACAGGCATAAGTTCGTTACAATTCTACAATCGGGCGATCATCTTCTGAGTCTGCCGTGCCTTCTACCGGGTCGCAACGAAATATGTCCCAGGCGAGCGCTACGCATCGAGCAGGCTCGCCGCGAGCGAGGGGAGCAAGTCGAGAGGTTGACGCCTATCTGACGCATCTCACGGTTGAGCGGCGTCTGGCAGCCAACTCAATTGCGAGCTACGGGCGCGATCTCATGCTGCTGCGCGAATTCGCGGCAGGCTGCGGGGCACCGCTCGCGCGTCTAACAAGACAGCAGTTAGAGGAGTGCATTCGCCAATTGATGTCAGAGGGACGTTCGCCGCGGTCGGTGGCACGCGCCATCGCCTGCTATCGTGGCTTCTACCGATTTCTGGTGATTGAAGGGCGGCTCGAGGTCAGTCCGGCCGACGATCTGCGTGCACCCCGCGCGTGGAAGTCGCTGCCGCGCCATCTCTCCGTTGATGAAGTCGATAATCTCTTGGCACAGCCTGACGTAACGAGCCCACGTGGCCTCCGCGATCGCGCGCTCATCGAGCTGCTGTACGCCACGGGGCTGCGTGTGTCAGAACTGATTTCGCTGCGGCCTGGCGACGTCAACCTCAACGCGTCCTATCTGACATGTACCGGCAAGGGCGGCAAGCAGCGCGTCGTGCCGCTCGGCGATGAAGCCTCGGCCTGGGTGAGTCGATATGTGCGAGACGCACGTCCCGTTCTCCTCGGCAAACGCAGTAGTCCTCGGTTGTTCGTGAACGCGCGCGGTGGTGGACCTGGGCTCACGCGCGTCGGCTTCTGGAAAGTGTTGAAAGCGTACGGCCGGCGTGCCGGCGTACGGGCGACGCTCAGCCCGCACACACTCCGGCACTCCTTTGCCACCCATCTGCTCGAGCGGGGCGCCGACCTTCGCGCCATTCAGATGATGCTCGGCCATGCCGATCTGTCGACAACGCAGATCTACACGCATGTGCTGCAGCAGCGGATGCGTGCGGTCTACGACCGCTTTCATCCAAGGGCCTGAGAGGCGTGTTTCGCCTTCTCGGACGTGTGGCGGTTCTTGCCGTAGCGGCTCTCGTGCTGTTTGCGGCCCTTCCGACATCTCCGCATGGATTACCGCCGCTGGCGGAAGGCCTGAAGACGCCGATCCGTGGCGCCATCCACGTTCATACGAACAGATCGGACGGCACCGCTTCTGTCGACGACGTGCTCCGATCGGCCGCGCAGGCCGGCCTGCAGTTCGTGATCGTCACCGACCACGGTGACGGCACCCGCGCACCTGATCTGCCGGACTATCGCAACGGCGTGCTGTACATCGACGCCGTCGAGATCAGCACGAGAAACGGCCATCTGATCGCGCTCGGACTGCCGAAAGCGCCGTACCCGCTGGCTGGTGAGGCGCGCGATGTCGTAGACGACATCCACCGCCTTGGCGGCATCGCGATCGCGGCACACCCCGGATCGGCCAAGCCGGAGTTGCGATGGACCGACTGGGACACACCCTTGGACGGCATCGAATGGTTGAATGCGGACAGCGAGTGGCGCGATGAACGGGCGTGGAGGCTCGCGCGCGCCCTTATCACCTATCCGTTTCGGCCGCCGCAGGCACTGGGGCTGCTGCTGGATCGTCCCGAACCGGTGCTGCGGCAGTGGGACGCGCTCACGCGAGAGCATCGCGTATCCGCGCTTGCCGCGTCGGATGCGCATGCGCGCGTCGGTGTGCGCTCGTTGGGCGAACCGTACGACAGCGCGGGTTCGCTTCACTTTCCGTCGTACGCGAGTTCGTTCCGCGAGTTCTCGATCGCACTAGCGGACACAACGCTGACGGGGGAGGCAGAGACCGACGCCAGACGTGTGATCGATGCGATCCGCGCCGGCCACGTGTATTCGACTATCGACGCATTGGCGGGTCCCGCCGCAATGCGCTTCGTGGCGACGAGCGGCTCTCGAATGGCGGCGATGGGCGATGCGCTGCCGGTCGCGGGACCGGTGCACTTGCGCGTCGACGCGCAGGCGCCTCCGGAAGCGACCATCACGTTGTTTCGCGACGGGACGTCTGTGGCGACTGAACGTGGCTCCCGTCTCGACCATGACGCCGCTGAAGGACCAGCGGTCTATCGCGTCGAGATCGCATTGCCCGATGCGCCCGGGACGCCTCCGGTACCGTGGGTACTTGGTAACCCGGTTTATGTCGGACGCGGGGCTGATACCCCGGTCAATCCACCGCATGCCGCTCCGCGCAACTTCATGACGCTGTACGACAACGGCCCCGCCCGCGGATGGCGTATCGAGAAAGCCGACGCATCGGACGCCGCAATGGACGTCATCGGCGCGATTGGCGGAACCCAACTTCTGTTACGGTTCGCGATTTCAGGCACAGCCGTCCAGAGCCCCTATGTGGCGTTCGTGATGCCAGCAGGCGGGACGATCGCGATGTACGAACGGCTCGTGTTTACCGCGCGCGCTAGCCGCCCGATGCGTCTATCCGTTCAGCTTCGCGCACCCGGTGGGGAAGGCGAACGATGGAGTCGATCGGTGTATCTGGACTCGATGCGACGCACGGTCGATGTCGCGTTCGACGATTTTCGGCCCCTCGCTTCCACCAGCACCTCGCGGCCCGACCTCTCGAAAATCGATTCGATTCTGTACGTCGTCGACACCACCAACACGAAGGCCGGATCGAACGGCGAGATTCAAGTCGACGACATTCGATATGCTCGCTAGGAGCGGCCACGCCGCAATCGCGCGGCGCGCGCTTCGGCGTGAGCACCAGCTACACCAGCAATGCCGACCATCCGATTCACGGACAACATCCAACGTCATGTGGAGTGCCCGACGATGGAGGTCGAGGGCGCGCACGTCCGCGAGGTTCTCGACGCATACTTCCGCACCAACACGCGGGCCCGAGGCTACGTGCTTGACGATCAGGGACGGCTTCGCGAGCACATGTCGATTTTCATCGACGGCGAGCAATTACGGGACCGTGTTCGCTTGACGGATCCGGTTCCGGCGGACGGCGTTCTGGATGTCATCCAGGCGCTCTCAGGAGGGTAAGGGGATGGCAAGAACGATAACATGTCACGTCGGCACGCGCAAAGGGTTATTCACGATCGCGCGTGGGACGTCCGCATGGTCGGTGTCACGTGTCAGTTTTCTGGGGGACAACTGTACGCTTGCCGTTCACGATCCTCGAAACGACTCCCTCTTCGTTGAATCATGGCCACTTCGGCGTAAAGCTGCATCGATCGCGCGACGGCGGCGCCACGTGGACGGAAATAGGCGCGCCGGCATATCCACCGATGCCGGAAGGTTACGTTCCGAAAATGACATTCAGTGGAAAACCAATCGACTGGACGTTGCGCCTGATATGGGCTCTTGCGTTAGGTGGTAACGATCGCAGCGAACGTGCTCTGGTGCGGCACGATGCCCGGCGGTCTGTTCAACTCCGAAGATGGCGGCGATTCATGGACCCTGAACCGATCGCTGCGGGACGACCCGCTTCGTGAGCAATGGAGTGGCGGCGGCGCCGAATATCCGGGCCTCCATTCCATCTGCGTAAACCCGCGCGACTCCGACGACATTGTGATCGGAGTGTCAACCGGCGGCGCGTGGACGACGCTCGATGGCGGGAAGTCGTGGCGAATCGACGGGAAGGGAATGCGTGCGGAGTACATGCCGCCCGAACTTCAGTACGAGCCGAAGGCGCAGGGTGCGCATCTGGTCGTCCAGTGCGCGGCAGCTCCGGCCACGTTGTGGGTGCAGCATCACAATGGCATTTTCCGATTCGACGACAGCGGCGAAATGCTCGCCTTCGGATCGACGACGGGATCGTTGTGGGTGAGCGAGAACGGCGGCAACTCGTGGCAGACGGCATCGTTGAATCTGCCGCCGATTCATTCCGTCAGATTCGACGGGCCGGCTAAAGCCGGCCCCTACCGGTATCGGTGGACGCCGCCTTTAGGCGGCGCTAGGTTCGTACGGTCAGCAACAGGTACGCCGCGCCGGCACCGAACAGCAGGTTCGGCGCCCACGCGGCCAGCGTCGGTGCGACGACGCCGCCGGTGCCGAGCGCCGCAAACACACTGAACGCAATCCAGTAGGTGATCGCGATGACGATGCCCGCGCCGACGCCGTACATCGCGCCACGGCGGCCCGCACTCACGGCAAACGGCACCGCAAGCAGCGTCATGATGACCGTGACGAACGGAAAGGATGCCTTGCGTTCCAGCGCCACCTGCTGCGCGATGACATCGAAACCGCTCGTGCGGAGCTGCTCGATGTAGGTACGAAGCTGCGAGTAGCTCATGAACTCCGGCTCCGGCTGTCGCGTTCCGAAATATGAGGGCGGCTCCAGCGTGAACTGCGTGACGGGATCCTCGGAAAAGTGCCGCGTATCGCCGGA
>Ga0075428_100001051_pt1 | contig 29325 bp, 27 predicted proteins | sample RhiMetdeltSRZDD2_FD_75291 | JGI IMG/M metagenome (GOLD analysis project Ga0075428, IMG submission 75291) | Populus rhizosphere microbial communities from Tennessee, USA - Rhizosphere MetaG P. deltoides SRZDD2 | ecosystem: Host-associated > Plants > Roots > Rhizosphere > Soil | place: USA... | reverse complement strand
CTTCGATCTTCACGCGCCAGCTGGCGAGATCCGCGAGGGTGATCAGCCCGCCCTCCTCGCGCACGCCACGGACGAACTCCTGGGCGACGTCGCCCCGATAGAAGCGCTCGTACGCCGCCATGATCGCGTCCCGGCGGCTCTTCCCCTGTCGCAACGCCTGCTGCTCGGCCTCGACCAGCTTGCGGAGCGTCGCCGCGAGGTCGGCCTGGCGGAAGATCTCGCCGGCCTCCGGGGCCTCGCGCGCCTCGCCGGCATGTGGCAGCATCACCGCGCGGGAGTAGCGCCATTGCTTGATCCAGCGCTTCTGCCGCTCGATCGAATTCGCCGTCTCTTCCTCTATGGGATAGCCGTCGGCCATGCGAATCGCCGGCTCCAGTACGTCGCGCAAACTCAACTTCCCGTATTCGGCCAGCATGACCATCAGACCGCCGGGCGTGCCGGGGGTGATTGCGGAGAGGGGACCGTACTCCGGTGGATAGCTCATTCCCTTGGCACGATAGAACTCAGGCGTAGCGCCGGTCGGCGCGACGCCAAGGGCGTTGATCGCAATCACTTTCTTGGTCTGCGGATTGTAGATCAGCGCCTGGGTTTCGCCGCCCCACGACAGCACGTCCCACATCGTGGTAGTTGCCGCGAGCATGGCACAGGCGGCATCGATCGGATTGCCGCCCTTCTGGAACATCATTGCTCCGGCGGTGGCGGCGAGGGGCTTGCCCGTGATCGCGATCCAGTGCCGGCCATGAAGCGCCGGTTTCTGTGTGCGTTGGGCTGCGAGCGGCGTGGGAAGCACGAGCAAGGCGACGAGCAATGCGCGGCGGACGGCCATCGGTACTCCGAGAGAGGATCGATTGGAAGGTATCTTACCCCGATGCGCATGGCCATCGTTCCGACCACACGCTGGGGGCGGGCTCGCATGCTCGCGATCATCGCACTCTTGCCGCTGCTGTTCCTCTTCATCTGGGTGTTCACCGTGAAGATGCCGGGACCAGCTTTTGAGGGCGCCCTGCCACCACCCACGCCCGACCAGCAGCGGCTGCGGGCGGGCCTGGAGGGTCACGTGCGCGCGCTCGCACAGGATATCGGCGTGCGGAGCGACCAGACCTACCGCAACGTCCAACGGGCGGCGACATACATCGAAGGCACGCTCACCGGACTCGGCTACCAGGTCGTCTCACACGAGTACAGCGCGCGCGGATTGGTTTGGCGCAACCTCGAGGCGACGCTGCGCGGAGCTGGTCTGTTCCACGAAGTCGTCGTGGTCGGCGCGCATTACGACACCGCAGAAGAGGCGCCGGGCGCCGACGACAATGCGAGCGGGGTGGCCGGCGTGCTCGAGCTGGCGCGCCTGTTTGCCGGCGCGCCGCAGGCTCGAACGGTTCGATTCGTCTTCTTCCCCAATGAGGAGCCACCATCATTTCCGACGGCGGCGATGGGCAGCCGGCATTATGCGACGGCCGCGCGCCAACGAAACGAGCAGATCGTCGCAATGCTGTCCATCGAATCGATCGGTTACTACGACACGGAGAAAGGCAACCAGCGGTACCCGTTCCCGCTCGGCCTCGCCTATCCCGACGTCGGAGACTTCATCGGTTTCGTGTCGAATCTCGGGTCGCGTCCCCTGCTCCACCGCGCGATCCGCGCGTTTCGCGCGCACACCGCGTTCCCGACTCAGGGTGCCGCCGCGCCCTCTTGGGTGCCGGGCGTTTGGTGGTCGGATCATTGGGCGTTCTGGCGAGAGGGCTATCCGGCAATCATGATCACCGACACCGCGCCGTACCGGTATCCGTTCTACCACACTCCGGAGGACACGCCCGATAAGCTGGACTACGATCGCATGGCGCGGGTGGTCGATGGGCTCCGACATGTGGTGACGGCGGTGGCGAACTAGCTGGGGCCTGGGGCCTAGGGCCTAGAGGTGAGGAGCGCGAACGCGCGCACTGGAAAGCTGCCCATTCCTTTGACTCTCGGCGGCACAGCAAAGAAGTTGAACCCGGAGTCCGGGAGCGCGGCGAGATTGGTCAGGTGCTCGACGATCGCGATACCCGCGCCGAGCAGGATCGTATGCGCTGGCCGCGCGCCATCCTTGTCGTCATCAATGTTGAGTGAGTCGATGCCCACGAGCGCAGCCTCTGTTGCCACCAGATACTCCGCCGCTTTTCTCGTCACAAAGGGATGCTGTCCCGCCGAGTACTTATCGGTACGCCAGTACTCGTCCCAGCCGGTGTGTACGAGAACGGCCTTGCCTTTCAGGTCCATTCCCTTGAACCGATCCACATCAATCAGGCGGCCCTGTCCCGCTACGCGAACAACAAGACCATCGAGGTCTGCGACAGCCTCCAGCGCATAACCGGCGATATCCCGCCCCGCGGGATATCGATGGAACGGAGCGTCGATGTACGTGCCGGTATTGGCCAGCAGGTCGATCTTGCCGATCTGAAAGGTGGTGCCGGGCGCGTACCGTGATCCCGACGCCTCACGCGAAAGCCAGTCACTGATCGCCGGCCCCGGCAGGCCCCGATACGTCACCATGCCGTGCTCGATGACATGACTCAGGTCGATCAGCCGGGCCATATGCGGGCGAGCGATTTGAGGAGCTGACTCTCGGCGCTGACGCCATCGGGCGCCTCCGAGAGGACCAGCGTGAACCGACGGCGCAGCAGCGGGTCTCGGACAGCCTGAGCCGCGAACTGCAGCGTGAGGGGCACAAACCAGGACGCCTGGCGGCCACCAGAGCCAGCGCGTGCGACGGCAGCATACTGCTCGAACAGAGCCAGGATGAACGCGCCTTTCGAGGGGAAGTGACGGTAAATCGCGCCCTTCGTGAATCCGGCCGCAAGGGCAACCTCATCGAGCGTCACGAGCTCGAATCCCTGGTCAGCAAAAAGCTGCAGGCCAGCCGCGACCAGAAGCGCTCTCGTCTCGGCCCGTCGCCGCTGTCGAATGATTCCCATGGGTATCTAGGATACTGATGAGTATCTGAAACGCAAGACAGAGCCGAGAGGCGCTTCCCTTGACTGAGCTAAACGCTTGTCTAGGTTTGCCATGCGCCGATCCATACGACCTGGTTGCGCCATTAGGAGCAGGAATGCCGTATATCATCGCCGAACCGTGCATCAATGTGAAAGACCGATCCTGCGTGGATGTCTGTCCGGTGGACTGCATCTACGAGGGGCCGGACATGCTGTACATCCACCCCGACGAGTGCATCGACTGCGGCGCTTGCGAGCCGGAGTGCCCCGTGACCGCGATTTTCCCGGAAGAGGATTGTCCGCCGCAGTGGAAGGACTACATCGCAAAGAACCGGGACGTCTTCCAGAGCGACAACCCGCCGGGGAAGCCCCAGCGCAAGGGCGCCTAACCCAGCTTCCTTAAGAACGCGGTGATCGCCGCGTTTACAGCGACGGGTTGCTCGAGCGGTGTGCAGTGTCCTGCCTCAGTGATCTCGACGAACTCGGCACCCGGAATGGCATTGGCCAGTTCCCGCATGAGCGGCGCGGGAGTTATTTGATCGTCCGCACCAGCCACGAGCAGGACCGGCACCCCGATTCTCTTTAGGAGGGGTGTCGAGTCGGGTCGCTCGCGTAGCGCATGCAACGCACCGACAATCCCGTTGACGCTCGAGCGCGTGATCATCGCGCGCACTTCCGCGACCACCTGCGGCTGGTTTTTTACAGTCACCGGCGAGAGCAATTTGGGTAGCAGCTTCTCAGCGATTGCAGTCGCACCCCGTTGCCGGGCGAGGGCAGCCATCGCATCGCGATCCGCTTTCCCCTCTTGGGTATCAGGGGAGGCTTTGGTATTGCACAAAATGGCCGCCGTTACGCGCGTCGGATGGCTGCGCAGCAGCTCGAAGGCGATATAGCCGCCCATCGAGAATCCGCAGACCGCTGCTTCACGAATTCCCAAGCGATCGAGCTGTGCCATGAGGTCATTGGCATACATCGCGATCGAGTATTGCGCGGCCTCATCGGGCTCCCCACCTGGGGACTCACCAAAGCCTCGCAGGTCGGGCGCAATGCAGCGCCATCCTGACAACGCCGCGAGCTGATGGCGCCACATCGCGTGGTCGAACGGGTAGCCGTGAATGAAGAGAACTGTCATGGCCACGGGAAAGTATGCCAAAACACGGCGCTGCGTGGTACATGGCGCGTGGCGCGATTCACGAGAAATCCAAATGCCTTGGCACTGTACGTGGGGTCGAGGCGCACTCCATGCTCGGCGGCAATCACGGTCGCGCGTTCTCCCTCCGGAGTTGGGTAACCATATCCCTTACCCGCGGCGTCTACCACACGCACACGAATGGCGGCTCGAGGGACACTGAAGTCCACACCAGCGCCGCGCAGCAGCGCCGCAGTCTTCCTCGCGAGCCGGCGTGTTCGCCACGCGTTGGCCGCGATGCGCGGCGCGACTCGCACGCCCACCACCTGCGTACTCCAGCCAAGCCACGCAACGCCCAATGCGATACCTGCGGCAGTGCCGCCCGTGCCGAGCGGCACGACGATCGAGTCGGGCGGCGCATCGAGCTGGCTGCTCAGCTCGAGCGCGGCAAGGAAATGACCCACCACTGCGCGCGGATCGGCGCCGCCCCCGGCGATCCACCGCGGCTTGCCGGGGCCGAGGTGGTAACCGGCGCGCCAGGCGCGCAGCACCGCCCATGGAAACGTGATGAGACTCGACGCGCGAAACACGCGATCAGCGCTCGCAGCCGTCGCCGTTCCCACCGTCCGGCTGGCATCCGTCTCGGGCTGCGGGAAGACCGCGAGCGCCGTACGAAACCCGAGCGCCCTGGCGTGGCGCGCCGTCGCGAGGCAATGCGTCGATCCCGTACCCCCGATCGTCACAAAGACGGACCGCGCCGGCGCGCCCGATAACAGGAACTCGAGGCCACGCACCTTGTTGCCGCCACGGAGATCCTCACGTTTGAGCCACAACGCTTGTAGCCCCACGGCACGCGCGAGCGCCGGGTGTACCTCCAGCGGTGTCGGCCACGTCGCAAGACTGCACGGCGCGAGGGCCTCACGTATCTTTGTCGCCAATCCTGCGGAGCGATCCATGCGAGTTGCCACCGATTACATACGTCATGCCGCACGCGCCGCCCGCAAATGCGCCGGCGACCCGTTGGGGGGAGCCCCTCAAGCTCCCGATCCGGAATTCTACAAGACGTTGGCGAAAGCGCTGGAAGAGATCGCTGCGGGATTGGAGGTGCTAGGAAAGGAGGAGTGACGGCTCCCGCCCGCTACGTCGCGACACCGCAAGCGCTCGTTGAGGTCGCGGGCGCGCTGGGTCGCGAGCCCCGCCTCGGCGTCGACACCGAAGCCGCCAGCTTTCATCGTTACCGCGACCGCATCTACCTCGTCCAGGTCTCCGGGCGCAATGCCACGGTGCTCATTGATCCGCTCGCGATCGCGGACCTCGGCCCGTTCGGCGCCTTGCTGGCCGATCCCGGAATCGAGAAGGTTTTTCACGACGCCGACTACGATCTCCGCGTCCTCGATCGCGACTACCGTTTCCGTGCCGTGCGGTTGTTCGACACGCGCATCGCCGCGCAGCTGGCCGGCGAACCCGCCATCGGTTTGGCGGCGCTCGTCGAGAAGTATGTCGGGGTGAAGCTCGACAAAGAGCATCAGAAAGCGGACTGGTCGCTGCGCCCGTTGCCGCCGCCGATGCTCGCGTATGCCGCCGCCGATACGCAGCATCTCCTCGCGCTGCGTGACGCGCTGGAACAGCGGCTCCAGAGCCAGGGCCGGATGCCCTGGGCAATGGAGGAGTTCACGCAGCTTGAGTCGCTGCGCTGGACCGGCGCGCCGGTGGGAGGAGACGAGGAGACGTATCTCCGCCTCAAAGGTGCAAAGGGACTCGGGCCGCGCAGCCTGGCCGCGCTGCGATTGCTGCATCGGTGGCGCGAAACGGTCGCTGAACGAGAGGACAAGGCGCCGTTTCGCATCGTCGGGAACGATGCGCTGCTCGCGGTGAGCCGAGCTCTCCCCGCGTCGGTGACCGAGTTGAGCAGTGTCCGCGAGCTGCCGGCGTCGCTGGCGCGCCGGTACGGTCCGGCGCTGCTCGACGGAGTCGCGCAGGCCAAGCGGTTGAGCGAGAGCGAGCTCCCGCGTCTCACGCGACAGGCGCGACCCACGAAAGATCGGGGATTCGACGCACGTCTCGAGCATCTCAAGGCCGCACGCAATCGCATCGCGCTCGAGTTGGGCCTGGATCCGGGAGTGCTGTGCGGTCGTACGACGCTGGAGGCAGTGGCGCGGGCAAGGCCCACAAGTCGTGAAGCGCTCGCACAGATTACCGAATTACGGCGCTGGCAGGTCGACGTGCTGGGAGAGGCGTTCCTCGAAGCGCTTCGCTAGAACCCCATCATCGCGCGGATCTTGGGATCGATCCGCTCCGGCGTCCAGTACGGCTCCCAGACGATGTCGATGTCCACGTCGCTCACGCCTTCCAGCGCGCGCACGGCTTTGTAAATGTCGTTCGTGATCATCGGGCCGGCGGGGCAGCCGGGCGAGGTCAGCGTCATGTTGATGCGGACCAGGCCGCCGTCGACCTCTACGTCGTACACGAGTCCCAAGTCGACAATGTTCATGTCGAGCTCGGGGTCCTTGACCTGACGCAAGGCCTGGCGAACGGTATCGGCACTGAGCACGGCAGTATTCACCTCTAGCAACCTAGCGACCCCCCAAACCACGCACCAGACAATGCCGGCGCATCGCGATCCAGGCGTAGATCCGACGAGCGAGTGGTCGGACGCCGGGAATGTCGAATAGCGGAGCGAGCCATCGCTTGCCGCGAAATAGCCGCAACAGCTCGGGAACAGCGTCGGCCCCGGGATACACGCGACCATCGGGAAGCACGAGGTGCATCGCCGCCGCCAGCGCCGGCAATGCGATGCCGAAACGCGACACGCCGGCGCTGTCCTGAAACGGTACGTAGCGAAGCAGGTGTTCCCGATCCCACTTCTTGAGGATCGTCACCGCTTGGCGACAGATCCCGCACTCGCCGTCGTAGATGACGGTCGGATTATTTGGAGCGAGCTCAGTGACCGGCATCGGCCGCGCGCGCCGCGGCATCGGCCAAAGCCCCGCGGATCTGCTTGAGTTCTGTAAACGACGTGCGCGTGCGCGGGTTGTACGCGCGATTCGTGAGGAGCAACACGAACACATCACGATCCGGATCGATCCACAGCGACGTCCCGGTCCAGCCGGTATGCCCGTAGCTGTGTGGGCCGAGCAGTGTGCCGGCGCTGGAAATCTCTTCGCCTGTGGGTAACGCTTCCCATCCCAGCGTCCGCGCGCTGACGCCGCGCCGCCCGGGAACGGCGATCTGGGTGAACTGCCCAACCGTCTCCCGCTTGAGGACGGGGCCGGTCCCATGGGGTGCGGAGCCGTTGTTCAGCATGAATTGCGCGAATCGCGCGACGGCACTGGCCGTCCCAAAGAGGCCGGCGTGCCCCGCCACCCCACCGAGTCGCGCGGCGTTGGGATCGTTCACGATGCCGGCGATCGGGTGCCCGTGCCACAAGCCGGTCGGCGCGATGCGCCGCTCGAGTTTCTTCGGCGGGCGGAACAGCATCACCTGATCAACTCCCAGTGGCCCGTACATCTCGCGCGCCACGAACGCGTCCAGCGGGAGTCCACTGACGCGGCGCACGATTTCGCCGAGTAGAATGGCGTTGAGATCCGAGTAAACCATTCGCGACCCGGGCGTCGCGACAGGGGTAGAGGCGAGTACCATGCTCAACGCGGTCGCGCTGTCGGGGGCGTCTTTCAGGGGCAGCGTGCCGCGAAGACCCGACGTATGCGTCAGCAAATGGCGGACGGTAATGCCACCGGTCCCGGGACTGTTGAACTCCGGGATGTACCGAACCACCGGTGCGTCCAGGCGGACCTGCCCGCGTTCGACCAGCACCATCATCGCCGGTGTCGTGGCGATGACCTTGGTGAGCGACGCAAGATCCCAGAAAGTGCTGTCGACGCTGACGCTCGGGCTCTGCGCGCTCCACGTCAGTCGGCCATAGCCCTTTGCATACAGGATCCGGTCATGGGACCCGACAACGAGAGCGGCCCCGGGGTACACGCCGCTGGTTATGCCAGCTTGCACCAGGGAATCGAACAGCGGGGCTTGGGGCCTTGGGCCTGGGGCCTGGGGGTGGGGGGGCAGCCCCAACCCCCAGCCCCGCCCTAGGCCCCAGGCCCAAGGCCCCAGGCCCAGCAGTAAAAGTGCTACGCCCAAACGCCCGGGATCCGACGGCTGCAGGAGGGACAGCGGCCGTCGCTGCCGATACGCTGCCGCTTGATGACATAGCCGTAGCGCTCGATGAGCATGTCACCGCAATCGGGACAGTAGGTATGCTCCCAGCGTCCCACGCGGCCCGGCAGGTTGCCGGCATAGACAAAACGCAGTCCCGCGCGCGCGCCGATCTCGCACGCCCCCACGAGCGTCGCGGCGGGCGTGTCGTCGGGATCGGTCATCCTGTAGTCTTTGTGAAACGCCGTAACGTGCCACGGGATCTCAGGCGACACGCCGGCGATCAGCTCGGCGGCGCGCGTGAGCTGCTCCTCATCGTCGTTGAATCCCGGCACGATCAGCGTCACGATCTCGAGCCAGAAACCGCGCTCGTGCACCATTCGAATGGCGTCGAGGACGTGCTGTAATACGCCGCCGAGCTCGCGGTAGCGCTTATCGTTCATCGCCTTCAGGTCGATCTTGTAGCAGTCGGTCCAAGGCCGGATGTAGTCCAACACCTCGGGCGTCGCGTTGCCGTTCGAGATGAACGCGGTCTTGAGCCCGCGCGGTCGGGCGACCTTGAAGACGTCGACGGCCCACTCAGCGGTGATGAGCGGCTCATTGTAGGATGACCCGACCATGCGCGCGCCCTGGCGCAGGGCGAGCGTCACGAGGGCGTCGGGGGTGATGTCGGTGGGCATCACGCCGGCTGTTTCGTCGCGAAGCGCCTGCGAGGTCAGCCAGTTCTGGCAGTAGCCGCAGTGGAAATCGCATCCCAGCATGCCGAACGTGAGCGTGTCGCTGCCGGGGAGGCAGTGGAAGAAGGGTTTCTTCTCGGTGGGATCGCACTGCAGCGCCGCGACGTAACCGGCGGGAGCAAACAATGTCCCTTCATTATTGAATCGCACCTTGCAGATGCCGCGGCGGCCGGGCTTCACGAGGCAGCGGTGGCCGCAGGCAAAGCAGCGGATCGCTCCCTGCTCCAGCTTTTCGATCAATTCCGCTTCCCGCACGCGACTATCCAGCGCCTGCGCGAGCGGGATCTCAGGGGGCGTGTGGCGGAGGAACGATGTGATGCCGCGGCGCTGCATAATCCCTTTACCGCAGGCTTCCCGGCGTGAGCTGGTACAACAGCAACACGGTTCGGACGTCCCGGTCCGAGAGGTCACGGACCTTCGCGGTCGGGAACATCATGTCGGTTGAATCTCTCGAGTGGTCGAGGCCCAGCAAGTGGCCGACTTCGTGCGTGGCGACCACGCCAACATCGCCGGCTTCCATGGGCCGACCTTTGGGATCGAACGTCGCCAGCGTGATCACCGCGGACTGGATGAGTCCATTCTCATCCCATGTGACGTCCGTTTGCCCGGTCCGCTCGATCTCGAACTGAATCCGCCACTTCACGGTGACTTCGGCGTTGGTGGAGTCGCCACCGAACTCGAAGCGGACGGGGACCCCGGCGCTCGTCCAATGCGCGAACGCGGTCTTGATCGCGTCGAGAAACTCCGGTTTGAAGTTCGCGGCGTACGTCGGCGCGAACCACACACGAATCGGATTTGTGGTGCGGCTTTCCCAGCGACGGAGCATCGAGTCTTCCGATTGCGCCAGCATGTCACCCAGATATGTGGTGCTGCCGCTCGCGCGAATGCGACGTCGGGTTTCCGAGCGCGCGAGGAGATCGAAGTAGCCCGGTTCCCGACCTGCGGTAACGGCGCTGCCTTGCGAGACGCTCGTCGGAGCGGTCGGTTGCACAACGGGCGGCGCGTCCATGCCTGGTGGGGCGTCGGGCGCTACGTTGACGAGGGCCGACGGATCCGAATCGACCGGGCGCACCTTGGGACGGAAGGCGTCCCAGAAGATGAAGAGCACGATCAACACCGCTGCCGCGGCGATCATTCCGGTCAGACGACGTTCGACCATGCGAGCAATATGCGAAAATCGCGACCCGTGACGCTAGCTTTGGGCTTCGCACGTCTCTATGATTGTGGCCCGCATGTGCTTGGACGATAGGTGATCACCTTACCGGGAAAGCACGTTATCCGCTGGCGCCTGTGGGTCATCGCGGCCTGGGCCGCGCTGGCCGCGTTCTTCGCCCCGAAGGCCACACATGTGCAACGGGTGCTTGCCGTGCGCGGCAGCGCGGTCGATCGATCCGAATCCGCGCGTGCGTCCCAGTTGATCCGCGACGGATTCCCCAACCCAATCGCCGACTACGTCGCCATAGTTGTGCGCGGCCCCGTGCGCTACACCAATCCCCGCTTTGTGACCGTGCTCGATTCGATTTCGGCGACGCTGGCGCGGCAATCCTACATCAGCCAGGTCGTCTCGGTGCGCACGATCGGCGAATCGACGTTCGTGAGCAAGGACCGCCGCACGACGTTTCTCATCGCTGCGCTGACGCCAGCGAGCTACGCCGCCGATATCAACCGCACCGTCGTGCCGGACCTGCGCGAAGCGCTGAACAGCACGCTCGGCCGGCTGCCGCACGTCGACGGCTTCGACGTCAAAGTGACCGGCAATCCCGCGCTCGACTACGACGTACGCACGATCAGCACGGCCGACACGCGCAACGCGGAGCGCCGTGCCCTGCCGCTGACGTTGATCGTGCTCGTCCTCGCCTTCGGCGCGCTTGTGGCCGCAACTCTCCCGATCATCGTCGGCATACTTGCGATGACCATCGCACTCGGCGTCATCGCCGTTGCCGCGCAGTTCCAGACGATGTCGGTGTTCGTGCTCAACATCACGACGATGGTCGGGCTGGGCGTGGGGATCGACTACTCCCTCCTCATCGTCACACGATTCCGTGAGGAGCTGAACCGCGGCCTCGCGCCGCTGGATGCGGCCACCCGCACGGTTCAGACGGCGGGATCAGCGGTCGTGACATCGGGGCTGACCGTCGTAGTGGGATTTGCGGCGCTCACCCTCACGCCACTCACGGAGACGCGCTCGGTGGGCATCGGTGGTCTCATCGTCGTGACGATCGCGGTCTTTCTCGCGACGACATTTCTTCCCGCCCTCCTCGCGATTCTGGGCCGCAACATCGATCGACCCAGGTGGCTCGCGCGCTCGCTCGCCTGGATTCACGCGCCCACGGGGTGGGAGCGGTGGGCGCGCTCGCTCGGCCACCATCCCTGGCGCGCCATCCTGGGCGGGGGCCTCGCGGCCGCGTTCCTGACATATCCCCTCACCCAGATCAAGATCGGCCTGCCGGCACGAAACTGGTTCCCGCCGGACGCCGAATCGGCTCAGGGGCTGGAGGCACTGCGCGACATGGGAGCGAGCGGCGTGATCCAGCCGCTGCGCGTCGTGGTGCAACTACCCTCGGGCGAATCGGCCGTGTCCGGGCGGCGCCTCTCAGGGCTCAAGGCCTTGAGCGATTCGATCGAGAAAGATCCGCGCGTACGGGAAGTCCGCGGCGTAGCGACGCTGCGGCCAGGCCTCTCGACCCTGCAGCTCGCAATGTTCTACAGCGATGCGGACTCGATACGCGACCGCTATCCGGCGTTCTTCAACGCGTACCTGAGCGCGGACCGGCGCACGACGCTCATCGACGTGATTGCCGCCGACAGCGTCTCGCTCGCGGGAATGATGGATCTCACCCGGCACGTACGGGCCAAGATCGCGGCAGTCGGGGCGCAGCGGCTGCGTGGCTCGGAAATCGTCGTCGGTGGATTCGCGGCATCGAGTGTCGATCTTCAAGAGCATCTCCTGCAGCGGTTCCCAGGCATGGTCGCGATGATTCTCGGTGTTACCGCCATCATGCTGCTGGTCGCGTTTCGCTCGATCCTCGTCCCCCTCAAGGCTGTCGTGCTCAACTGCCTCTCCGTCGGCGCCGCATTCGGTATCACCGTGCTCGTATTCCAGCACGGCTACGGGAGCCAGATCTTTGGCGTGGCGGGGCCAACGGAGGCGATTGTCGTCATCGTGCCGGTGCTCGTGTTCGCGACCGTATTCGGCTTGTCGATGGATTACGAAGTGTTCCTGCTGACACGGATCAAGGAGGTCTTCGACAAGACAGGCCGGAACGACCACGCGACTATGGAAGGACTCTCGGCGACAGCGTCGACGATCACCTTCGCCGCGCTGATCATGATCATCGTGTTCGGCAACTTTGCGTTCGCGCGCGTGCTGGCAGTACAGTTCATCGGTTTCGGGTTAGCGCTCGCCGTGTTCCTCGACGCGACGCTGATCCGGATGGTGCTCGTGCCGGCGATCATGCACATCGCCGGCCGCTGGAACTGGTGGCCGGGCGTGCGTGCACCCCGACGAGAGGTTGAAGCCGAAGAGGTTACCTAGCCCAGCAGCTTCAGCTTCTCCCCCCACACATCCCAATGCCAGGCCGGAACCCGCGCGCCGGTGTCCGGATCTTTGAGGGGCTTGTATTGCAGCCACCGTGCGTGAAATCCGAGTGTCCGACCCAGCTCGAGGAGCCGTTCTTTGTCGGAGCTGACGAGGTGAACCATCGGCTCACCGTCGATCTTATGGCGATGAAGCCAAACGCCGCCGTTGAGGGCGAATCGCATCCCCTCACGGCGGCGTTGGAATTCACGATAGGGCTGGTCTACGTGCAGGTAATTTTGCCCTCGACCGTCGCCGGTGCGACCGGCGTCGCGTTTCCCGAAAACAACACGCACTCGCGTGTGGTCTGCCCATGGGTCGCCCGGGCCGACCATCCACCCGGGGATGCCTGCAGAACGGTCAGCGTCACACCCGTTGACGAGCGGAAGTTGTTCAGGGACGCCAAGCTGGTCGTGTAGAACGTACTGTCATAGAAGTAGGCCTCCTCCGCCGTCGCCAGATTCTTGAGGTCGGACTTCATCTGTGCGACGTAGGCCTTCTGCTTCGTGTTGGCAAACTTCGGGATCGCAAAGGCCGCGAGAATCCCGACGATCACCACCACGATGAGCAGCTCGATCAGCGTGAAGCCGCGTGCCTTCAAGAATCTCCCTCCGGTCGCCAAAGGGGCGGCCAATCCGGGGACAGGCCGGATTATCGCCCCTATTGTGGGCACCAAGCGGCATTCCTGCAAGAGGCGTGCTTAACCCTTCGCGTCCACCCAATTCTTTCCGGCGCCTATAGTTACGACCAAAGGGACGCGCAGGTCGGCTACGCCTTCCATCTCGCGTTTTACCAGACCTCCGGCTTCCACCCGCTGCCCATCCGACACCTCAAATACCAGCTCATCATGGACTTGCAGAACCATCTTCGCGTCGAGACCCTCTCCTCGGAGAGCGGCTTGGATCCGAATCATGGCAATCTTGATCAGGTCCGCCGCCGATCCCTGCAGAGGCGAGTTGGTGGCGGTGCGCTCGCCGAACGCGCGGATGCTGAAGTTCCGATCCCGCAGCTCGGGGATGTAGCGCCGTCTCCCGAATAATGTTTCGACGAACCCCCGCTGGCGTGCCTCTTCGACGGTCCGGTCGAGCCAGGCGCGGACACCGGCAAAGCGCTCGAAGTAGTGTTTGATGAAGGCTTTTGCTTCCTCCAGCGTAATCGCCAGCTGACGGGAAAGCGCCAGCGCGCCTTGGCCGTAAATCGTTGCGAAGTTGATCGTCTTGGCGCGTGCGCGCATCTCCCCCGTGACCCTGGCTTCCGGCACCCCGAAGATGACCGACGCTGTCTGCCGGTGAATGTCGCCGCCACGCTGGAATGCCGCGACAAACTCGGGATCGCCGGAGAGGTGGGCCAGCAGACGGAGCTCGACCTGCGAATAGTCGGCGGTTAGCAGGAGACGCCCGGGCGGCGCGATGAAGGCGCGGCGAATCTCACCGCCGCGCTTGGTGCGCACCGGAATGTTTTGAAGGTTCGGATCCGATGACGAGAGGCGGCCGGTGGCGGCGCCGGTCTGGTTGAAGGTGGTGTGCACCCGGCCTGTCTCTGACCGAATGTATCCCGGTAGCGCATCCACGTACGTGGACTGGAGTTTCGAGAGCTCGCGGTACTCCATCATGAGGCGCGGCACCTCGTGCCCCATCGTCGCGAGCTGCTCCAGTACTTCGACGTCCGTCGACGGGCCCGTTTTCGTTCGCTTGAGCACGGGCAGCTTGAGCTTCTCGAACAGTACGGTGCGCAGCTGCGGCGTCGAGCCGAGGTTGAACTCGCCTCCGGCAGCGCGATAGATGTCCATCTCGAGACCCGTCAGCTCTTTGTTGAACCCCCGCGACATCTCGCCGAGGATTGCTCGATCAATGAGCACTCCCGTCGTCTCCATGTCCACCAGCACCGGAATGAGCGGGATCTCGATTTCCTCGAGGAGACGCGTTAGGTGGTGCTCCTCGATTTCGGCCCGAAAGGCTTCCTCCAAGCGCAGCACCATTTCTGCCTGCGCAGCGGAGACGCGTGCGGCTTCCGCGGGCGCCACATCGGCAAACTGGCGCTCTTTACCAAGCAGCTGCGTGGTGGTGGGCAGCTCCATGGAAAGCCGCTCGCGCGCGAGATCGGCCAGCGCGTGTGAGCGATTTCCGGGGTCGAGCACGAAGCTCGCGACCATGGAGTCATAGGTAACGCCGCCCAGTGGGATTCCGGCACGCGCGAGCGCGACCCACGATGCTTTGCTGTCGTGCGCCGCCTTTTTCACCGCCGGATCCGCGAGGAGGGCGCGTACGGCCGCCGTCGCGTCGCTCGCGAGGGGAGGGAGATTGCGCGGCGGTGTCGCACCCAGTTCGCCCCCATCCTCAGGCGAGCGATGGCCGAACGGCAGATACCAAGAACGCCCCGGCGCTACGGCGAAGGAGATGCCCGCCAGATTCGGCTCTGTCTGGATCGCGACGATTTGCGCCGCGCGCAACTCTCCGAGCATCGCCGGCAGATCTGCGGGATCGTCGACGACACGCGGATCGGCGAGCAGCGGCGTCCGAGTAGCGGGGGCAAGCGGCTTCCCCTCCTCGGCAACCGGTGGCGTGCCGACCCATGCCAGATCGTCGAGCTTGGGAATCAGCGTCCGAAACTCGAGCTCGGTGAAGAGCGCGGCCAAGCGCTCGGTGTCCGGCGTGAGGACGTGAAGCTGTTCGAGGTTGAGCTCGATCGGCACGTCACGCCGGAGCGTCACGAGCTGACGGGACAATCGCGCATTGTCAGCTTGTTGCAGCAGCGCTTCGCGCGGGCGCTTGCCCGGGATGCTGGCGGCGCTCGCGAGGATGGTGTCGAGGTCGCCATACGTCTGGAGCAGCTGGGACGCGGTTTTGTCCCCAATACCCTTGACGCCGGGAATGTTGTCGGAGCTGTCGCCCACCAGCGCGAGAAAATCCACGACGCGCTCGGGCGGCACGCCAAGGCGCTCGTCGGCATTGGACTGATCGACCCACTGTTCTTCGACGGCCGCCTGGCCGCCCCGCCCCGGATTGAGCAGCGCGATGCCCGGCCCGATCAACTGGTAAAAGTCCTTGTCGCCGGAAACGATGACGGCCTGCAGACCGCTCGCGACCGCGCGCTGCGCGAGCGTCGCGACGACATCATCGGCCTCGTACCCATTGAGCGCGATGACGGGAATGTGAAATGCGTCGAGGATCTGGCAGACGCGCTCGAGCGAGCGATCGAAGTCCTGCTGCATTTCCTCACCCAGCTTCTCGCGGGTGGCCTTGTACTCGGGATACTGTTCCTGACGGAACGAGACGCCGCGATCGTGCACCCAGCCGACGTACTCGGGATGATAGTTCTCGTACAGTCGCAGGAGGAAGTTCGTGATGCCCCACACAGCCGAGGTGTTCTCCCCGCGCTTGGTCGTCAGCGGGCGGGTGATCATCGCGAAGAAGGCGCGATAGATCAACGCATAACCATCGACCAGGAAGACACACTTGCGCCCGGCGGCGGAAGCGGGAATCGGTGGAGCGGGACGCGGCGGCATGGCGGGAAAAGTAAACCCCGGGGCAAAGCCCCGGGGTTGGTTGGTGAAGTGTTAGGGCGCAGGAAGTGCGTCTAGACGCGCACGACGTTTGTCGCGTGGAGCCCTTTATCGCCCTGCTTCACTTCGAACTCCACAACCTGACCTTCGGCGAGTGTCTTAAAGCCGTCCATCTGAATCGCCGAGAAGTGCACGAAGACGTCTTCTCCACCCTCCTGCTCAATGAAGCCATAGCCTTTGGCGTCATTGAACCACTTCACCTTTCCCTTGATCACGATCCGCCTCCTGCGAAGTCTGATACTTGGCCCCCGCACTGCGGGACGCCTGCCCGGCCCTGGTGTCGAGCGCGGTAGAAATGACCCGCCGAGTGCAAGACTGTCAACCGGGGTTTCTACGGTTCGTACAGCGCGCGGTACAACTCCCGATTGCGCAAGAGACTGCGCACATAGCCGCGAGTCTCAACATATGGGATCAATTCGATAAAGCGGTCCGGATCGCCCGCGCCGTCGCGCTCCAGCCATCGGCGCACCGGCACCGGCCCCGCGTTGTAGGCCGCGATCGCCGCGTCCACGCGACCGAATCGTTTGAGCAGCTCGGCGAGATGCGCAGCGCCCAGGTGCAAGTTCAGGTCCGGAACCGTGATCCACTCCGGATAGAACGCCACATCCAGCCCGCGCGCCATGAGGGCGGCAGTGCTGGGCAACAGCTGTGCGAGGCCGCGGGCTCCGGCGGGAGAAAGCGCCTCGACGTCGAAGACACTCTCCTGTCGCACCAGCGCAGCGAGCAGCAATGGATCGACCTGGAACTCGTCAGCTTCGGCTTCCACGGCCGACCGATTGGGCCAGGGGAAAATGGCGCGCAGCACGCGCGCGTCGCCGGGGGCCTGCAGTGCAGCCTGCCACCCGAGGCGTACAGCCGCGGACCCGTAGCCGCGTCCGCTCAATCCTTCGCTCCAGGCGAGCAACGCCGGGAGCTCCTGCGGCGGCCGCGACAGCACGAAACGCACCTCGCTCTGCGCTTCGCTGTCGAGCCCGGCGAGCAGCAGGGTGTCGATGCGGGCGAGTCCCGCGGCGACGGCCGGGGGAGGCGGAGTGATCGGGATGGCGGTGGGAGCGAACGAGAGCGGCGCGAGGTGTGTCTCGCGACGCGCGCGCATCCCGTAGTAGCCGAGGGAGTCTTCGCGGGCGACCGCGACCCAGAGGGCGCGCGATTGCGCGGAGTCGCCGCGCGCGAGCGCGATCTTCCCGAGCCAGAAACGCGCGGCAATGCGCTGCGCTCCAGCGACGTCGATCTCCGACTGATACAGCGCCTCGGCGGTGTCGAGCTGCCCCGCATTCTCGGCGCGAGCCGCGAGCCGGAACCGCGCGAGGGACGCGCGGGGGTCTGCCGGGTAGGCGTTGATCAGCTCCCGGTACCACCGCGTTGCGTTCGCCGAGTCACGACGATCGTCGTACATGTCGGCGAGGAGGTACAGGGCGCCCGGCGCCGCGGAATCCGTGGGATAACGCTCCGCGAAACCCGCCAGCGCGCCGGGGCCCGTCGAATCGCCCAGGCGCACCAGCACGCGCGCGCGCCGGTACAGCGCAAGCGCGCGAACGCTCGAATCGCGCGCCGCGGCGCTGTACGCGCGTGCGGCGTCGCGGGCCTTGCCGCTCGCCACGAGCAGCTCCCCGTAGAACAGGAGCGTGGTGGCGCTCGAATCGCCACGCCGCAACGCGTGCTCGACGTGAATGCGGGCGTCCTTGACGGTATTGCGGCGGTTCAGCGCCCGGCCCAGGGCGACGTGCTCGGCAGGCTCGCGCGGCGGCAGCGGGCCGAGGGCGAGCGTCACGGCGGCCGCGCCGTCATCGCTGAGCGGCTCACGAGCGAGTAAGCGATAGAGTGCGGTCCGGGCGCGCGTCGAGTCGCCTCTCACAAGCGCCAGCCGGGCGACGTCCAGACCCTTCCCTGCCGCCTCCAACGCATCGAGCGCGCGGGCCGTGTCCCCCGCCAGGAGGTAGGAGCGACCCCGCGCGACCGGCACGTGGCGCGCCGCCGGGGCGGCGACATCGGTGAGAAGCTCGCGTGTGGCGGCGGTGTCTCGATTCACGCGCGAGAGCCGGATCCGCAGCCACTGGTCGATCGTGGCGAGCCGCCCACCCGCGCGCGCGATCGTGAACGCAGCCGCTGCACTGTCCAGCTGTGCAGCCGCCTCGTAGGCCACGGCCGCGCGAACCGCGAGGATGCCCGCGCGGGCTTCAGGCGCGCGCTCGCGCGCGAGGGTGAAATGCATCGCGGCGTCCGCGTAACGCCCGACTCCGTACTCCGCCTGCGCCAGGACCGCGAGCGCATCTCCATCGCCATAGTCCGGCAGCCAGGGCTGATTCACGAGCATGGTGCGCGCGGATTCGTAGCGACGCGCGTGGACCTCGGCCTTTGCGCCTTCGACGATCAGAAACGCGTTGGGGTTGGACTCGCGTCGCGCCGCTGCGAGTAAGGTCTCCGCAGCGTGCCAGGGACGCCCCGACACACGCAGCGAGTCCGCGAGCACGGCCGCGGTGTGATCGGGTTGAGCGGTTTGCGCGAATGCCGCGCGCGCGCCCGCCGCTCCCGCGAGTCCCGCCAGCGTCGCCGCGACGCCGAATGCCGTCGCCCGCATCACCGGCCGATTCGCCTCACCCGCGCCAGGACCCGCTGGTACTCAGCGCGTGACGATGGAGTGAGACGGAAACGATTGAATCCCGTCTGATCCTCGAAATAGAGGACCAGTCGCTCGTTCGCATAGGTCCATCGCAGCACGCGCAGGCCGCTGCGATCCATGCCGTTCGCCATGTCGAGTGTCTCATCGGGTTCACCCAGCGTGATCAACACTTCCCCGCGCTCCGTGAGCCACCCCGGTTGTCCCTCATCCTGGAATCGGACATTCGCTTCCTGAACACGGCGGAAGTAATCGTCCAGCGCCTCGTTTTCCGCCGAGATCGGATTGGGGTCGGTCGCCCTCCAGAAGTCACGCCACACGTCGGGCCGCTTGTCGGGTGGAGCGCGCTTGAGCGAATCCACCCATTCTGGGTGATCGAAATAGCGCAGTAGGTTGGCCATCTCCTCGAAGTTCGTGATGACCCATTGGTTCGAGAAACTCACGAGAAAACGCGTCCGCACCGTATCGCCCCCGTCGGCCGGCACCGTTTCGAGCTCCGCCTGCCCAACGGGGAGATTTCCAGGAGCGACGATCAGCGTCGCCGAGGCAAGACTGCCGTCGCCGTTCAATTGCACGGAGTCTCGCCATAACTCCTTGTCGGTCCCATCCACCACACGGGCGATGAGCATGCCGGGCCCCGCGTCATAGCGCTCGACATAGAAGCGCATCGAGTCGGCGCCGTAGGGAAGTGTCGCACGAGGATTCACGACGAGCCTGGGCACCTCGCTGCGTTGTTCCCTGCCATTGGATGCATAGACGGCGATGGGCCGCGACAGGCGTGGACCCTCGAAGCGCGGCGCGGTATCCACCCGCTCCGCGCGCGAGAAAGCGGGACTGTTGCGATCGCGAACTATGACCGACACGACGTACGTCCCCGGCGGCAACATGACGTACTTCTGATAGATCACGCTCTCGTCGGTACGCAAAGTCTCGCGGAAGTGGCGGACCCGGACCTGTTCGTCGCTGCCGATCTGGCGGATCGGAACATCGCTCTTGTTCTGAGTGCTGAATGTTGCCTCGACGTGATACTCGGCGACGAACTCGCTGCCGCGACGGGCGAAGCTCAGCGTCTGATTGGTGAGGGAGAGACCGAAAACCGCGAGCGTGGAGTCCGACGTCGGGCCGGCGAGATACCGGACCGACGCGACAAAGGGCAGCGCGCCACCACCTACAAGCGAACCCATGGCGCGGTATGCCGCCGTGGCATCGAACAACCGCGTCACGCTCGTCCCGGGTCGCGGACTTTGCTCGGGCTGGCCCACGCGCTGCCAGGACCCGCACGCGACCACCGAGAAGCTAAGAACGACAAAGAGACTGGGTCGACTCATCACTTGCCGAGCCTCAAAACCGGAAGTTAGTTTCGCGCAAACTCCAATGGCTAACGAGAACCTGGCCGGCACGACGATAGCCGGCTACCGCCTCCTCGAGCGCGTGGGCGAGGGAGGGACGGCCGAAGTATACCGTGCCGAGCACGGCTCCCGTGGGGCGTGTGCGTTCAAGGTATTGCGGGAGCGTCTCAGGGGCGACCCCACGGTCGTCAAGCGCTTCCTGCGTGAGGCAGGTTACGGCTCTCGTGTGATCCATCCTGGCGTGGTCCGTACGTATGACTTCGGCGAATCCGACGGGCTCTACTACCTCGCGCTGGAATGGGCGAAGGGGGAGTCGTTCGCCGATTTCCTACATCGTGTCGGACCGCTCGGTCCCGAGGAGGCGCTGCCGCTCGTCCGCCAGCTTGCCGATGCGCTCGCGGCTGCGCACACTGCCGGTATCATTCATCGCGATCTGAAGCCGGAAAACATCATGTACGATGCGAAGACGCGCACCGTCAAACTGCTCGACTTCGGTATCGCGCGCGACGCGGAGCAGCCTCCCGAAGAGCGCCTGACGCGGACCGGCTTCTTTGTCGGGACACTGCAGTATGTCGCACCGGAAGCGCTGTCCGGCGAGCTCGTCGACGGGCGCGCGGACATTTACAGCCTGGCGAAGATCACCTACTACATGCTCACGGGAAAGAATCCGCACGAAGGACGCAGCCCCCGCGAGTTGTTTCAACAGCTCCTCAGCGGTACGGCGACCCCGCTGTCCCAGGCCCGCAAGGACCTCAAGTTCGCGCCCGCGCTGGAAGCGGCCGTGATGAAGGGACTCTCCCGCCAACCGGCCGACCGCCAACCTACGGTGACGGCCTTCGCCGAAGAGCTCGAGGCCGCGTTCGCCCAAAACCAGGATCCCAAGTCCCGCGGTTGGTTCGGGGCGCTGAGGAACATCGTCGGTAAGCGGGACAGTGAATAGTAGTAGCGACTACTACTACCTACGCAACACGCTGAAGGATTTGCTCCTGACGCGCTCTGTCCGGCGCGGTGACTTCGTACTCGCGTCGGGGCGGCGATCGTCCTTCTATATCGATGCCCGCCTGACCACGATGTCGGGCGAAGGCCTGGCCGTGATCGGTGGCTTGGGGCTGGACCGGTTCGCCGCCCGCGGCTGGACACCGCGCGCGGTGGGCGGTCTGACCCTCGGCGCCGACCCCATTGCCTACGCCCTCGCGTTGACGGCCCGGCGCCGCGGGCAGCCACTCGATGCGTTCACCGTCCGCAAACAGGCAAAGGACCACGGCACCGGCAAGCGAATCGAGGGGTGCTTCTCCGCAGGGTATCCGGTCGTGATCGTCGAAGATGTGTTGACCACCGGACGCTCGGCCCTCGACGCCGTCCGTGCTGTCAAAACGGAGGGCGGGCATGTGCTCGGCGTGATGGCGGTCGTGGATCGGCAGGAAGGTGGCCGCGACGCGATCGAGCACGAGGGTTACCCGGTTGAGGCCCTCCTCACCGCCGCCGATCTCGGTTTGAGTTCCGAATGACACCGACGAGGCGTCCCTCGATCGTCGCCCGCGTGCGCGACTGGCAGGACGAGGCCACCGCGCTCGAGCAGCGCTTCAAGGATCTCGAAACCTTCGAGCGCACGCATCGACGCCGCTGGGCCATCGCGGCGTCGCTGCTCGTACTCGGCATGCTGGGCTATGTCGCGGGGGTGGTTCCAGCACGTCCCGGCACCATCGTCCTGATTTCGGGGGCCGGCGCCGTAGTCAATGCGCTCGTCGGCATGATCAACGAGCGCGGCTGGTATCGCTGGTGGCTCATTTACATGCTCGCGCTGCTCGACGTCGCACTCGTGAGCGTGCTCGTCGTGTGGTTCGGGCACGGCGGCATCGTCGCGGCGTTGTTCATCGCCGTCCTCCCCTATGCGTTCGATCAGGGCCAGGCGGTCGGCGACTTCCTCGTGCTTGTGGCGTCGCTCGCGTATCTGATCGCGAGCTGGCTACACGGGGAACTGTTTCCCGGTCGCCCCGGACTGGATGCGGCCGCGTACCTCGAAACCGGCGTGTTTATAGTCGTCGCGATGGCGCTCAAGCGAATTCCCGCGACGCTGATCCAGCGCATTCGCCAAGCGCGCAGCGTGATGGGAGAAGCGGAGCAGGGGTACCTCGCCGTGCGCGCCGCCGCGGTCGAAGCGGACGAGCTCGGGTTTCTCGAGAAGAGCTTCAATCGCATGCTCGAGGAGATCGCCACGACGATCTCTTCCGTGCAGCGCGAGGCCGACGAGGTCGCCGCTTTCGCCGAGGAGTTGGCTGCCGCGGCCGAGCAGCTGCACGCAACGACAGAGTCCTTGACGCAGGTTTCGCAGCGTCTCGCCGGCGATCTCGGCTATCAGCGCGGGCTTGCCGACGACGCGCGGGGCGAAAGCGCCAAGGCGGCCGACCAAGCAGATTCACTGCGGGGGCGTGCCGAGTTGATGCAGGTCGATGCGACGCGGCTCGTGAGCGCCGCGGAGCGGGGGCGCGAGCGCGTCGCGCGCGCCAGCGCGACGCTGCGCGCGGTTGGCGAAGAGGTTCGCGCAACGGCATCCACTGTGGCCGGGTTGTCCGGCATGTCGGAGCGCATTGGCGTGTTCGCGCAGACCATCGCCCGGATCGCACGGCAGACCCATCTGCTCGCGCTCAACGCCGCGATCGAGGCGGTGCGCGCCGAGGAGCACGGGGAAGGCTTCGCGGTCGTGGCCGATGAGGTTCGAGCGCTCGCTGCCGAAGCAGGGAAATCGGCGCGCGACGTCGCGGAGCTCGTGAGCGACTTGCGGACCGGGATCGACGCGGCGGCTCGAGCAATGCAATCAGGCGAGGCGAAGGTCCGGGACATCGGTGCCGTCGCCACCGAGGCCGACGGAGCCCTACAGGAGCTCCATCAAGGCGTCCAGCTGATCGGGGATCTCGTAAACGCGACGGCCGAGGTCTCCCGCAGCCAGGCGACCCGGCTAGCGCAACTGGCACAATCGCTACAGCAAGTCGCCAGTATCTCGACAGCATCCTCAGAAAGCGCCAACAATACGGCTGCCGCGACCCAGGCCCAGATCACGTCGATGGGCGAACTGACCGCGACGTCCCAACAGCTCGCCCAGCTGGCTGAGCGGCTCCGAGTCGGGATGGCGCGGTTCTCCATGATACGACGCGACCAGAGAACAGTGGATCATGCGGCCGACTGACGTTCACACGTCACCCCGTACGGGAGTCCGCTGTGCCATTTGGGCCTTGGTCCCAGCTTCCCGCGTTGAACGGGTGAAACGCACGCAGGATCTCCCGGTACGGGGTGATCAGCAAGTCGACGTAGCGCTCTAGCGCGACGTCGAACGGAAAACGGCTGCGAAATTCCCCGGCGGTTACTCCCAACACTGCACGCAGGTGCCGGCCGAAACTTTGCGGTGACGAATAGTCCATGCGGTACGCCACATCCGAGACCGTCAGGCCGGGATTCTGGAAGAGAAATGCCGCATGCAGCAGGCGCATGCCCGCGAGATAACTCTTGGGCGACGGGATGCCCGCGCGGCAAAACCGCGACATCAACGTGCTCGGCCGAACCCGCAGATGGCGGGCCAGCGCACGCACGGTGCTGAGCGCCGGCGCGAGCCGCGCGACCGCCTCGAAAAACAGCCGCGTGCCTTCCGCGGCGTCGCTGAGGGCCGGCACGAGGCGGTCGAGAATCCGTGCGGCGACCGGTGACGCCGGGTGTCCGACGAGATCACGGAGACGCCGCCAGCCGTCGGGTTCGGTGCAATCCACCGCCGTGCGCACGCCGGTGGCGCCGAGGCGAAGCAATGTTTCGGTCGCTTCCCGATCATGCCGGGAAACGAGAGCGACGGCGGGGATCGCTGGGAATTCCCGCACGAAGCGGGCGACGGCTGGCAGCGCTTCACCGTGACAGCGGTGCACCGAGATGATGACGGCGTCCACGCGGCGCCGACGGGCGACGTGCAGCGCTTCGCGCAGTGACTCCGTGTGCAGCGTGTTGAAGCAGCCGTCGCCCGCGGCGTCGATGCGCAGACGCTCGGGGGCAGGGAGAACGGTGCAGACGGTGACCATGCACCGGGAGACTAACCCGGCGCGATCAACCTTCAGACAACTAGTCGATCAAGAATCTCACCGCGCTTGCACCGGAGCGACCCACGCGGGAATTCGCACCTCCGCACACAGTTTCTTTGATCGCGCCTTGTAATTAGAGAGTCTGAATGCGAAGCTACGGCGCCTGGGGGGCTCCGCCATGACGGCACCGGACAATTCGCGTGCGGCACGCTCACGCCGCTTGCTGATCGCCAGCTCGTTGCTCGTGGCGGGCCTGATGGTGGCCGGCGCAATCAGCTTCGTGCGGTACGCGGCTCGCCATAAGCCCAACCCGTCGGTTGTCGCTGTCGCGCCGTTCGACATCTTTGTCCCAGGCCTCGAGTCGTGGCGCGTGCGCCTCGCCGAAAGGCTGACCAGCCGGCTGGACAGCATGCCGCCGCTGTCGGCGGTCTCTCAGGCGGTCGTGCGCGAGCGCTGGCGGGGACAGAATCAGCCTACGCTCGCGGCAATCGACTTGGCCCGGCGCACGAGCGCGGGGCTTGCGGTCTATGGACGCCTGGACCCGGTGACGAACCGTAACGACTCCATCCGGGTGCAATTGATCGCGATCGATGCCGGCACAGGGCGCGTGTTGATCAGCATCGATCGGCGCTGGGCCACCGCCGAGCTCGACGATCTCGCACGGACGCTCGCCCAGCAGGTGCACCGAGACTATCGTTATCCAAGTGAGTGAGCCCACGCCGCCGGAGTCTGCAGAGTCGTTTGCCACGTTGAACGCCGCACTCGCTGGTCACTACATCATCGACCGAGAGCTGGGCCGCGGCGGGATGGCGCTGGTGTACCTGGCGCGGGACGTGAAGCACGAGCGTTTTGTCGCGCTCAAGACGCTGCGCCCGGAGATCGCGATCTCACTGGGGCGCGAGCGCTTCCTGCGGGAGATCAAGCTCGCCGCCCGCCTCCAGCACCCGAACATCCTGCCGGTCTACGATTCCGGCGATGCCGCTGGGATCCTGTACTACGTCATGCCTTTTGTTGAAGGCGAATCCCTACGTGAGCGCCTGGAACGCGAGCCGCAGTTGCCGGTCGACGACGCGCTGCAAATCGCGAAGGACGTGGCCGAGGCGCTGGAGCACGCGCACAGCCACGACGTGGTCCATCGCGACATCAAGCCCGAAAACATCATGCTCTCGGGCGGTCACGCGATCGTCACCGATTTCGGCATCGCGCGTGCCGTCAGCGCCGCAGGCGGCGATAAGTTCACGCAAACGGGAATCGCGATCGGGACGCCCGCGTACATGCCGCCCGAGCAAGCGTCGGGGTCGGCGCCGGTGGATCGTCGCAGCGACATCTACAGTCTCGCGTGTGTGCTCTACGAGACGTTGGCGGGACAGCCGCCGTTCACCGGCCCGACGGCGCAGTCGATCCTGGCGCGCCATTCGCTCGACGCGGTCCCGCGGCTCAAGATCGTACGCGATGCGATCCCGGATGATCTCGAAATCGTAATCGAGCGCGCGCTCGAGAAAGTGCCTGCGGATCGCTACCAGACGTCCGGTGAGTTCGCGAAGGCGCTGATGTCAGCCAGCACCGGGCGCGTCTCGCGAGCGACCGCGGGGGCGGGTACCACACGCCGACCGACGCGGGCACAGACGATCTGGCGCCGCCGAGTCGGCGTGTGGGTTGGGGTTGGCACGATCGTGGTTCTCGCGGGCGCCTGGCTGTTGCTCGGCCGTCAACGGAGCGCGCGAGCCGTGGTCGGTACTTCAGACCTCGCACAGACTCGCGTGGCGGTGCTCTACTTCAACGATCAGAGTCGCGACAGCTCACTGCGCTATCTGGCCGACGGACTAACCGAATCACTGATCGATCAGCTGGGCGCTATTCGCGCGCTGGACGTGATCTCGCGCAACGGCGTCGCGCCGTTCCGTGGGCGCGACGTGCCGCGCGACTCGATCGCGCGCGCGCTCGGCGCGGGCACCCTTGTCGAAGGAGAAGTCGAGCCGGTCGACACGCGAGCGCGCGTGACGATCCGGCTCGTCGATGGAGCCAGCGGGGCGGATCTGCGGCGTCAGAGTTTCGAGCTGCCTCTCGCAGCGCCACTCGCGATGCGTGATGCGGTGGTCAGTCAAGCGGCGATGTTCCTGCGCGAGCACCTCGGTGACGAGGTGCGACTGCGCGAGGAACGCGCTGGCACGATGAGCGTCGACGCGTGGACGCTCGTGCAACAAGCGCAGAAAGCGCAGAAGGATGCCCAAGTCGCAGCCGTACAAAACCCACCGGCAGCCGCCGGTTTGTTCGCGCACGCCGATTCGCTGCTCGAGCGAGCGGAGCAAGCGGATCAGGCCTGGGTTCAGCCGATCGTGCTCCGGGCGCGTCTGGCGTACTTGCGGGCACGGCCCGAAAAGGAGCCCCGAGAAGTCGAGAGGTGGGTGACGACTGGCTTGGGACATGCCGATCGTGCCCTGCGCGTCGAGCCCCGCAATCCGGACGCCCTCGAGATTCGCGGGACCCTCCGATTCTTCCGCTACTCTCGCGAGCTGGAGCCGGATGCGGTGGCCGCCGAGCGACTGCTCGCTTCGGCGCAAGCGGATCTCGAGACTGCAACGCGACTCAACCCGCAGCAGGTGGGCGCCTGGAACACGCTGTCGTACCTGTACTACGGAAGGCGGGATCTCGTCGAGGCGAACCGGGCCGCCCGCGCCGCGTACGAGGCGGATGCCTACCTGGCTTCGGCCGACGCGATTCTGTTTCGCCTGTTCGTCACGTCGTACGACCTAGAGCTGTTTACACCGGCGACGGACTGGTGCGAAAAGGGATATCGCCGGTTTCCGAACAACGCGCAGTTTGTGCAGTGCCAGCTGATGCTCCTTTCGACCAGCGCCGCAGATCCCGACGTTCCTCGCGCGTGGGAGCTCGCTGCCGATGCCGTCCAGCTCGCCCCCGAGCGCGCCCGAGCCTACAGACAGCTGCATGGTCAGATCTTCGTCGCAGCCGTGCTCGCGCGAGCCGGCCTCGCTGACAGCGCGCGGCATGTCCTTGATCGCTCGAGAGGTGACGCCAACAGCGACCCGACCAAGGAGCTGCTCGGCTACCAAGCCTTTGTCCGCGTGATGCTCGGCGACAAGGAGGAGGCATTCCGGCTACTGGACGAGTACTTCACGGCCAACCCGCAGCACCGGGCTGGATTCCGCCAGAACGTGCACTGGTGGTGGCGTCCGATTCAGGATGATCCGCGCTTCAAAGCAATAATCGGGCTCCGCTAATCCCTTTGATCTAGCCCACCAAGGCGTCTCTGATCTAGACCACCAGGGCGAAGGCGCTAGGGTTAATCCTAGGGTCAATTTTCGTAGAAGCCGCTTTTTGTTGCCCGTTGTCGCTGGCGCGCCCCTAGACGTGCCACACATCGCGGGTCCATGTGTCGCGCAGGAGCGCCTGTCATGAGGTTAGCCAGGTCTGTTGTTGTCGCCGCCCTTGTCCTCGTCGCATGTAGGAACGAAGCCCCAGTTCAATCCGCAGAACCGGACATCCTAGCCCTGATCTTCGATGGGGCGAACGGGGGTGGAAACGACAATTTCTTCTTCCTTCCTCCTCTTCTTCCGAGCCCTGTCGGTAGCACGAACTACGATCCCGGACAATTCAACGCTCACCTTTCGCCATTCGTTGAAGTCTGCGAGTTGACGGCCGATCCTCGGCTGATCCCACTGGCGACATGCAAAGACGGACTCGTTTTCGGTCCCGCGAGGATGACGCTGGACAGCGGCAACGAGCAATATCAACTCGACTGGGACACGAAGAGCTCACTGCTGAGCTTGCTCAGCTTCTATCGCATCACCGTCCGGGGGGCGCCCGGTGGGACCTCCCTGGGATTCGTCGACATCGATCCGGTCATTGGCGGCGTGAACAGCATCAAGAACGGCAACGTTGTCCCGTTGCAGGACGCCCGCACGCTCCCGATCAAGGTGCGGATCGAGAACGGCGCGTTTGGGCTCGGCAACGTGACTGATGGCGTGGAACAGATCGTGTCTGGCGTGATTGCTGGCGGCACGCTGGACGTCACGACGAACACCGGCCACGCCGGTGCGCGGTTCAGCAGCGGTTGGCTGCCGGCCGACATCGATCAAGTCGTCGTCATTATCGAGCGTATTCCGGTCAACAATGACGTGTCAGAGACGAGCTGCCTGCAGAGCGGACTCGAGGAACTTGAAGGTTGTTATCGATTCCGCACAGATCCGGATGTGCTCGTCCCCTTCGTCCTTCCCGTAATCGCGGGTGTGTGCTTCCAATATCCCCGCGATATCGGGCACGAGAACGAGCACCCGTTCCAGCTGCACCGGCGCGAGGAACTCCAAGGTCAGCCGGTCGGAGCCACGTTCCTCCTGGATGAGGTCAACGCGCCCTTCTTGCGTTGTGGCGACTTTGGCCCAACACCCCCCTCGATCGGGTCGGCTCTGCGGTCGGGACGGATGAGTGACATCGCGAAGGCCGGGCTGTCCGCTGTCGCGCGCGCAATCGCCGGCATCGTAAAACCAAAGGCGCTGCATGCGGTCGACTTGGGAGCCGGCGGCAGCACGAATGATTTCAGCCGCTTTGGTTTTGCACGTCGCGCCAACCTGAGCGTGACCTCGGGCGACGCCACAATCGCACCGGCGGGCTCGACGGTTGAGGCGGCGGTGCGCGTGCAAAGCGTCCACCATGATGCGAGGTCGCCCGTCGTGGGCCAGTCGGTCACCTTCACGGTTACAAGCGGCGGCGGGACGTTGAACTACCAAGACGAAACCACCAGCTGCACTGAAGCGACGACGTGTACCATGACCACTGACGGAAACGGCAATGCCACCGTCTCGTGGCGCCTCGGTCTCGGCGTGAATACGGTTCAGGTTACAACCAACCATGTGACGAACAGTCCGGCCACGATAACGGCCACAGGGACTCCTTCCATTAACTGAACGGATTCGTGGAAAGAATGCGGGCGGCTCGCCACCGAGCCGCCCTTCCTTTATTCTCTAGCCTCATGCCAACCCGCCGAGACTTCGTTCGCTCGTCGCTCCTCGCCTCTGCTGCCGCGCTTACGCCGACACGAGACGTCATTGGCGCCCTCCCCTGGTGGTGGACGGCGCCCAACACCGACCCCGCGACCGGCTTGCAGGACGTGCCTGATCGCCTGCCGATCCAATGGTATCGCGACACGGTTCGGCGCTT